>Ga0315899_10000054_pt1 | contig 152560 bp, 127 predicted proteins | sample LakEriMetagenome_2_FD_203518 | JGI IMG/M metagenome (GOLD analysis project Ga0315899, IMG submission 203518) | Freshwater fungal communities from buoy surface, Lake Erie, Ohio, United States - Buoy 4 MA112 | ecosystem: Environmental > Aquatic > Freshwater > Lake | place: USA: Lake Erie, Ohio... | reverse complement strand
GTTGAACTTGACCTCTTCCTCCACATTGACCACAATTACCCTTAATACCCTTTCCATAACAACTGTCACATTTAACTTTTAATGCTCCTTTGCAGTAATAACAAGTAGTTGACCCATTCCCAGAATTGAATGTACCTCTACCATCACAAGTTCCACAAAACATTAAAGTTGTTCCGTTACATTTGTCACACACGATTTTACCCGTTCCCTTACATTTATTACAATTAACCCATTGTTTCTGTCTTTCAGTTTGTTGATTTTGATTTGAGTAATTGTTCTGATTAGAGGAAGATGAATTTTCATCATTTTGTGTGGAATTATTAGAGCTGTTTCCACCACCATTAAGACTATTAATGATTTTATCGATTTCGTTAATGTAAATACTTGTTTCTCCTCCTTTATAAACAATAGTTCGATTCGTGGTACTTTTTAACACACCTTCCTCTATTTGTCTTTGTTGAATCCAATTACCATTTTCATCATAATTGTATTCATATTTTTTAGTAGTCGATTTTATTTTAATACCATTATTATTAAATTCATCAAGTAATTCTTCTATATCGTTTCCACTTTCATCTTTCTTTAAATAAACTATAACTCTCAGAACCTTATTCCCGTTAGTTTCAACATCATATCCTTTTACAATTTCGATATCATCTCCATATATCCGAGTTCTATAAGAAACCTCATCTCCATTTTTCATAGTTTCGGTTGTCGAGTCCAATTTACTTTTTGAATAATAATAATCTTCAACAATACTCCAATTAAACTCCGCAGACATTATCATTTTTAATAATTCACCATCTTCATTGTAAGTATGTTTTATATTAAGTCCTCTTTCAGTAAATGATTCTAATTTCCCATTTATGTCATACAAATATTTATCTTCAGTTTTGGAAATACCAGTACCCTGAATACCCTGACTGGTTTTAACCAATATTTTTCTCTCATTATCATAGATTGTTTCATACAAATTAAAATACTTTCCTAAAATACCAGAAAATTGTTTTGTCATCATTCCCTGATCGTTGTAAACATAAAAATTAATTCCTCCACTACGTGATTCGTCTTCTGTATGTATAGAATTAGTAGTTACTAAAATTACTTCCCCTTTCAGATTCTCTTTTTCTAGATCGTTTTTTTTGACATCAGAGGAACAAGAAGAAATAATAACAGACAACCCTATTATAAATTTTGATATGATATTTTTCATTTTATATTTTTTACTTAATAAAAGTAAATAAATTAGTTGACTTGAAATATCATTTGATAGTTTTCCCGCACTGTCCGTAGAGTTTAGCGCAGCGCTCTACGGATTGTCCAATGATGAGGAGTCTCCTGACTCCTTATTGAAAAAAATCTTCTTAATTTAAAAGTTTGATACTTATACAGATAATTAGTAACCGATTTCATCTGGTTTTTAAATTTAAAACGAGTCTGAAGACTCTTGAATATTAAATAATCTTTAGAGATGTTGCACTAAACTCTACGGACATATGAATATACCATACCAATAAGAGTTCAACGTTTGGTATTAGTTATTTACACAATAATGAATGGCAGTTTTTAGGGATGTATAATAATGCACAGAGTACTATTACGAGTTATGCATTGGGTACATTTGAGATCGCTTTGCAAGTGAAGGTTAAAAACATATTTAAGAAAAAGAAGAAATAAGAATAGTTCGGTATCAAGCAAAAAGAACTTGCCTTATTTGAAATATGGCAGGTTTTTTAATTGGATTCTTGTTTCTTGTCGTCCAAACAATCGATTCTGAGCCATTAATCATTGCGCTTAGCTTTACCCATCAGTATTGATTTTGGCTGCAATTGGTATTCCCCTCCTAACCAATTATTGAACTTGCCGAGCTAGGATTAGCCAGTTGGTTGCTTCATCAACCGATCAATAAACTATCCTAATATCTTCCAATTTACCCGTTGTAAGATTAAACGTAATGCTTAATTTATTCCATAGCAATTACATTTTGCAAGAAAAATAAAATAGCGGCACGATGGTAAAAAATACCAATGCCTTATTTTCAAAGCTTGCGCTTCTGTTTTTCAATTGTGCAAAAAAGGTCGTGGAAGCAGTAATTTATTAAATAAACGTAAAAAGTACACTTATCCTTGAATTTATGTACATTAGTTTTCCGAAGAAATTAATGTGCGTTTTATGGAACATCAATCTTATGTAATTGGAGTAGATTATGGAACCGATTCTGTCCGTTCTATGGTTGTAAACGCTTCAAGCGGAGAAGAACTAGCTTTTTCAGTATTTTATTATCCACGCTGGAAAAAGCAAATGTATTGCAATGCATCACAAAATCAATTTCGTCAGCATCCGCTAGACTATCTGGAGGGTTTGGAGGCAACCCTAAAGGATTGTCTGCATCAGGTGGGTGCAGCAGTTGCCAGTAATGTAAAAGGAATTGCAATTGATACAACAGGATCTACGCCTGTAGCAGTTGATGCAAGCGGTACTCCGCTCTGTATGTTGCCAGAGTTTGCAAATAACCCTAACGCAATGTTTGTTTTGTGGAAAGACCACACAAGTGTAAAGGAGGCAGCAGAAATTAATTTGCACGCTACAAAGTTTGATACCAATTATTTAAAGTATGTAGGCGGCGTTTATAGTAGTGAATGGTTTTGGGCAAAACTGCTGCATGTATTAAGAGCTGATTCGAAAGTAGCTGAAGCAATACATAGCTGGGTAGAACATTGTGATTGGATTCCATTTGTATTAACAGGGGGTACGAATGCCAAGGACATCAAAAGAGGTGTTTGCAGTGCTGGTCACAAAGGTCTATGGAGTGAAGCATTCGGTGGCTATCCTCCGGATTCATTTTTTTCAAGTTTAGATCCATTACTAGCAGGGTTTACGGATAAGCTTCCTGCTCAAACATTTACTTCAGATAAGTCTGCGGGTAATTTATCCCAAGATTGGGCTGCCCGATTAGGACTTAGCACCGAGGTGGTTGTGGCTGTTGGTGCTTTTGATGCGCACATGGGTGCTGTAGGTGGTCAAATAGAACCCTATTATTTAAGTAAAGTAATTGGCACATCAACCTGTGATATGCTGGTTGCTCCAGCAAATGAAGTAAATGACACCCTTGTAACTGGCATTTGCGGACAAGTAAATGGGTCTATCATTCCGGGGATGATTGGTATGGAGGCAGGTCAATCCGCTTTTGGGGATGCGTATGCATGGTTAAAAAATATTTTAACTTGGAGTTTGGATTTATTAGATGATGAAGAGTTAAAAAATAAAGCGGCCGAAAAAATAATGATTACACTTTCTGAACAAGCCGCCCTTTTACCCCTTGACGAAAAGGATGAGATAGCAATCGATTGGTTAAATGGCAGACGTACGCCAGATGCCAATCAAGTATTGCATGGTGCATTTGCCGGATTGAGCCTTGGCACCGATGCACCCAGACTATTTAAGGCACTGGTTGAATCTACTTGTTTTGGTGCAAAAGCAATTGTTGAACGATTTGTAGCTGAGGGTATTCCGGTAAAAGGATTAATAGGCCTTGGTGGTGTTGCAAAAAAATCACCCTATATCATGCAGGTATTAGTGGATGTTATCAATATGCCCATCAGGATTCATAAATCTGAACAAACCTGTGCCTTGGGTGCTGCCATGTTTGCCGCAACTGCTTCTGGTCTTTATACCAAAGTAGAGGATGCCATGAAAGCAATGGGCCAAGGATTTGCGGTAACTTATACACCAAATAAAGCGCATACTGCCTACTATCAAAAGCGCTATGATCAGTATAAAAAATTAGGAAATTTTATTGAAACACACTTGTAATAAACTAAATGGAAAAGTATTCACACATCATGGAAGAGGCTTACGAGGCCAATATGCAATTGCCAAAATTAGGATTGGTGCTTTTCACCTTTGGAAATGTAAGTGCTGCCGATAGAAGTTTAGGTGTTTTTGCTATTAAACCAAGTGGTGTTCCTTACCAACAATTATCTCCGGCTGATATGGTCATTGTAGATTTTGAAGGGAATACTGTAGCCGGAAGTCTGAGGCCTTCTTCTGATACTAAAACCCACGCGGTTTTGTATAAATACTGGGAAGAAATTGGGGGGATTGTGCATACTCATTCGGTATACGGTACTGCATGGGCCCAATCTCAAAGAGACATTCCGATTTTTGGAACAACCCATGCCGATTACAATACCGTAGATATTCCTTGTGCCCCACCCATGGAGGATGACATGATTAAAGGCAATTATGAACTTGAAACAGGATTTCAAATCATGAATTGTTTTAAAGAAAGAAGTCTCGATTATAAAGAAGTAGAAATGGTTTTGGTGGGTAACCATGCACCCTTTACCTGGGGTAAAAATGCTGATAAAGCAGTGCATAATAGCGCAGTACTTGAACAAATTGCACAGATGGCACTATTAACTGAACAGATAAATCCACAAGCTCCGCGCTTAAAAGAGGCACTTATTAGAAAGCATTACGAAAGAAAACATGGACCTGATAGTTATTACGGACAATAAAATTGTTGGGTTTAAACGATAGATATATGAAAAGCTTAAGAACATTAGAAGTTTGGTTTGTTACCGGTAGTCAGGATTTATATGGAGCAGAGACTCTGCAAAAGGTAGCGGTTAATGCACGGGAAATTGCAGAATCACTTCATGCAAATGAACAAATTCCTGTATCTGTTATTTGGAAGCCAACTGTTAAATCTTCAGAAGAGATCTTTGCTGTTTGTCAGGAAGCAAACACCTCTAAAAATTGTATAGGCATCATTGCATGGATGCATACATTTTCTCCTGCAAAAATGTGGATTACAGGTTTGAAAATTTTACAAAAACCACTCTTGCATTTTCATACACAGTTTAATAGAGATATTCCCTGGGATACTATTGATATGGATTTTATGAATCTAAATCAATCGGCTCATGGAGACAGAGAATTTGGATTTATCATGAGTCGAATGCGCCTAAATAGAAAGGTGGTTGTGGGGCATTGGAAGGATGAAGAAACTATAGCAAAAATAAGTATTTGGCTAAGAGCAGCTGCAGGTTGGAATGATTGGCAAGGTGCAAAATTTGTCCGCTTTGGCGACAATATGCGGCAGGTGGCAGTAACAGATGGGGATAAGGTAGAAGCAGAAATCAAATTTGGTTATTCTGTAAACACTTTTGGTATTGGAGATTTAGTTCAGGTGATCAATGAAGTAAGTGAATCTCAGATAGATGCTTTAATAGAAATTTATGAAGCTAGTTATAATTTAATGCCTGTTTTACAAAAGGGTGGTGCAAATCGATCATCAGTCAGAGAAGCTGCTAAAATTGAACTTGGTATAGAGGCTTTTCTGGTAGCTGGAGATTTTAAGGGATTCACTGATACTTTTGAAGACCTGCATGGCATGACGCAACTACCGGGTATTGCTGCTCAGCGCCTGATGGCTAAAGGTTACGGTTTTGCTGGTGAAGGCGATTGGAAAACTGCTGCACTGGTTAGAGCTATGAAAGTTATGGGTACCGATCTGGCAGGGGGAAATTCATTTATGGAAGACTATACCTACCATTTTAATCCATCTAATGGAATGGTGCTTGGCGCACATATGCTGGAGATTTGTGAGAGTATTGCCAATGCAAAACCAAGTTGCGAAATCCATCCTTTGGGCATAGGTGGAAAAGCAGATCCTGTTCGGCTGGTATTTAATTCGGCACCTGGTTCTGCAATAAATGCATCGATGGTAGATATGGGAAACCGTTTTCGTTTACTTGTCAATGAAGTGCTAGCAGTTGCGCCGGTTTATGCTTTACCAAAATTGCCGGTAGCAAGAGTATTATGGAAACCATATCCGAATCTGCAAACCGGATGTGCCGCTTGGATTTATGCCGGGGGTGCACATCATACATGTTATTCGCAAAATTTAACGGCAGAGCATTTGGAAGATTTTGCCGCAATGGCAGGTATTGAGTTTTCATTAATTGGAAAAGAAACTACACTGCATCAGTTCAAAAATGAATTGAAGTGGAGTGATGTTTACTATCATATTAACAGACAATAGGTATGAAAAAGGCTTTTCTTTTTGATCTCAATGGGACCATTATAGACGATATGGAATTTCATGCACGTGCATGGTATCAAATTCTTGTAAACCAGCTTGGAGCTAAGCTTTCCTGGGAAGAAGTAAAAAAAGAAATGTATGGGAAAAATGAAGAATTGCTAATTCGAATATTTGGCAAAGATCATTTTACCAAAGCACAAATGCTTGAGATGTCATTTGAAAAAGAAAGAGGGTATCAAAAAGAATTTACCCCGCATTTAAAACTGATCAAGGGCCTGGATGTTTTTTTTGCTAATGCACAAAAGGCAGAAATCCCAATGGCTATTGGTTCTGCAGCTATTTTATTTAACATCGATTTTGTTTTAGATGGACTTAATCTGCGGCATTATTTCTCAACTATTGTAAGTGCTGATGACGTGGCAATTAGTAAGCCAGACCCTGAAACATTTATAAAATGTGCCAATGGTTTAAAAGCGCCCTATCCGGATTGTATTGTTTTTGAGGATTCTCCCAAAGGAGTTGAATCTGCACTAAAGGCAGGCATGAAAGCCGTGGTTATTAAAACGTATCATCAGGTACATGAGTTTGATCACTTACCTAATGTGCTATTTTTTATTGATGATTATACAGATATCAGACTCCATTCATTAATGGAATAAGCTGTAAATAAAAGTAGGTTTTAAATTTTAACCTATCATTAGTGTTTATTTTTTAGAATAATTTTCAACCAGATTAACAGATATACCTACAACACACTTAAATGAATTAATAATATGAACACCCTCGCTTTCTCCGACAAAATCATTTTTGTTTTTTATTTCATTATAGTTGCCAGTTATGGATACTGGGTCTATAGGAAAAAGAAAAACGACGTTTCTGCATCTCAGGATTTCTTTTTGGCAGAGGGATCTCTGACCTGGTGGGCAATAGGTGCTTCCTTAATTGCTTCTAATATTTCTGCAGAACAATTTATAGGGATGAGTGGCGAAGGGTTCTTTGTTGGTATAGCCGTGGCGGCTTATGAGTGGATTGCAGCTCTAGCACTCATCATCATTGCAGTATGGTTCATCCCTATTTATTTAAAAAACAAGATTTATACGATGCCTCAGTTTTTAAAAACAAGGTACAATGAATCGGTTTCTTTGGTAATGGCAATCTTTTGGTTGTTTTTATATGTATTTGTAAATCTTACTTCTATACTTTATTTGGGGGCAGTTGCTATTAATGGTTTATTAGGCGGAGATTATTTGCATGTGATTATGATCGGACTCATGTTAATGGCGCTTTTAATTACGCTTGGCGGTATGAAAGTAATTGGTTACACAGATGTTATTCAGGTTGCAGTATTAATTATCGGAGGCTTTGCCACTGTTTATATGGCGCTTCAAATTGTGGATCAACGGATCAATGGGGCCTTAGCCGGTAGTGCGATCACAGGTTTTAAAACATTATTGTCACAAGCACCGGAGCATTTTAAAATGATCTTACCAAAACCTAATAATACTGACATGAGTGCTGCAGGTCAGTTAGCGAGAGATAAGTACATTGTACTGCCCGGTATTGCCATGTATTTTGCCGGACAGTGGATTGTGAACTTAAATTACTGGGGTTGTAATCAGTACATCACGCAAAGAGCGCTGGGTGCGAAATTAGAAACGGCACGCAAGGGAATTTTGTTTGCTGGATTTATCAAACTGTTCATGCCTGTTATTGTAATGCTACCCGGAATTGCTGCATTCGTTTTGTATAAAAATGGGCAACTTCCAGGATTTGAAGGAGGCAAAGATGGTGCCTATTCTGCAATTTTAGCATTTCTACCTGTCGGTTTTAAAGGTCTGGCAATTGCCGCATTGACGGCTGCAATCGTGGCCTCTTTAGCGGGGAAGGCTAATAGTATCGCTACCATTTTTACCCTGGATATATATAAAAAGTACCTTAATAAACTTGCCGATGAAAAGAAAATGGTTTGGACAGGTAGGTTAACAGTATTAGTATCCATGGTCGTAGCTGTTATTTTTACCTGGCAGGATTTATTAGGTATTGGCGGAGAAGGGGGATTCACATTTATACAGAAGTACACAGGATTTATAAGTCCGGGAGTATTTGCAATGTTCATTCTTGGACTTTTCTGGAAGCGTACAACGGGTACGGCAGCGATGGCGGGTTTGATTACAGGATTTGTGCTGTCTATATTTTTTAATAATTATGCCGTTGGCATTTTTGGCACTGAAAATATCATGTATACCGCTTATTTAAATAAAAATGGTTCTTACGAAATACCCTTTCTAATTAATATGGGCTGGTCTTTTGCAATTACTGTTACTACGATGGTTGCGATTAGTTTTGCGGGTCCGAAAGTAAATCCTAAAGCTTTCGAGATTGATGCAAGTATGTTTAAAGTAAGTAAGTCTACACTAATTTTAATAGTGATTACACTGATGTTGTTAAGCGCGCTCTATGTTAAATTTTGGTAAGGTATGACAAAGGCATATGAGGAGCATGATAGTTTATATGTTGCAGTGGATTGCATTATTTTTGGTTTTGATGGAACTGAAATTAAAGCCCTGTTAGTAAAGCGTGCTCTTGAACCTGAAAAAGGCAAATGGTCTTTGATGGGGGGTTTTGTGGGGGCAAAAGAAAGTGTACATGATGCAGCAAGCAGGGTGTTAGAAAACCTGACAGGTCTGGATAATATTTATATGGAGCAACTTAATTGTTTTGGGGATGTAAAACGTGATGAAGCAGGACGTGTGGTATCTATCGCTTATTTCGCTCTCATTAAGCTAGATGATTATGAAGAGGCTTTGTTAAAAAAGCATCAGGCAAATTGGTTCTCTTTAAACAGAATACCAACTGTGGTATTTGATCACAAAGAAATGATTGATTTATCACTAGAAAGACTACGTCAAAAGGCAATAGCATATCCTATAGGTTTTGAATTACTACCTGCTAAATTTACAATGCAACAGCTTCAAGCGTTGTATGAAGCAGTTTATAATACTCATTTTGATAAGCGTAACTTTACTAAAAAAATTCTTTCACTTAATCTATTAAACAGGTTAACAGAAAAAGAAAAAGCAACTTCCCGTAAAGGTTCATTTTTGTATATGTTTGATAAAAAAAAATACAATCAATCAAAAAAGCTACTGTTCTAAAACTTGTAGAGCAGGCCGGGAAACAACCAAGGATCATAAATAGTTTTGGCCTATTCCTCAAAAAAATGAATGCTAATTCTGGACAAATTCCAGGCTAGCAATCTTAAATTAAAGGTTTAGAGCCAATATTGTAGGCGCAAAAATTAATTTAACTACTAAAGATGATAAATCGAAGATTTTTTGTAAAAAGTATTTCTTTAATATCCAGTTCATTAATAGCTTCTTTGGCATACAAGCCTTATAGTTTTAGTGCTGACAATAGTTTTAAGCTTAAAGGTAAAAAGATTCTACTTCGATCCTCTTGGCAAACTGTCAATATTGGAGATATTGGTCACACGCCTGGAGTTTTACATTTACTTGAAAAATACATGCCAGACGTTGAGGTTAGACTCTGGGCTGGTGATGTAGGAAATGGGGTAAGGGAGTTGCTTTTGAAACGATTTCCTAAGCTTGAGATTTTCACCTCATCAAACACTGATGCTGTCCAAAGAGCATTTAATGAATGTGATTTTCTTCTTCATGGTTCAGGCCCTTATTTAGTTGCGGAAAAAGATGTAGAAAAGTGGAAAAATGAAACCAGAAAGCCTTATGGTATTTATGGCATAACATACAATGATAGTAATGCATCTGCAAATACAAACTACCTCTTATCAAATGCGCAATTTATATTTTTTAGAGATTCCTACTCCCTTAATTATGCTAAAAGTCTTGGCGTAAATAGCAATACAATGATTTTTGGGCCCGACGGAGCATTTGCAGTTGATACATATAATGAAAAAGCAGCAAGATCTTTCTTGAGTGAAAATCAATTAGAAGAAGGGAAATTCATGTGCGTGATTCCTAAGTATAGGTATACTCCATATTGGTTAATTCCGAGCAAAAATCGACCATTTGATGCGCCAAAAGATGCTATAAATCAGGCATTTAAGGAACATGATCATAAGGCTCTTAGGGAGGCCATTATTGCCGTAGTTACAAAAACTGATTTGAAAATTTTAATTGTACCCGAAGACGAAACTCAGGTTGCAATTGGGAAAGATATGTTGTATGATCCTCTTCCAGACGAAATTAAAAAAAGAGTCGTTTGGAGGAATAAATACTGGCTTACTGATGAAGCTATCAGTACATATAAATTGTCAGCAGGAGTTTTTGGTAATGAAATGCATTCTCCTATCATGTCTGTAGGAAATGGCATACCTGCAATTGTATGCCGATTTAAAGAACAGACAAGTAAAGGTATCATGTGGCGTGATATCGGATTGGGGGATTGGTTATTTGATCTGGATATAGAAACAGAGATAGAAGGGATTGTTCCTGCTGTTTTAGAAATGGCACAGAACCCACGAAAAGCCAAAGAAAAGGTTAATAAAGCAAAGCAAAACGTCGAAAACCATCAGGCTGAAACTATGAAAGTAATAATTAATATATTAAATCAATAGCTCTTTGACATCATTAAATAAATTAACTTTAAACAGATCAGCAATTTGAAAACTCAGAAATTGAGGTTTAATTTTTATAAATCAAAGAAGTGTACTGTAATACACAAATACCTTCGCCAGATCTTGATTATCCTTAAAGTTTATTTTTTCTTTTTTAATAAAAGCGTCTATCTCACTTGATTTAGAGCTAAGTATTTGTAAAAAATCATTCTTTGAAGGTTTAAATTTTATCATGACATTATCCTTAAAAACATAATAAGCGAAATTGTCAACAAATTTCTTTTCAGTTATTGTTGAGTTATAGGGCTTTATCTGTATTAACGTTTTGTAGTTTTTGAATAGTAGTTTAATTCCTCCATCAAATACAACCTGATAGTATGATTTAGCATTGAAATTATCAATTTCAGGGAAACCGTTTCTATACATATCAATCCTACCGTTTATGTTCAATGAAAATGCTGTTACAGGTGAAACAAAAGATAGCATGGCACCATCTTTAGGATTTTTAAAAAATAACTCATCGGTGTAGTTATTATATTTCAAATCTACATCCTTGTAAGAAATCTTTGTTACTTGTTCAACAGATCCTTTTAACCAATCCTCAAACAAAAAAACAGTCCCTGTTACATCAGAATATTTGGATTCAGTCAGTGGTTTCCCCTGTAGATCCGATAGATTTTGAATAAACTGAGCATTTAACTTAATTGTAAATATGAATACCAGAAGCAGGGTAATTGTAATTTTTTTCATGTCTTAACTATTTAATAGTTTAATATAGCAATATTTATTTTAGAAATTGTTTTGTTTTAAATGAGTGAACTTTTCATTTTTTTTAATGTAAATCTGAATCCGGGGTTAATTCAAATTAAAAGCTTGGTATTGGTTTTTCATATCTAATCCATAAAATAAGCCTCCGATAATTAGATAACAATTTGCTATTGATGTCTTAATATTCAGATAATAATTGTTTTGCAAATTTGTTCAGAAAATTTGTAAAAATTGAATCCACTCCACTCCCTTTTATCTGAACTTATTTTCAACCTCCTTTTTATTCGCTTTTCTAAAATCGGTTCCATTTTTAGGCATTAGAATGAAAAAAGGAAAAAGGCAGATAGACATCCTTGTTATTTCAGATGTACACCTAGGTACTTATGGGTGCAGGGCTAAAGAGCTTTTGCATTATCTGAAATCAGTCAAGCCAAAAATTGTTGTGCTTAATGGCGATATCATTGATATTTGGCAATTTAGTAAGAGTTATTGGCCAAAATCACATATGAAAGTGATTAAACACCTGATGAACTGGTTAGGTAAAGGTGTAAAAGTCTATTACGTAACAGGCAATCATGATGAAATGCTGAGGAAGTTTGAAGGCTTTAAAATGGGGTCATTAAAGATTGTGAATAAGCTGGTTCTCGAACTGGATAATAGTGAAAAAGCCTGGATCTTTCATGGCGATGTTTTTGATGTAACCATGCAGCATTCTAAATGGCTTGCCAAACTTGGCGCTGTTGGGTATGATTCATTAATTTTGATCAATAGTCTGGCAAACTGGATTTCGGAGAGAATTTTTAATAGAGGAAAACTATCCTTTTCCAAAAAGCTGAAAAATAGTGTAAAAGGTGCTGTTAAGTTCATTAATAGTTTTGAAGAAACAGCAGCGGATATTGGCATAAGTAATAACTACAATTATGTAGTTTGTGGCCATATTCATCATCCTGAAATGCGTATGATTGAAAAGGATAACGGAAGTATCATGTATTTGAATTCAGGTGACTGGATCGAAAATTTGACTGCACTTGAATACTATGATAGCAAGTGGAATCTTTATCGTTTTGGCGATTCAGAAAGAGTAGCTATGTTAAATTTGCCGGAAGAGGAATCTGATGATATGAATATCAGACAATTGTTCAATCAAATGCTGGCTGAGTTCAATTTAAAAAGTTCATGAAAATTTTATATGCAATTCAGGGTACTGGAAACGGACATGTAACCCGTGCAAGAGAGATTGTACCCTTATTAAAAAAGGATCATGACCTTGATATTCTAATCAGTGGTATTCAGGCAGATGTTGAACTACCTTTTGAAATCAACTATCGTTTTCACGGATTAAGTTTCATTTTTGGAAAAAAGGGTAATGTTGATATTGCCGAAACCTATAGAAAATCCCGATTGAAGCGGCTTATGAGGGATATTAAGTCACTCCCGGTTGAGGATTATGATTTGATAATCAGTGATTTTGAGCCTGTTTCTTCCTGGGCCTGTTATTTTGCCGCTAAGCCTTGCATATCAGTTAGCCACCAGGCTGCGGTTTTAAATAAGAATGCACCCAAGTCACGTAATTTTGACCCTATTGGGAAGGCTATCCTACGTTCTTACGCACCCTCGACAAGTCAGTATGGTTTTCATTTTAAATCATATGATACTAATATTTTTACCCCGGTAATTCGAACTGAAGTTAGAATGAAAAAGCCAGAGCGGTTGGGGCATTATACAGTATATCTTCCTGCATACGATGATGCAAGGATCATCAAAATTCTTTCTAAAATTGAGAATGTTGAATGGCAGGTATTTTCAAAACATAATAAGCAGTCTGTACGGAATCAAAACATTTGGATCCGACCCATAAACAATGATGAGTTTATTGACAGCATGTCAAAATCAACTGGAGTTTTATGTGGTGCAGGTTTTGAAACTCCCGCAGAAGCGATGTTTTTAAAAAAGAAACTGATGGTAATTCCGATGAAGGGCCAGTACGAGCAGCAATGTAATGCTGCTGCGCTTGAAGAGATGGGTGTACCGGTAATAAAAAGTCTCAAAAAAAAGCACCTGCAAAAAATAACGGATTGGGTTTTAACTGGGGAAATAATTCCTGTAAATTATCCTGATATTACTGAGACTATTTTAAGTGATATTATTAAGTTAGAAGCAAAAGCAAGAATTGACAAAATGGAATTAACCAGGCATCAATCAGATTTTCAATTAACGGAAGGCACCAATTTCTTAAAAAAACTTAATAGGATAGCATCGGGTAGATTTTGATGATCAGTAGAGCAGATTTTGAAAAAGATTTTGTTTGGGGAGTTGCAGCCTCTGCTTTTCAAACCGAGGGAGCAGCTGAGGTGGATGGGAAGGGCTTATCTATTTGGGATGAATTCTCAAGAAAGAAGGGAAAGATCTTTAAAAGTCATTCGGCAGAAATAAGCTGCGATTTTTACAATCAATACACCAGAGATATCGCATTGATGAAGTCAATGCATATCAACAATTTTCGATTTTCATTTTCATGGTCCAGAATATTTCCAAATGGTACAGGAGAGATTAATGCTAAAGGTGTAGATTTTTACGACCGCGTAATAGACTTTTGTTTAGAAATAGGGATAACTCCCTGGGTTACCTTATATCACTGGGATCTTCCTTTGGCATTGCAACAAAAAAGGGGATGGGTAAATAGGGATATTACAGACTATTTTTCTGAATACGTTGCATTTTGCATCAATCACTTTGGAGATCGGGTTAAACATTGGATGATCTTAAATGAGCCCATGGTATATACTGGTGCGGGTTATTTTTTGGGTATTCATGCACCAGGGAAAAAGGGAGTCGATAATTTTCTTCCGGCTATACATCATTCCGCTTTATCGCAGGCTAAAGGTATACGGATTGCTAAGAGCTTGAGAACTGACCTTGAGGTTGGAACAACTTTTTCTTGTTCCGCTATTCATCCGCATACCAATAGAGATAGAGATTTAAAGGCCGCGTTAAGGGTTGATGCATTAGTTAACAGGCTATTTGTGGAACCTTTGACCGGACTTGGGTATCCAATACAGGATCTTCCTTTTTTAAGGAAGATTGAAAAATATATGCATCCGGGGGATGAAGTTGCATTACAGGCAGAGCCAGACTTTATAGGTATTCAAAACTATACCAGGGAGGTTGTAAAACATTCCTATTTTACACCTTATATTAATTCATCTCTGGTTAACGCTAAAAACAGAGTTGACGAAGTAACAGAGATGGCATGGGAAATTTATCCGCAGGCTATGCATGAAATGCTTCACCAATTTTCAAAATACAAATTCAAAAAATTATATGTCACAGAAAATGGTGCTGCTTTTCCTGATGTAGTTGAAAATGGGAATGTTCACGACGTAAAAAGAATGAATTACATTCAGTCTAATATTGCTGAAATATTGAAAGCAAAAAAAGAAGGAGTTAATGTACAAGGATATTTCGTGTGGAGTTTTACAGATAATTTTGAATGGGCAGAAGGATATCGACCCCGTTTCGGTTTAATACACGTAGACTACGAAAGTCAAAAGCGGATTATTAAGGCTTCAGGACATTGGTATAGTAGTTTTTTGGCAGATTTATAGCTTTCACTACCGGTTTTATATGAGTTTAGCTCACAGGCGCTAAAAGTCATAATTTAAGTGATTGTCCTGGTTTTAAAATGTTTGTGGAATAATATTGAGGTTGTGGGTTACTTTGGTTCCGTCTCTTTCAGGAGGAAAACGTTAACCAAAAAGTGTTATGAGGTTCCAGCTTTCGCTGGAATGACAACATTGTAGGGTGGAGATGGGGGAGATTCCAGCCTTCGCTGGAATCGTTTCAGATCACTCCTCATTCCTAAAGTATATAATTAGAAGAAACGAGTAAAAGCAAATATCATTTATAATAGGGTTCTGTATTTTGATTCCAGCGAAGGCTGGAATCTCCTTATTAACAAAAAAATTTTGTCATTCCAGCGAAAGCTGGAACCTCCCGACTCTTAAATAATGACATTGTACGCGTCTTTGTCGCGTGATTCCTAATTTTCCTTTTAATCCTAACCCATTCCCTATGGTTGGTTTTATCCGACCAATGATATGATCATATTTGATAGGGTGAGAACCCTGACTATAGTGGAATACGATTTTGTGCCTGAACTAAGCCGGAGGAAAGGTCTGAACCAGCCTATGAAACTCAGGTTTTGCTTTCCAAAATCAAATTATTATCACTCTATAGCTTTTATCTGAATAATTACATCCCTGATTTTTAACCTTTTTAATATAGAACTCATTTAATTAAGTTTTTACTTTCACAATATTTTATCTACTTTAATTTATTGTTTCAAAATGAACCTTAATGTTAAACCTTAAAAATTGAATTTGTTATGAGTCAAACTATTAATGCAAACCGTCTGTTCTTTGCGAGTTGTTTTGCACTGATTACTACGGCCTTTTCGTTTAGTATACGGGCGGGAATCTTAACCCAGCTCGGCACTGAGTTAAATTTAGATCCAGTACAGTTAGGTCACATTAATCAAATGTGGTTTTTGGGCTTCCCGATTTCTATGATTCTGGGAGGTATTTTTTACTCGAGCATTGGCCCTAAATTAATTATGCAGATTGCATTACTGGCGCATGCAATAGGTATAATTTTAACAATTTACGCTACCGGGTACGATACTTTACTGATTTCAACCTTATTAATCGGTTTAGGTAATGGTTGTACTGAAGCTGCCTGTAATCCAATGATTGCTGATTCTTATTCTGGATCAGATTTCAGCAAAAAGATGAATCGCTTTCACATGTGGTTTCCAGGTGGAATAGTTTTAGGAGCATTGATCTCTAAATTTATGACGGAGGCAAACATGAGCTGGCAGTCGCAAATTTGGATCATTCTGATTCCAACAATCATTTATGCAGTTCTGTTTTTCGGACAAAATTTTCCAAAACCTAGAATCGTCGAAAATTCGACTTTGGATAATTTTAAAGCGATGTTAAATCCATTGTACCTGTTTATGGCTGCTTGTATGGCATTAACAGCTATTTCTGAATTTGGTCCGCAACAATGGGTTGGCCCTATTCTGGCTAAGGCAGGTGCAAGTCCGATGCTTATTTTAGCTCTTGTAACAGGCTTAATGGCAGTTGGAAGGTATTTTGCAGGGTCATTGATTAAGCAATTGAATACAGTTGGTGTATTGTTAGGCTCTGCTGTATTTGGTGTTCTTGGAATCTATATGATGAGTACAATGGATGGTACCATGCTCTATGTAGCTGCTGTATTTTATGCACTCGGGATTTGTTATTTCTGGCCGAATATGATCGGATTTATTGCAGAAAATATGCCTCAAACTGGGGCTCTCGGACTCTCAATTATGGGTGGTATCGGAATGTTTTCTTCTTCCATGTTTCAACCAATCATTGGAGGATGGATTCAGGACAATAAAGTTGCTGCAGTTGCTCAGGGCTTAGCCGGAGATGCAGCAGATTTAGCTGCCGGACAGGCTACTTTATCGAATATGCTCATTTTCCCTGCGATTCTGATTGTGGCTTTTCTCGGACTTTATTTCTACATGAAAAAACAAAAGGATCTCAATCCAGCTGTTTGATATAATTAAAGAGGGGGCATTTGCCCCCTCTCTTGTTATGTTACCTCATGATATTAAAGTTTTAATATCTAGGATAATGCTTATTAACTTCTTGCCTAATCTTTTTCTTCACTAAAATTTCGAAAAACTAATTAGGGTAGAAACTTAAACCATTTCTGCATCATAGATAACAACTTTATTCCACAGACTACTGTAATTTTTCACGAAATCAAGATGTATTGGGTCTGTCTGATAGATCGCCTCCCCCGCAATATCATCAAAGAATAATAACAAGGATACTCCCCAACTTGTGTCTATAACGTCTCTTTTTTCTGTGCCTGCTACAATGCCTACATATATTTGGCGAACAGTCTTGATTTTTTTAAGTGTATTTACTCCATCGATAAGTTTCTGCCGGTCTTCCGGATTTTTTAGCCAGAAATACACCTGATGCGCAATTTTGTTGTCCTTAGTTTTCATAATTAATGTTTCAGCCATTGTTGTGCTGCCTGCAGTTAAAATAGCCGCAGTGCTGATGAATTTTCTTCTGGTGGATTTATTGTTCATAATTGAAGGTTAAAATATCTTTAAGTATAAAAAATTTATAAGATTTATTTTATGATAGCGGCCGTATCCATTTCCCAGTTATCTGTTCTGAATAAATTAACAGGTAATCCTTCTTTATTGAACAAATTGGGAATTGCTGTGTTATGGAATGCAAACCTAACGGCTACCGGACTTTTTATGTTTTTGTTGTAAACAATAATTGTATTGCCATCGATTTTAGCCTGTGCAGGTAAAAACTTTTGATCATCCGCTGCAATTTCGAAACTTGTAATCTGCTCTCCTTTAGCTATCAGTCCGTTTGCTGCATTTTTAAAATGAATTTTTATTTTATCTTTTTCGACAACATGATTGCTGTAAACAGGGCTTTCAAAACTAATTTCTTTGAAACCATATGTTTTATTCAAGGCCATATCTGACAGGCGTTTAGCAACTTCTTTTTTCAATATCGGATGAATGTTTGTTGTGTCAGGAATTAAGTCTGTAATGACCACCATGCCAGTATTGGGATGACTTGCCGACCTGGTCTGTGTTTCCCGAAGCAAGGCCCCAACATTTTTAAAGCCATAAGTAAATGGAGCAATCTGGACAAAGTAAAATGGAAAATTTTTATTCCATTGCTGACGCCATGCATCAATCATTCCTGTGAATAATTTCTCATAGGCATAATATGTTCTAACATTGCTTTCACCCTGATACCAAATTGCACCTGCAATAGCGTAATTCGTTAATGGATAAATCATGGCATTATAGGCCATCGCAGTTTGATGAGGCCAACCGGGTTGTGATTTTAATTCCTCAGCACCCTTTTTAATCGTCACATTATTGTTGACTACAAATTCTGGAGTCCAGGTCTCAGCAGGTGTTCCTCCCCAATTTGAATTAATCAGACCAATTGGAGTATTCATTTTCTCATTCAGATTTTTTCCGAAAAAATATCCGATAGCACTGAATTTATACATTTCTTCAGGTGAACAAACCACCCATTTCCCATCTAGATTTTCCTGTGGAAACTTAGAAGTTGATTTGCTCACATAAAATAATCTGATTTTATTGTTTCTGGCATTTGGTGCTTCATCTATGCTTTGGGGTAATTTTTGAGTGCCCGACCATTCCATATTACTCTGACCTCCACATACCCATACTTCTCCAATCAGAACATCTTCAAGTTCTATAGTGTTGTTTCCCTGAATTGTAATTGAATAAGACCCACCGGCTTCGGCGGTTTTGATTTCCGCAAGCCATTTTGCATCGTTTGTTGCCTGAGTTTGATAAGTTGCACCATCCCAGCTTGTTTTAATTGATATTTTTTCACCCGGTGAGGCCCAGCCCCAAAGTTTTACATTTGATTTTTGCTGTAAAACCATATGAGATCCAATAATATTCGGTAGCCTGACATTTCCGGAAACGCTTAATGTTGTGAAGCAAATTAGAACCAGAAATAGGATTTGTTTTTTTACAAATTTTAATTGTGCCATAAAATTGATATCTTATTAATTGACTTAAATATATAATTGTTTTCACCGATAATTTAATTTGTGAACACTTTTCATTTAAGTTTAGTAATCACTACTTAACATTCAACTGCGTAATTTGTAATAATAGGTATTATTTTTAGGGTCTAATTTTCCTTTTTTAAACAAGAAATAATGAAAGATACATTTGCTAAGCTCATCGTGCTATTAATTTTGATCGCTTTCACACCTTCAAAAATTTACTCTCAGAAAATTGAACATGTAATATTAATTGGTTCTGATGGTTTTGGTGCCTATGCCTTCGAAAATGCTAAAGTTCCGAACCTGAGAGCCATGATGAATGAAGGCTCATGGAGCCTGCAGACAAGAACTGTCCTGCCATCTTCAAGTGCCGCAAACTGGGCATCGATGGTGATGGGTGCCGGACCAGAATTGCACGGATATACCACATGGGGCAGTAAAAAACCAGATATGCCTGCAAGAGTGTTGGATGAATATGGAATGTTCCCAAGTGTTTATGCACTGCTACGGAAAGAAAGACCGAATAGTGAGATTGGTGTAATTTACGAGTGGGATGGTATCGGTTATTTATTTCCTAAGGCAGCAGTCAATCACGACCAGAATCCGGATGGTGATATTGCCATTGCAGCAGCAGCTTCAACGTATATCAAAGAAAAAAAGCCAAATTTTTTGTTTGTCCATCTACATGATGTAGACAGCGTAGGTCACAAGGTTGGACATGGTACTCCCGAATATTATGCTGCTATTGAGCGCACAGATGCCCATATTGGTACTATCTTAAAAAGTATAAAAGATGCTGGGATAGAGAAGAAAACAGTGGTGTTATTTACTGCTGATCATGGTGGTGTAAATAAGGGACACGGACTGATTTCTATGGCTGAGATGCAGATTCCCTGGATAATTAAAGGCCCGGGTATCCAAAAAGGGAAGGAATTATCAGAGAGTATCATGACCTTTGATACCGCAGCCACTATAGCAGATTTATTGAAGTTAAAAACACCACAGGTTTGGATTGGAAGGTCCGTAAAAGGTGCTTTGATTAAGTAGATTACTACGCATATTTAGTTCAGACATAGCTTGATTTCTTATCTGATACACCATAAAAAAAATTGTTTATTCGGATTTGTTTTTTGAAATATTCATATATTGGTTCACTAATATTTGAAAATTTTGAATTGTCAATCTAAATCAGATAGTGAATTACTTGCCTTATTGAGGCTTGGAAATGAAGACGCCTTCTCAGAAATCTATAACAGATACTGGAAGCGATTGCTTGCAATTGCCTACAATATTAGTAAAGATAAATCTGCTTCACAGGAGATTGTTCAGGATATATTTATTGGAATATGGAATAGAAGATTAGATCTTGATATCCATTCTTTGAATAGCTACCTCGCTAGTTCTGTCAGATTATCAATGTTTAAGTTTATTTACAGACAAAAAAGAAGAATGGAGATTGAATCTTCCAATTGTCTGGATGAATCGTCTACCCTGAGTGAAGAACTTATTGATGCCAGGTTCACACAGGAATATATCAATAAACTGGTTGAGAAGCTACCCGAAAAGTGTAAACTGGTTTTCAGGTTCAGTAGAAATGCAGGTCTAAGTATTTCTGAAATCTCAATGGAATTGGGAATTTCTGAAAAAACCGTTGAAGGCCATTTAACCAAGGGATTGAAAGCTCTCAGACTCAGCCTAAAGAATTCTCTCAATATCTTCTAGGTTAATTAACCCCTATTTTATAAAATAACCTGAGTTCGATTTAGGAAGGTCGAACTATTGGGCTATAATTATCTTGATCAGGCTCTAGGTTTGTATTATTTCATTTTTGAAACCGATACCTGCGTTTTATAGCTTAGTTCAGCCCTTTCCTACGGAGTATTTCCGGCAGGAAATTGTAGTCTATTTTCCCTTTGGTCGGTATTTGAACCGTACCAAGAACCATCTATCAAATGGTCTGTGATAACACCAACCGCAGGGAAATAGTTGACAGTTGACAGTTGATAGTGAATTACCGTCATTTCGAACACGCGGGTAGTATTATTCCATTTTCAAACATTTGGATGCGTGGAGAAATCTGTTGAGATTAACCTGCTTTCTAAAACAAGCTATAATTTTCAATCGGAATTTAACTCAGCATGATTTTTTATCGAGCTCCGGATAAAAAATTTATTCCATGAGCAAGGGTATTCGGGTACTTTGTGGTACTCTATGATTAATATCCCCAATTTTTAATCTATGCAAAAAGAGGAAGTTCAGGAATTAGTCGAAAAATACTTGCATAATATTGCCTCTAAGGAGGAAGAGGAAAGATTGCTTCAATGGTATTGGAGAGAAAGCAATCTTGAATCTGAGTGGGAATTAAATAGTTCTCAATCAGAACGTGATCTCAAATCAATGATTTATAATAAAATTACTGAGCAGGATGAATCTGAATCTGATCGATACGATAGCGAAAAAAATAAATTCAAAAAAATAGGTACAGCACTCTTATTTTTAGTAGTTCTTGCACTTGCAGCATTTTTTAACCCAAATCAATTTCGAAATTCCAATACGGATGAAACTCTAGTAGTCGAACAGCCTTTAGATATTCTCCCTGGTGGAAGTAAGGCTATTTTGACCTTGGCGGATGGAAGAAAGATTGAGCTGGATGAATCAAAAAATGGTATTTTGGTTAATCAGGGGGGCATAAAGGTGCACAAGAATTCGGATGGTATTATTGAATATACATTCTCTAAAAAAGAAACCCCTTCATCAAATTCTTTGGATCCGGCAGAACCCGTTTTCAACACGATTGAAACTCCGGTTGGGGGTAAGTATCAACTAAATCTTGCCGATGGAAGTAAAGTTTGGTTAAATTCTTCTTCTTCTATACGATTCCCGATCTTTTTTTCTAAGGATAATCGTGAGGTTGAACTAAAGGGTGAAGCCTATTTTGAAGTTTCAAAGGATGCTAAAAGGAAATTCTCTGTCCGTTCTGGAATTCAAACCGTAGAAGTTTTAGGTACTCAGTTTAATATCAATGCTTACTCGGATGAGAAATCAATCAAAACAACTCTCTTTGAGGGCGAAATTCGTGTAATTGACCTAAAAACAAACGATTCAAAACTTTTGAAGCCGGGCGAACAATCAAATGTTGATCAAAGTATTCAGATCAGGAGAATTGATACCCAAACCGAAATAGCCTGGAAGGAGGGTTATTTTCATTTCAAAAAGGCAGATATTGAAACAGTAATGCGACAACTTGGAAGATGGTATGGCGTAACAGCCCGTTATGAAGGTAATTTACCTAAGCACCATTTTTCAGGTGCTATTTCAAATAACTTAACACTATTAGAAGTGTTAGAAATTTTAGAAAAAAGTAATATCCATTTTAGATTAGATGGGAAGGAGGTTGTTGTTATGCCTTAAAATCTTACAAATATAAGGCTGAACAAAAAACCAGAAGCGTTGGCGCGCTCCTGGCAAAAGCTTGGGCCTCAAATAATTTAATTGCTTCAATTTATGATCACCAAACCAACCAAATTTATGAATTTATTTTCTAAAAATGAAGGCTATATGGGTTTTAACTCAAGTTTAGACTCAAAGCCAGAGATAAAAAGTGGAATTCAATTTTTAACATATGCCAATGCACAATGGTTTATTTTCAATAAAATATTCCGTGTTATGAAGCTGACATTCATACTACTGGTCGTTTTAATTTTAAACGCTAGTGCCGAAGGATTTTCACAAAAAGTAACCTACAGTGCAGAAAACGTGTCTCTTGAGACCGTATTTACTGTAATAAAAAAGCAAACCGGTTATGGCTTCTTTTTCCAAGAGGAGTTGTTCGCATTATCAAAACCGGTAACAATTAATGCCTCAAATGAAGATCTTTCAAAGGTTTTGATGCATGTATTCAAAGATCAGCCTCTTAATTTCAATATAAAGAATAAGACTATTCTTGTATCTAAAAAGGCTATTTCTTCAATTGAACAGAAACCAATTCAGAATTTATCTTCAGTTACGGCTGAGGTTAATTTAATGAAGGATATTGTTGTGAAAGGTGTTGTAAAAGATGCTAAAGGCGAAACTCTTCCTGGGGTTAGTATTAAACTTAAGGGCTCGACAATTGGAGCAACCTCAGATTTGGATGGAAAGTTTTCAATATCTATACCTGATGGAAATGGATTTCTGGTGTTTTCATTCATAGGCTTTACAACTCAGGAAGTTGCCGTAAATCAGCGTACCTCAATTAATGTAACCTTGGCAATTGCTAATACTGCGCTTAATGAGGTTGTTGTAACAGCGCTGGGTATCAAAAGACAATCTAAGAGCTTAGGATATGCAACCACAAATGTTTCAGCAGAAGAGTTGACAGTAAATCGGACTACAAACTTCATGAACGCGCTTCAGGGTAAAGTTGCCGGAGTAAATATCACCCCAATGGGTACAGGTCCAGCCGGAACCAGTAAAATCAGGATCAGGGGCCAGTCTTCATTCGGTGGTAACAATTCACCGCTTATTGTTGTTAACGGTGTTCCTATTGACAATACTAACTACGCTGCCCGAGGAGATGTATCAGAAAGAGGAAGTAACCGTACTTCGGACGGTGGTGATGGTTTAGGTAGTATCAACCCGGACGATATCGAAAGTATGTCGGTATTAAAAGGAGCAGCAGCTTCAGCATTGTATGGTTCCAGAGCTAAGGATGGTGTAATCATGATTACTACTAAAAGTAAGGGAGCTGATGGAGTTACAGTTACATATAATTCTAACTACACCACAGACGATCCGCTCGATTATACTGACTATCAAAGAGATTATGGTCAGGGGGAGAATGGCTTGAGGCCAACAACAGCTTTTCCAACTTCAGGTGTATGGAGTTTCGGGGAGAAATTTCAGCCCGGTATGACACATACCTTGTTTAATAATATCACAGTACCTTATGAGTATCAAGGGAATGTTATTGATAATTACTACAGAACAGGAACCAACATGACCAACACAATCAGTGTGGCTTCAGGTGGTCCAAACGGAGGGATGAATCTTTCAGTTGCAAATTTACAGAGTAGTGCAATTCTTCCCGGTTCAGGTTATGACCGGAATACAATCAATTTAGGATTCACCCAAAATTTGGGAAAAAAATTAACGGTTACCGGAAATATTAATTACTCGAATGAGTATCGTAAAAATCCACCAAACGTTGCTGAACAGGATTTTAGTCCGGTTACAATTTTCACCTTGTCTACTTCTATGCCATTATCCATATTAGAACAATATGCTGAGGATGCCAACGGAAATGAGAATGTGTGGTCTAGATTTACCAACAGAACCAATCCATTTTTTGCTTTAAAGCGATTTGACAATATCCACAATGATCGTGTTTTCGGTAATGTCACAGCAAAGTATAATCTTACTGATTGGCTTTTTGTTCAGGGAAGGGTTGGACAGGATTATTATTCACGTGAGCAAGATTACAATTTGCCAACTGGTACTCAAAGACAAGCGGCAGCTCCTGCAGGTTTTGTGAACGGACAATTTGTTCAGGATGCCCGCTCAGTAAGGGAATTAAACGCAGATTTCCTGATAAGTGCAAATAAGACCTTTGGTGACTTTGGAGCCAACCTGAGTGCAGGTGGAAACCAAATGAGTCGTAAGATAAGCAGACATAATGTTTTTGTTCAGGACTTTTACACACGCGACCTTTATACCGTAGGTAATAGTCGTCAAAGAGATCCAATTTATGATTACTCAGAGCGTGCAGTAAATTCATTCTATGGTTCAGCTGAAGTATCTTACAAGGATTATTTATTCTTAAACGGTACGGTACGTAACGACTGGTTTTCAACCTTGTCGCCGGCTAACAGAAGTATATTATATCCATCAATCACCGGTAGCTTTGTGTTCTCACAAGCATTGGGTTCATCTTTACCAAAATGGTTAAACTTTGGTAAGTTAAGAGCAGCATATGCTGAGGTTGGTAGTGATACAGATATCGGACCTTACAGTAATAGTCTCTTTTATGGTATTGGTGCTCAGCAGTTTCCTTCTCCAAGTGGGGCTGCTCAACCGTTGGGTAATATAAGCGGTTCTACAGTTCCAAATGCCGACTTACGTCCGATGCGGGTTTCTGAAAAGGAGTTTGGTTTGGAGTTAAGAGTACTTGATAATTTGATCGGATTAGATTTTACCTATTATAATAAACTATCATCGGATCAGATTCTTAGGGCACAAATTTCTAATGCAGGTGGTTACCAAAATCAGTTAATCAATGTTGGAAAAAGTAGAAATGAAGGGGTTGAAATGTTAATGACTTTCAATCCAATCAGAACTCGAAGCGTAAATTGGAATCTTGCATTTAACACTTCGTACAATAAAACAGAGGTGCTTGATCTTGGTAGCGGAGCTTCAAATGGTCAAATTACAGTTGGTACTGCCGACTTTACAGGCGAACTTCGTCAGGTTGTTGGTCAGCCGATGGGTCAATTGTATGGTTTTGGATATTTACGTGATGCACAGGGAAGACAGGTATTTGATGTCGGAAATGGTCGCCCACTGCGTACTCCAACTCAAATTGCCTTCGGATCAGCAATACCGGTTTGGGTTGGTGGTATTTCCAATAGTTTATCTGTAAAAGGTGTGGAGATGTCTTTTCTTGTCGACTTCAAACTTGGTCATAAACTGATTTCCGGAACCAACCATAATGCTTATCGTCATGGTCTGCATAAAGCAACCTTGGTTGGTCGTGAAACAAATTCAGTTCTTGGTGATGGTGTCAATCAAAATGGTCAGGTCAATGCAACAAGATCTGCTGTTCAGCAGTATTATGAAACTGTTCGTTCTCAAAATATTGCCGAAGAATTTGTCTACAATGCGGGTCTATGGCAATTAAGACAAATTACGCTAGGGTATGATTTCACTCGGTTTATACCTACCAGACTTTCATTTATCAAAGGATTGCGCTTGAATGGTGTTGCAAACAACGTATTTGCATTAAAGAAATGGGTTGATAACATTCATCCTGAACAATCAGGTTTACCTTCTGATAATCTTGTAGGATTGGAAGCTACCGGATTGCCGATAACAAGAAGTATTGGATTCAATTTGAATGTTAAATTCTAATGAATCCTAACATTCAATATGAGATACTAGTAGATAAATTGAATACTAAAAAATTTTAACATGAAAAGTAAACTAAGAATTTCAGCAATTTTATTAGTCCTGTCCGGACTAGTAAGCTGTGATAAAGGTTTTGATGAAATGAACGTCAATCCCATTGCCTTAACAGCGGTGGATCCTTCTTATCAATTAAATTCCTCCATTATTAATACCGCACCTGGATACGGAAATCTGAGTTATGAAACTACTATTGTGAAACAAATGATTACTCCTTTTAGTGGTCAGGGAACAGCAGCTAATTTCAATCAGGATAATCGCTCGGTGGCTGCAGGAAACTGGAATAATCTTTATCAAAACAACATCAAGGAGTTAACGGATGTAATTGCAAAAACTAAAGATCTTCCTGCCCGTTCTAACCTTTATAATATGGCCAGGATTTGGAGGGCTTATTCCTTTATGATTTTGACAGATACTTACGGTGATATTCCTTATAAGCAGGCGGGTAAAAGTCTTCTTGAAGCGATAACAAGTCCGGCTTATGACTCCCAGGAATCCATTTACATGGATTTATTATCCGAACTGGAAACCGCTTCTACAGCTCTAGATGCCACAAAGGCGAGAGTGACTACCGATGTATTGTATGATGGTGACATAGCAAGATGGAAAAGGTTCGGATTTTCTTTACTGTTACGTGCAGGTATGCGTCTTTCAAAAGTTAATCCTGTCAAAGCTGCAGAAATTGTAGGCAAGGCAGTTGCTGGTGGAGTGATGCAGTCAAATGCTGATAATGCGATTATCAGGCACAATCCTAACTTTACAAATCCGGTTGGTTCACAATTAAATGGAGGGCAATCTGCGTTCTTTTATCTGGCCCAGGATTTTGTAGATCACTTAAAAAACGGGAATGATCCGCGTTTAGCAGCTATTTCTGTACGTTATGTAGGCGCTGCCAGTGGTGCTCAGCAAGTTGAAACCAGGGCTAATAGAACTCCTGCTGTTCAGATTGGGGCTCCTTTGGGATTTGATAATACGACGATAGCTACAGCAGTAAAAGCGAGTAATCTTGCTAGTTTATGGGATTACAGTCAGCTAGATCGTACCCGCATTGCCGGTTTAACTGCCCCTAGTTTTCTTGTGACCTATGCTCAAACTCAATTGCTGCTGGCTGAGGCCTCATTCAGAAATTGGACAACAGGAACACCTGGAACATTCTATGCTAATGGAATTCGTGCTCATATGCAGCAGTTGGCACTCTATGGAACAAGTACTGCGATTGCAGATGCTGCAATTAACACATTTGTGTCTGCTAATCCATTAACTGTTGGAAGAGAATTGCAAGAAATTAACACCCAATATTGGGTAGCTTCATTTTTAATCGGGCCAGAAACCTGGGCTAATTTTAGAAGAAGTGGTTTCCCTGTTCTTACTCCGAATCCATTTCCTGGAAAGGATCTTAAAACAGAGCCATTTATTCGGAGATTGACCTATACTGATGCTGAACTTAATGTCAATAGTACAAATGTTCAGGCGGCAATAGCCAGGCAAGGTGCCGATGTTATGGACACCCGTGTCTGGTGGGATAAAAAATAGTTATATTCCCATTTCAAACAGATTAAAATTTAATTGATATAAAAACAGCACTGCAGGATTTAAGATGAAAAATTTAAAACAGAGATTATTAAATGGGGAAACCCTCAATGGTTGTTGGTTAAATCTTGGCAGTGCTGTTACTGCCGAAATAGTCGGATTATCTGGGTTTGATTGGGTTTTAATCGACCTTGAGCATGGTGCTGGTTCAGAAAGTACAACCTTATCACAAATTCAAGCGTTAGACAATACCCCTGCCGGAGTAATCGTACGTGCCGAAAGTACAGAACCACAACGTATACACCGGGTTCTGGATATGGGTGCTGAAGGTGTGATGTGTCCTAAAGTTCGGAATGCTGAAGAGGCTTTGAAGGTCGTAAAAGGTCTGCATTATCCTCCTTTTGGAAACAGAGGGGTCGCCAAAATGGTTAGAGCAACACAGTTTGCTCAAAATTTCAACGACTATTATCAAAAGTCAAGGGATCAGATATTGGGAGTGGTTCAAATTGAAACGATTGAAGTGTTGAGCCATCTGGATGAAGTGGCAGCAATCGATGGTGTAGATGTTTTATTTATTGGGCCTGCAGATCTTTCTATGGAGTTAGGTATTTTCGGTCAATTTGATCACCCTACCTTTGTAGAAGCACTGAATAAAATAGTTGCTGCAGCAAAAAAAGCCAATAAAGCAGTCGGGATTTTATTTTTTAATCCTGACGATTATCAACGCTATCATGATTTAGGAATTCGTTTCCTGGCTTGTGGAGCCGATGCTACATTTGTTGCCGAGGGAGCCCGGACTATGGCTGGGAAAATGTCAAAATTTAGAAACCAGTAAATTAAAATTGAACTTATGGATCCTTTTGTTTTATTATTGATTGGCGTTGTTATCGTTGTAGGGGGAATAATTGGTTTAAAGCTTCACCCTTTTCTGGCTTTGCTATTTGCTGCCTTTATAGTTGCTTTACTTACTCCACCTGATTTTATTCAAAATTTTGGATTAGAGAAAGGAATGTCAGCTGATGCTGCTCTCGCTCTATCAAAGAAAAATGTTGGCGAAAGGGTGGCTGCTGAATTTGGTAATACAGCAGCAAAGATTGGTATATTAATAGCTATGGCCGCTATTATAGGTAAGTGTTTGCTAGAAAGTGGTGCTGCTGAACGAATAATACGATCTATACTTTACTTAACTGGAATGGATAAGGCTCCTGTAGCTTTTTTGGTTAGCAGTTTTTTTATTGGTATTCCTGTGTTTTTCGATACAGTAATTTTCTTGATGATTCCTTTAGTAAAAGCAATGGCCTTACGAATCGGAAAGAATTATTTATTATTGGTAATGTGCGTAATGGCAGGTGCTGCAATGGCTAATTCTTTGGTTCCACCTGCACCAGGGCCATTATTTTTGATCGGTGAAATGAACATTCCAATAGGTTTAATGATGGTTGCGGGTACAATTGTTGGGCTCTTTACTATTGTTTCAGGTTATTTTTTCTCCGTTTGGGTCAATAAAAAACGACCTATCGAATTAAGAGATTCTTTGGATGCTAAAATCGAAGATATTAAAGCCTCAGCAATTCTTGATACCAAGCACCTTCCAGGCTTGGGAATTTCTTTACTTCCAATACTTATTCCATTAATTTTTATCTGTATTGACACGGTTGTAACTGCGATGAAACCTGCGGATAGCAGTACATTATCGCCGTTGATTCAATATCTTATAGGTATTTCTGCCTTTTTGGGAAATAAAAATACAGCAATTATATTGGGTGGTGTTGCTGCTATTCTGGTTCTTGCCAGTAGAAAGAAGCATTCAAAAGAGGGACTTTCAACCTTTGTAGGTACTGCCTTAACAAGTGGTGGTAGTATTATATTGATCACCTCCGCTGGTGGTGCATTTGGGGGTATGCTTCAGCAAACCGGTATCAGTTCTCAGATCGCTGCCATGACTCAGGATTACCAGATGGCCTTAATTCCTTTGGCTTTTCTCATCGCGGCAGTTGTCCGGACAGCACAGGGATCTGCAACAGTAGCTTTGATTACAGCATCAGGGATATTGTCGGGAATGGCTATGAATGCTAATCTTGATTTCCATCCTGTTTATCTGGGATTAGCTATTGGTTGTGGTTCTAAATTAGTTCCATGGATGAATGATGCTGGGTTCTGGATAATTTGTAAATTGAGTAACCTTACTGAAAAAGAGGCGCTTAAAACTATTTCCCCATTGTTAGTGGTGATGGGTTTTACCGGACTGATTGTCATTATGATCGGTGCTAAGTTGTTCCCTCTGGTTTAAAGATTTTAATTGTAATTACTAAATAATGGAAAAAATAGGATTTATCGGTTTGGGTATCATGGGAAAACCCATGGTATTGAATTTATTAAAAGCCGGTTTTGAGGTTAATGTTTTGAGTAAAAGCAGCGCTTCCGGAAATGTCCAGGCAGCCGGGGCAAAGGTTTTTGACAGTATCGCAGATCTTTCAGCAAGTTCAGATATTGTTATTACGATGTTACCTGATTCACCTGAAGTAAAGCAGGTTGTGTCAGAAATCCTTCCCGGAATTAAAAAGGGCTCTCTTTTTATAGATATGTCAACCATTTCGCCTGGCACGACAATGGAAATTTATAATAGTCTGAAGGAAAAAGGTGTTTCAGCATTGGATGCGCCTGTTTCGGGCGGACAGGTTGGCGCTGAAGCAGGTACTTTGTCAATTATGGTTGGCGGATCTGAGGATTCTTTCAATAGGGCATTACCGATTTTTCAGGCAATGGGTAAGAATATCGTTTTAATAGGAGATGCAGGTGCCGGTCAGGTTACAAAAGCATGTAATCAAATGATTGTTGGCATTACTATTCAGGCAGTAGCTGAGGCCTTTTCAATGGCAAAGAAAGCCGGAGTTGATCTTGAAAAGATGAGAGAAGTTCTTTTGGGAGGATTTGCACAAAGCCGTATTTTGGATCTGCATGGCAAACGTATGATCGATGGAAATTTTGTACCCGGTTTCAAAGTGAAATTACATAAGAAGGATATGGGGATAGCACTTCAAACCGGAGCTAATCACAATGTTTCTTTAAAAGCAACAGAATTAATAGCCGGATTAATGAATCAGCTGGTTAGTGAGGGTCATGGAGAACTGGATCATAGTTCTCTTTTTATGCTTCAGGAAAAAAAATAAAATATTTCGTTTAACCGTAATAATAAAATTAAAATTATGCAACGTAGAAATTTTGTTAAAACAATCGCAGCCGGATCCATTGGTGCTTCCGTGTTGTCACCAATGGAATCACTGGCAGAAGTAAAACCAAAACCTAAAAAGGTTTTGATGAAAGTTGGCTGCCAGTCGGGTGGAACAACTGAAGCGAATTTACAGCTGAAAGGACGCTGTGGCGTCTTTAATATTGATGGAGGCTCTCCTAAATATATTCCGAATGTGGGTTGGGATCTAGAGGATTCACTTAAAATGCGTGAAGCCTGTGAAAAGTATGGCATTAGTTTGGATGCTTATCACTGGCCTCTATCTTCTGCCGGAATTGATAAAGTACTTTTCCCTAATGTGATGCTTGGTAAAAGTCCGCAAAGAGACCGTGAAATCGATATGCTAAATCAGATGATCATGGTTGCTGGTAAGACTGGTATCAAGGTGCTTAACTATAACACTACTATTTTGCCGGTACTAAGAACAGGTAAAACGCTTGATCCAAAACGCGGTAATGCAGAATACAGCACCTGGAATTTGGCCGAAGCATTGAAAAGGAATGATCCAAAAACAATCGCCGGTGATGTAAGTATTGATGACATGTTTGAGCGTATTACTTATTTACTGGATAGAACTCTTCCTGTAGCAAAAGAATACAATGTAAAACTTGCTAACCATATTGCTGATCCACCAGCACCGGTTGGATACAGAGGAATCACCCGCTGGAATAGTCCGGATGTTTTTGAAGGAATTAAGAAATTTGCCCAGCTTTATGACAGCAAATATCATGGCTTCAATTTCTGTATCGGTTCAATCGCCGAAGGCTTAAAGGATCCTAAAAATGATATTATTCCGATCATCAGATGGGCTGGCGAACGTAATCAGATATTTAACATTCACCTAAGAAATATCAAAGGTGGCTGGGGTAATTTTCAGGAGGTATATCCAGATAATGGGGATATGAATTTCCTGCAGGTAGTTAGGGAATTGCGTGAAGTTGGATTTGACGGAATGGTTATGCCTGATCACGTACCATACCATAAAGATCCAGTAGCCAACTGGCAATCCTTTGCATTTTGCTATGGTTACATCAAGGGCTTAATTCAGGCTGTAACAGAGGAAGCAGAAGCTGCAAGTTAATTTCAAAAAATACAATATGCTCAGACAAAGGGGCCCTAGAATAAAGGATATCCTGATTACACCAATAGCGATTGTTGACCCGCCATTATTAAATGCGGCAGGTTTGCATGCACCCTATGCACTGAGAATTATATTAGAAATTATAACTGATGATCAGATTTCTGGAATCAGTGAAATACCGGGAACTTCTGATATTGAGCAGGCACTTTATGAAGCTAAAGAGCTTCTGATTGGTCAGGATGTTTTTCAACTGAATCAAATAAGGGCAATATTATCCGAGCGATTTGGTTCCGAATCGCCTATGGCTAGAGGAGAAGCTCCCTGGGATCAGCGTAAACTGGTACATATTTTCAGTTCAGTTGAAGTTGCCTGTATGGACATTATGGGCAAAGTCCTAGGTCGGCCAATTGTAGATTTACTTGGAGGTAAAATGCGGGAAAGTGTACCCTTTTCCGCATACCTTTTTTATAAATACGAAGGTGCAGGAGGAGAGTTTGGATTCAACCTTAACCCAAATGCACAAGGCTGGGAGGCCGCAAAACAAAAAGCTGCTTTAAATCCTGAAGAAACAGTACAGCAGGCAAAGGCCATGTGCAAAGAGTTTGGTTTTAAATCCATCAAACTAAAGGGTGGTGTTTTTGAACCCAGAGTTGAAGTGGATACAATTTTGGCACTTTATAAAGAATTCGGTCCATCAGTTCCCTTACGATTTGATCCCAATGCCATTTGGGCTCTGGATACAGCAATTCAATATGGAAAGGAACTTGAAGGGGTATTGGAATATTTAGAAGATCCCGTTCGTGGTCAGGAGAATATGGCCGCAGTAAAAAAAGTTTTGACCACACCGCTTGCCACGAATATGTGTACCACCTCATTCGAGGAGATACCTTCTAGTATAAAATTTGGTTCTGAAGACATTATTTTAAGTGATCACCACTTTTGGGGTGGATTGAAGGCATCCATGACACTTTCTGGTATTTGTGAAACCTTTGGCCGGGATTTGTCCATGCATTCTAACAGTCATTTAGGAATTTCATTGGCCGCAATGGTTCATTTAGGCGCTGCTCTTCCCAAAATGCCCTATGCCTTAGATACACACTATCCATGGCAATCAGATGAAGTTATTCTAGGTGGCCGGATTAAATTTACTGATGGTTCTGTTATGGTACCAGATGAGCCTGGCTTAGGTGTAGAACTGGATAAAGTAGCATTAGCCAGGTTGCATCAAAATTATATTAACTGCGGTCTCAAAAAGAGAAATGATGAGGTTGAAATGCAGAAGAAAGTGCCAGGCTGGAAATTCCAGTCGACCAGATGGTGATCTCTTAATAAACTTTGAATTAAATTAATTCATTCCCGAATATTTTTTACAAATTTCCCTAATCCAATTATTTTAAAACTTAAATTGAAATGAATTTCCAAATAGTGGAGTTTATTATTTAATTGAGTTCGAAAGAGAAGTATGCACAGTGATACCTTGATAATTCAAAAATTATACATGAGACGCGTTTTTTGGTTACTTACACTCCTATTCATTTGCTCAGCTTGCCAAACAGCTAATCAGAAAGCCATCAACTGGAGCACATATAAAGCGGATGCCAAAAGCAGTAGTTACTCAGCATTGCAACAAGTCAACAAAACAAATGTCAATCAATTGGAACTGGCATGGTCTTTCCGTTTTAAAGACGCTTTACCAGGTGCTCGGACTTCGAGAATTCAGGCAAATCCTATTGTTATTGCTGGCATCATGTATATTCCTTCAGGCAGGAACAGAATTTATGCTATAAATGCAAGTACCGGTGAACAAGTATGGTCTTTTGATCCGTTTAATGGAGCTCAGGGTGGAGGTGTGAGTCGTGGGGTAAGCTATTGGGAGAATGGAAATGACAAAAGAATCCTGTTTACAGCGGGTAGTAATCTCTATTCTCTGGATGCATTAAGCGGAAAATTAATCCCCGATTTTGGAATAAACGGCAAGGTGAATCTGAACGTAGGCATGCGCGGAGATCCAGATAAAATAACTGTTCTCCCAACATCTCCAGGTATTATTTATAAGGATTTGTATATTCTTGGTACTGCAGTTTCAGAATTGTATGGCGCTGAACCGGGATATCAAAGGGCTTACAATATAAGGACAGGCAAACTGGTTTGGACATTTCATACCATTCCTCATCCTGGTGAATTTGGTTATGAAACCTGGCCAAAAGAAGCCTGGAAATATGCTGGTGGTGTCAATAATTGGGCTGGAATGAGTCTTGATGAAAAAAGAGGAATGGTATTTCTAGCACTTGGATCTCCCTCATATGATTTTTATGGGGGCGATCGAAAAGGGCAGAATTTATTTGGGAACAGTGTTGTTGCCCTTGATGCTCAAACCGGGAAATATATCTGGCATTATCAAACTATCCATCATGATCTCTGGGACTATGATCTGCCGGCACCTCCTAATCTGGTTAGCGTTGTTCATGACGGAAAAAGAATTGATGCGGTGGCTCAAACTTCTAAAATTGGTTTTCTTTATTTACTGAACAGAGAAACTGGTGAACCATTATTTCCAATTGAAGAGCGACCTGTACCTGCTTCAGATGTACCCGGAGAAGAAACCTGGCCTACACAGCCTTTCCCATTAAAGCCAAAGCCTTATGCCAGACAGCATATTTCATTGGATGATCTAAGCAATTATTCCAGGGAATCTAATGATGAACTTGTAAAAAGATTTAAGTCTATAAGATATGAAGGGCTTTTTACACCACCATCTATGAGGGGCAATGTTAATCTTCCTGGAACAAGCGGAGGCTCAAGTTGGGGTGGAGGCGCATTTGATCCGGCAAGCGGGATAATTTATGTCAGGGCTACAAATACTCCCGGTGTGAGCCTTATAAAAAAAATGGAGTCTGAAAATGAATCCGATACTCCTTTTAACCAGGGGAAAGCGCTCTACACTACTTATTGTCAGGCTTGTCATGGTGTAGATAAGAAAGGTGATTCTGATTACCCATCATTACTTGGACTTCAAAGTAGGATGAATGAGGAAGAGGTTTTAGGTAAAATCAGGGTTGGAGCAGGTAAGATGCCCTCATTTGCCAGTATCATTGCCGGTAAAGAAGAAGCGATTATATCTTTTCTGTTTGACAAGGATACTAGGTCTGCAAGAGAAACCAATTTTATGAAAGAAATAGCAAAAAGTGAATCGGCAAATAAGGATGCGGATAAGTTTAAAATGGAAGCCCCGGTTAGATACCTAGATATTTTATCTAATGGTAAATTCCGTGATTCTGAAGGGCGATTTGGAGTTAAACCTCCATGGGCAACTTTAAATGCTATTGATCTGAATACTGGAGAATATGCTTGGTCAATCCCTTTAGGTAATTATCCTAAATTGCAGCAAAAAGGGGAACCAGAAACAGGTTCTGAAGGTAATACCGGTCCGATCGTAACTGCAGGTGGATTGCTTTTTATCGGAGCCAATATGGGGGGCACGGATTTTAGGTTCAGGGCTTATGATAAAGATTCAGGCAAATTATTATGGGATACTCCAATTCCCGGAAGTACCACTTCGAATGCATCAACTTTTAAGAGTGGTAAAAAACAATATATTGCTGTTTCTGTTGCAGGTGATGCTGAGAATCCGGGTGGATGTGTGATGGTTTATGCCTTGCCTGATCAAAAATAAAATGGAAGAGATTTTATTGATTTTTGAATGCGGTCATTTAATTTGACTGATAATTCTGTTAATTTAATAGAAATTTAATTTTTAAGGCCATGAAAAAGATTCTCCGTGAACAAGCGAAAAAATTCGCTTTCAATTATTCAGATACTCCCTTAATTCATGTTATTCCGGGTGAAGAATTTGAAATTGAAACATGGGATGCGGGAATTGGGTTTTTTAAAAGTGCTGCAGATAAGGCTATTCCTGCTAATCGTCCGGGTTTTGATCGGACACCTCCTTTGGTAAACCCAATCGCCGGACCGATTTTTATTGAAGGGCTCGACCGCGGTGATACACTTGTTGTAAATATTCACCAGATTGAAGTTGAAAAAACCTCCTGGATTGCTGTAGGTCCAAACCGAGGCCCTTTGGGTGATTCTTCGCGCTGGAACGAAATCTCCGGTGAATACAGTACGATGGTTTTTGATCATACTCCGGGCCCAAGCGGGACAACTGTTGATGGGACGCTTCAGTTCAATGATAAAATTTCCTGGCCCATCACCCCATTTGTAGGTACTCTGGGCGTAGCACCCGATCGGGATGTGGCTAACAGTTTGGATGGGCAGGGCGACTGGGGAGGAAACCTGGATATTCGTGATTTCAAACCAGGCAATAAGATTTTTCTTCCGGTTTATCATCCTGGTGGATTATTCTATCTGGGTGATGTACACGCCAGCCAGGGCGATACAGAGTTCACCGGAACTGCTGCGGAAACGCAGGCTACAGTGCGGCTTTCATTTGAGATAATTAAAGGAAAGCGTTCTCCAGGAATCCGAATTGAAACCCCAGATTCCATTATTGCGGTTCATGCCTTCAGACCGCTTGAAGATGCAGTTCATCAGGCAACAGTTTATATGATGGATTGGCTGGTCAGTACTTATGGTTTTACACAGGTGGAGGCTTATTGTTTTGTTAGTACCTGCCCTGATTTCAGAATTAATGTGTATCAGATGTGTAAGATTGGTAAGCTGAATTATGTGGCTGGCGCTGAGGTTCCAAAAAGATATTTATAGCATTCGCTTAACTTATGATAGGTTATTCTTAGCCCTCAATTCAATCTGCCATATTTAAATTTACTAATATTGTTGAATGTAACTTTTGTGACAGTTATTCAGGTTTGCTATTAAGACCTTTGTGTGCAAGAAAAAGACATTATGGAAATTTTAGGGTATATACTGGCAGTACTTGTAGGTATTTCATTAGGCTTGATTGGAAGTGGTGGTTCTATACTGACTGTACCAATTCTGGTTTATGTAATGGGTGTAAACCCCATTCTTGCTACAGCTTATTCACTGTTTATAGTCGGTTCAACAGCTTTTGTTGGAGGGATTCAAAGTGCAATTCAGAAAAAAGCAGATTTTAAAACAGTTCTGATCTTTGGAATTCCATCCATCGCAGCCGTGTACTTGACCCGGATGTGGCTGGTTCCGGTAATTCCATCAGAGCTCTTTACAATCGGATCATTGGTTATTACCAAATCCATTGGTATCATGGTTCTGTTCGCCATTGTCATGATCCTGGCTTCAGTAAGCATGATTAGGCCTTGTGTTGATTGTGATAAAGCAGAAGGTGAGCCATTGCAATATAACTATCCAATGATTCTGCTTGAAGGTGCTTTGGTTGGTTTACTTACTGGTTTGGTAGGTGCCGGTGGTGGCTTTCTAATTATTCCTGCATTGGTACTTCTGGCTCGTATGCCAATGAAACTTGCAGTAGGTACATCACTATTTATCATTGCTGCAAAATCATTAATTGGATTTATTGGAGATATCCAGGGGGGGCAATTGATCGACTGGAAATTACTTGGAACATTTACAGGTCTGGCAGTGGTAGGAATATTCATAGGTATTTATCTGGCTAAAAAAATCAGTGGCGAAAAACTAAAGAAGTCTTTTGGATGGTTCGTTCTGGTCATGGGTATTTACATTTTTGTAAAAGAATTATTCTTCCCATCAGCAGGAGTAGGTCATTAGGATTTTTAACACTTCGGCACAAATGATTGAGAATCGTAATTTTGACCAGAACTTTTGAAATGAATGATTTCAAAATTTTTGAGTCCTGTCATAATTCTTTTTACAAGCGTGTTTACGAAGAATTATTTTTAATTCTGGAGAAAAAATAAGTCCAATTTTCTTTTGTTGATTGTAACCAATGTTACAGTATCGGCAATAAATATTCACGATTTTTGTCTTATAAAATTTAATAATATGAATGTAGAGCAAATTTATACCGGATGTTTGGCACAGGGTGCGTATTACATCACCAGCAATGGCGAAGCTGCAATTATAGACCCACTTCGTGAAGTGGCGCCTTATCTTGGGAGACTTAGCAAAGATGGGGTTAAACTTAAATACATTTTTGAAACTCATTTTCATGCTGATTTTGTTAGCGGTCACGTTGATCTGAGTAGGAAAACCGGAGCTCCGATTGTATATGGTCCGAATGCCACTTGTGAGTTTGAGTGTATTTCTGCAATCGACGGACAGGAATTTAAGGTAGGTAATATTACCATTAAGGTTTTACATACTCCCGGACATACCATGGAGAGCACAACCTTTTTGTTGAAAGATGAAAATGGAAAAGACTATTGTATTTTTAGTGGCGATACTTTGTTTTTGGGTGATGTAGGTCGTCCTGATCTTGCACAAAAGGCCGCACATATGACACAAGATGAACTGGCCGGATTGCTATATGATAGTCTCAATAACAAAATAATGCCCTTGGCAGATGATGTTATTGTCTATCCTGCCCATGGTGCAGGCAGTGCTTGCGGTAAAAATATGATGAAAGAAACCGTAGATACTTTGGGTAACCAGAAGAAGGTGAATTACGCATTGAACCAGCCGAATAAAGAATCTTTTATAAAAGCGGTAACGGAAGGTCTTCTTCCCCCTCCTGCTTATTTTGGTTTGAATGTTGCCATGAATAAAAAGGGATACGAGAGCTTTGACACCGTGTTAAACAATGGTATGAGAGGTCTGAATGCTGATGAGTTTGAAGTAGCAGCCGAAAACACAGATGCCCTGATTCTGGATACCAGAGATAATACATTATTCTACAAAGGATTTATACCTCAGTCGGTCAACATCGGACTAGCTGGTGATTTTGCACCATGGGTAGGAGCTTTGATTGCTGATGTTAAACAAGGTATTTTATTGGTTACTGATGAAGGGAAAGAGGAAGAAGCAGTCACCCGATTGAGCCGTGTGGGATTTGACAATATTATTGGACACTTGAAAGGTGGATTTAAAGCTTGGTTAGATTCAGGAAAGGAAGCTGATGTGGTTGATCGTATCACTGCTGATCAGTTTGCGAATGAATTCAGACTTGAAAATGACATGGTGCTTGATGTCCGCAGAGAAAGTGAATATGCCGCAGAACATGTCGATAATGCTTACAACAGGCCATTAGCTTACATAAATGACTGGATAAAGGATGTAGATCCAAAACAGCATTTTTTCTTACACTGCGCCGGGGGTTACCGCAGTATGATGGCAGCTTCTATTCTTCAGGCGAGAGGTTACAGAAACTTCACGGAAATTGCCGGTGGATTTGGAGCGATCAGTAGTACCAATATTCCCAGAACTGATTTTGTTTGCCAGAGTAAGGTAATGCCTGCATGATCTGCTAATCTATCTTTTTAAATTTCAAAGGGAGGTATTCAATAAAATACCTCCCTTTGACTAATAATAGGTTTTGGTTTTTGAATTTATACCTCAATTGATTTATGCAGGGCTTACATAAAAACAGGTACCAATTTGCTTTACTAGTATTGGTGAATGCCTTTGTTGGTGCTATGCTTGGCCTCGAAAGGTCAATTATGCCTGATTTTGGGAAACTAGAGTTCGGTATCAATGCCAACGCTGCCTTAATGTCTTTTATTATTGCATTTGGTATCAGTAAATCCTTGAGTAATTATGCCGTTGCTCAGCTTTCCCAAAAATTAAGTCGTAAATCTATCCTGATCATTGGCTGGATTGCGGCACTGCCGGTACCATTTCTTTTAATGTACGCACCTAGCTGGAACTGGGTTATCGCGGCTAATGTTTTGTTAGGGATAAATCAAGGTCTGGCCTGGAGTGCAACAGTAATCATGAAAATTGATCTTGTTGGATCAAAAAACAGGGGTCTTGCGATGGGAATAAATGAATTTGCTGGTTATCTTTCGGTTGGACTTGCTACTTGGCTGGCAAGCTCAATTGCACTGAATTATGGTTATGCATTTTTCCCCTTTATTCCTGGCATTATATTTTCGATTGCTGGTTTATTAACCACAATTTTTCTGGTTAAAGACACGACTAATTTTGTAAATGCAGAGAGTCTGACGAGCAAAGTACCCTTGCTTCAGAATGTATGGAAGGAAACAAGCTGGAAGCATCAAAATTTGGGTTCAGTAACATTAAATGGTCTGGTGAATAATCTGAATGACGGGGTAGTCTGGGGATTATTACCGGTACTTCTCATGCAAAGAGGCTTTGGAATAGGGCAGATTGGAATTATTGCAGGAATTTATCCTGCAGTTTGGGGGCTATCACAATTATTTACCGGAAAACTGGGCGACACACATTGTAAAAAACAGATTATTACCTCAGGAATGTTTTTGCAAACTCTTGCCATAATTATTTTAGCTCTTGCAGGTTCATTATCCTTTTTAATTTTCGCAGCGGTCTTGTTGGGATTTGGTACGGCTTTGGTCTATCCTAATTTTCTGTCAGTTGTGGCCGAAGGGACACACCCTACACAGCGCGCCGAAAGTTTGAGTATATTCCGACTTTGGCGGGATAGTGGATATGTTTTCGGAGCAATTTTAAGCGGGATATTAGCAGATTCCTTCGGAATTGTAAATGCCTTTTTCATTGTGGCTACCATTACAGCAATTGCAGGAATAATAGCGAACCGTAGGATGTGCTGTACAAATAAGCTATTCTGGAAGAGTGATTATTGTGTGCCTGTATATTGATAAAAAGCGATGAAATTGAATGACAATGTAAACAGGTATCTTATCTTCTGCGAAAATCAGGAGATTGAAAGAACATTACTGGCTGTTGTTTGAATGTTCCTGTATTTTGTCATCGCCAGCATGACGCTGGACTTCTTTTAAACCTAAGCTATGGCTTATACTTCGAAATGGCATTCTGGACAGTTGTTGCTGCGATATTTTGTTTCGGACTATCCAAGTTTTTCACCAAAAACGAAAACTCAGGGATAGTCCAAAGCATATCGGGAATTATATCCCTAAAGCAAAAAATAAGTCTTAAATTTTCATTTGTAACCTTTGTTACTCAAATCGTAATCTGCAGACCTTACTTTTGTTATATAATTTAGTGTAACAACAAATTCCTATGAAAATGATAATTTTTAATAACTGGAACATCATCAGAGTACTTCGTTTGGGAATCGGACTTGTCATTCTGGTTCAGGCTGTTATGGCTTCAGATATAATGTTCGGTTTGATAGGTTTACTTTTTTCAGGAATGGCTGTTTTTAATACCTCTTGTTGTGGAGCAGGAGCCTGTGCAGCTCCAACTTCCAAAAACAACACCGGATCAAAGGAAATAAGCTATGAAGAAATTAAATAAACAGCTATGACATTCAACGAATTAATTGAATCAGACAAGCCAGTACTTGTTGATTTTTTTGCAGAATGGTGTGGTCCCTGTAAGGTTATGGCGCCAATTTTAAAAGATGTTAAACATGAAATAGGAGATGCTATAAGTATCCTAAAAGTCGATGTTGACAAAAACCCTCAAGCTGCTGCAGCCTACCAGGTACAAGGTGTACCAACACTGATCTTATTCAAACAGGGAAAAGTATTATGGCGACAAAGTGGGGTCGTTCAGAAGAACGGTTTGGTTGGAGTAATTAAAAAATTTACAGTTTAAAATTACGATTATGGGTATATTAAATTGGTTATTTGGAGGTTCTGCGAAGCTTGATCTAACGGAAATAATAAATGATGGGGCATTTTTAGTTGACGTTAGGTCGTCCCGTGAATTTTCTCAGAACCATGTAAAAGGTTCGGTAAATATTCCTCTTGATGTCATTCCAACGCAGTTGGCGAAATTTAAAAATAAAAAGCACATCATTGTTTTTTGCCGCAGTGGAAACAGGAGCTCTCAGGCTAAATCATACTTGGAGCAAAATGGGTTTGCAAATGTTGTGAATGGTGGTACAGTAGAAATTGTAAGTCAGTATGTAAGTTAATTCTTAAAGCCGGAGTAAGTCTTGAATTGAATTAATAAAAAAATCAAAAAGTAATCAGATGAAAACAATAATTGTAGATGTTAGAACAGCAGATGAATTCATGATAGAAGGACATGCTGAAGGCAGTGTAAATTATCCTCTTGATAAAATTGAAAACTACATTGATACCTTACGCGAATTTGAAAAGATAATTTTAGTTTGTAGAAGCGGTAATAGGGCTAATATCGCCAGAAGCATCCTTTTACAATCAGGTATTTCCAATATTGAGAACCAGGGTGCCTGGCAGAATATTTCAATGAATTAATTAGATGTTAATGATCATGGAGAAACTAAAAATAATAATCCCAACTGATTTTTCTGTACAGGCAGAGTTTGCTTACCTGATGGTGCAAAGACTGGAAGAAAAAACCGCTATTGATATTCATTTCTTGCATGTATTAAACGTGCCTGATACGGTTACATTAGATGCAAAAGGTAACGTTCAAACCTGTGGTGAAATTGATATTAACTATGTGAAAAAACAGAAGGATATTGCTGATAGGAAACTTGCCGATTTGAAAGTATTATATGGAGATAATATAAAAACCCATCTGGTACTTGGTAAAACAACCGATGCAATCTTGAAATTTACTGAGTCAAATCAATTTGACTTGATTGTAATGGGCACCAAAGGAGCCAGCGGGTTAAAGGAAATACTTTCAGGATCAGAAACCCAAATTATTGCCCGTAAATCAAAGACACCCTTACTTTCTTTGATGTGTGATCGATCTGACCTCCAGATTAGCAACATTCTATTGGTACATAATTTTAGTCAGCCAGTAAAAGAAAATCTTATCTTGATGAATAAATTGATAAAGGCTTTTGATACTAAAATACATATGCTTCAGATCACTTCTGGAAATGTAGATATGGAAAGGGCAAGAGTTGAAAATGAAATGAAGCAGTTTGCTGAATTAAATGGTATTTTAAATTATCAATGTCATCTTATCAATGATAAAGATGTGGAGAATGGAGTTATTCATTTCAATCAGATGGTCAATATGGATATCGTTTGTATTGGCACTCACGGTAAAAGTGGATTATTCCATCAAAGCGCTACAGAAAAATTGATTAATCATCTCTTCAAGCCAATTATTTCTTTCCAATTAAACAACTAAAAATAAAATGGAATTTATATTACAACCGTGGTCCTGGTGGTTCTCTGGGATAATGATAGCAGCTATCATGTTTTTTTTAATGTATTTCGGACAATCTTTCGGATTTTCTTCAAATTTAAGAACAATCTGCTCAGCTGCAGGTCTGGGCAAATCAACCAAATTTTTTGATTTCGACTGGAAAGCGCAGACCTGGAATCTGGTATTTTTAGTAGGAGCAATTTTAGGTGGATTTATTTCTAGAGAATTTCTGTCTTCAGATGCGCCGGTTCTGATTTCTGAAGCTACTATTCAGGATTTATCCAAATTGGGTATTGCTGCTCCTGAATCCATGCAACCTGCAGAGCTTTTCGGACTTGATGCAGTTTTATCCTTAAAAGGATTCCTGCTTCTTGCATTTGGAGGTTTGATGGTTGGATTTGGATCACGTTATGCGGGTGGATGTACATCCGGACATGCAATTAGTGGTTTATCAGATCTTCAAATTCCCTCATTAATTGCCGTTGTGGGCTTTTTTATTGGGGGCTTACTGATGACCTATTTATTTCTTCCTTTAATATTTTAAGATATGAAGTTTATAAAATTTTTATTGCTGGGCATAGTTTTCGGAATTGTTATGACGAAATCTGAAGCAGTTTCCTGGTACAGGATTCAGGAGATGTTCCGCTTTCAGGCTTTTCACATGTACGGAATTATTGGAACTGCGGTTACTTTAGGTGTTGCGGGTGTCGCTTTAATCAAAAGGTTTCGTATGCGGGATTTTTCTGGTAACCCCATTATGTTTAATCCTAAAGAAAAATCTGTTTTACGTTACCTTATTGGAGGTACCATTTTCGGACTAGGTTGGGCGCTGAGTGGTGCTTGTCCGGGGCCAATGGTAGTAAATATCGGATATGGCTATTGGGCAATGGCTGTAGTTTTTTTCTTTGCACTAATTGGAACGTATCTCTACGCACTAATCAAGAATAAATTACCTCATTAAATTTAAGCTATATGTCTCAGAAGCAAAATGATGGTGATGTAACAAAGGACCTGGTTTCAGTAATAAAAATGCTGATTAACATGATGTTATTGTTAATTGGAATTATAGTTGCACTCCCATTGGGATATTATCTAATCAATCTGCCTCAAAGACCAAAAGCTAAACTGGAGGATACAGCAAATGTTATTGCCGAAGTAAAATCTGTAGTTCAGGAATTTTGGATTGCACCAGATGTCAGCACAATTACCAATACACAACTAAAGGCAGAGGTTGAGTACGGAAAGGAACTCATTGCACATACCGCAAAGTATCTGGGTCCAAATGGCTCTGTAAGGCAGATCAGTAATGGTATGAATTGCCAGAACTGCCATCTAAAAGCAGGAACAGCAGTATTTGGGAATAATTATGGTTCTGTAGCTTCATTATATCCAAAGTTCAGAGCAAGGAGCGGAACAGAAGAAGGTATTGAAAAACGCGTGAATGATTGTTTCGAGAGAAGTTTGAATGGTTCGGTGTTAGCATCAGAAAGCAAAGAAATGAAGGCTATTGTTGCCTACATTAATTTTCTGGGCACTAATGTTAAAAAGGGTGAAAAAGCTGTCGGTTCTGGGTTTAAAGATTTGGCTTATCTTGATAGAGCAGCTGAGCCGGATAAGGGAAAAGCCGTTTATACTTCAAAATGTCAGAGTTGTCATCAGCCTGATGGCTTTGGTATGTTGAATCCGGACAAAACCGAGTATACGTTTCCACCACTTTGGGGCAAAAACAGCTACAATGATGGAGCGGGTTTATACCGACTGTCAAACTTTGCTAAATACGTAAAGTATAACATGCCGCAAGGGGCAACTTTTGAAAATCCTATGCTTAGTGATGAAGAGGCGTGGGATGTTGCTGCTTATATTAATTCACAAAAACGCCCGCATATTAATGTTCCAAAGGATTGGCCAGATAAATCAAAAAAACCAATCGATCATCCCTTTGGTCCTTATTCAGATAAGTTCAGTGAACAACAACATAAGCTCGGGCCATTCAAACCTATAGCAGAAGAACAAAAGAGGGTAGCTGAATCTGCAAAAAAGAGTTCAGCAATATAATTTTAATAGGAACATCATAATTTTCGAAAAAGATTACATGGAAAATAATAGGAGGGGCTTTTTAAGGAGAATTGGCGCTATGGGTGCTGGAGCTGCTCTGGTTTCTACAAATCCGCTTCTGGCGATTGCAAACGAGGCTTCTGAGCGTAGTGCAGATGCAGAGAATCAAGCGGAATTCACACTTTCAATATTGCAAACTACCGATGTACATTGTCAGGTTCACCCACATGATGAACTTTTCTGGGAAAATGAGGAGGCTGTTTTTCGTCAGACTGGCGGCTATGCTCATGTGGCAACGTATCTGAGAAAAGAGAAGAAAAAAAATCCGAATACTTTTATCATTGACACCGGAGATATGTTTCAGGGTAGTGAGCTTTCTGTAAAAACTTCGGGTAAAGCCATGGTTCCGGTTTTGAATGCACTGGGTTATGATCTTTATTTACCGGGTAACTGGGAGGTAATTTATCATAAAAAGGCTATGCAGACTTTATTAGGTGCATTAAATGCTCCAAAGGTTTGTGCTAATATGTATCATGATCTCGGAAATGGTAAACGGGGAGAATTGATTTTTCAACCCTATCATATCTGGAATGTGGGAGGTGTTAAAATTGGTTTTTTGGGCTATACAGATCCTTTAGTTCCTATTCGTCAGTCGCCTGGTTACAGTAAAGGAATAATCTATACCAAACCCGAAGAAAATCTTGCGCATTATGTGGATGTTTTGCGTAATCAGGAACAATGCGCTTACGTTTTATTGCTTTCCCACCTTGGTTTATCTCAACAGATACATTTGGCAAATTTGCCCGATTGTGAGGGTGTTGATTATATTTTAGGAGGCGATACACATGAAAGAGTAAGAAAACCAATTCAGTGTCGCTATTCAAAGGTAGTTGAGCCAGGGGCTTTTGGTTCATTCGTGGGAAAACTTGATCTCATGATAAAAGACGGAAAGGTGATTGCAGATACTTATTCTTTGGTTGAAATTGATTCAAAAAAGTATAAAGCCGATAAAGAGATTTCTAAATTAATAGAAACTAATGAAATGCCATTTGAGGGAGATATCACTCATATTGCCGGCTATAGTACAATACCGCTATATCGTTATTTTGTTATTGAGAACCCGATTGATACCCTGATACTTGATGCCTTAAAGTGGAAAATTACTGAAGCGGATATCGTTTTGTCGAACGGTTTTAGATTTTGTCCTCCAAATGCAAGTCCTGATCAAACTGGGAATATCCCGATTACAAATGGGTATATTTTTGATATGTTACCTGTAGATAGTATAATACGTACTGGTTCGGTAACAGGTAAACAACTATTGGATTGGCTTGAAAGAGAGTTGAATAATGTGTTTGCCAAAGATGCCTCACAGCGGCTTGGTGGTTGGGTTATCAAGTTTAAAGGGATGAAGATTGGCTTTAAGGCTTTTGAGGAAAATGGTCGGAGAGTTAAAGATGTGCAGGTAAGCGATATGCCATTAGATTTAAGTAAAACCTACAGGATTTGTGCCTGCGAACGTGAGGGGGATCCTGAAGATATGCTCTGCCGGATGCGCGGCGTGCTTAACCCAAAGAATACAGAATATACTTTACATTCGGTTTTAAAAGAGTATTTAAGTGTAAATTCACCTGTAACTCCAAGTCCGCCAATGTCTGCAAAGGTTTTAGATGCCTCTCAAACCCTTCTGACTCAGGTTACCGGAGTTGATTATCAGTTTCGTTGATTAATGTCTAATAAAATATTTAGTTTTAATTAAGATTAAATTCCATTCAAATGAAAAAACTCCTTCTTATCCTTGTGTTATTCGCATATTCAACCAGTTTAAATGCTCAAAGCGTTCAGAGTGACTCACGTGCCGATGCTTACAAAGGACTTAAAATCGTTTTTCAGCTTACTTCAGCCGACACAGTAATTCACCAAACCCTGATGTCTCAATTGAAGAACTACTTTGGAGTGGCACCTGATCTGCAGGTGGAAGTAGTTTGCCATGGAGGCGGATTAGAAATGCTGGTAAAAAGTTCTTCGGTAGTACAAAAGGAAATCAAAGCATATGCGGATAAAGGAGTCAGCTTTGTTGCCTGCGAGTTTGCAATGAAAAAAAGAAAAATTACACATGATCAGTTAGTTGCAGGAGCCGGGACAGTTATTTCTGGTGTAATGGAAATAGCTAAAAAACAGCAGGAAGGCTGGAGCTATATCAAGCTCTAATACCAATATAAACATCTTTTTTTACGTTTTGAATATGAAAAATTTCATATATAGAATTCTTTTGCTCTTGTTTTTCCAGATTCCATCTCTTGTTTTAGCACAGCATCAGGAAGTTTCTGAACGTCCTGAAATTTATAAAGGCAAGGGCATGGATTCAACTGACAGCAAGTCTCTATTGGCTGCCTTCAAAAATGGACTTATGCAGGGTCATTTCAGGTATTTTAATATGAATACCCTGAATGAAAAAGAACTTAGCGATTATTATGCGAATGCTGCAGGTGGTGGTTTACGATTTGAATCAGCAAAATTTCATAGTTTACAGTTCGGGATCAGTGGCTTTTATATTTTTAATATTGCTTCATCAGACCTGGGGATTCCTGATCCTAAAAGTGGGCAATATAATCGTTATGAAATAGCTTTGTTTGATATTGAGGATCCATTTAATAAGAAAGATATTGATCGATTAGAAGAACTTTATCTGAAATATAGTTATAAAAAATCTTCATTAATTCTTGGTCGGCAGTTATTGAACACTCCATTTATAAATCTTCAGGATGGCCGTATGCGACCAACAGGGGTGGAGGGATTATGGACTGAAATAAATGAGATCAAAGGAACTAAAATTGAAGCAGGTTGGATATATAGCATTTCGCCCAGAGGTACTACCAAATGGTATAATGCGGGTGAATCTATAGGAGTCTATTCTGCAGGACTTAATCCTGATGGGACTCCGTCGCTTTATAGTGGACAGATACATAGTAAGGGCTTGGCATTATTGGGTTTAAACACTAGAATTAATAAATGGCTAAAGATTCAGGGCTGGAATATGCTCACAGAAAATGTCTTTAATACGGCGATGTTGCAGACCGATTTTTCATTTCCTCTCAAGAAAAATTCAATTCTGATGGCTTCGGCACAACTGATCAAACAAGATGCTGTTAATGACGGGGGTAATATTGATCAGTCGGAAACTTATTTTACCAAAGGAGCAAATTCATTGAGTTTTGGAGCCAGAATAGCCTGGAAAGATAAATCCTGGGAAACTTCTTTAAATTACAATCGAATCACAGCCCAGGGTCGTTATTTAGTTCCGCGGGAATGGGGACGGGATCCATTCTTCACTTTTCTCCCACGTGAGCGAAATGAAGGTTTAGGAGATGTGGATGCAATAATGGCTAAAGTGAATTATAACTTCCCGAAATCGGGCTTCAAAACATCTGTGGCAGCCGGATACTATCATTTGCCGGATACAAAGAATTTTGCATTGAATAAGTATGGAATGCCTTCATACACTCAGATAAATACAGATATTAGATATACCTTTACAAATACTTTAAAAGGGCTCGAAGCTCAGTTTTTGTTTGTGGCCAAATTAAATAATGGTGAAACCTATGGGAATAGCAGACAAATTATTAATAAAGTAAATATGGTACAGTCGAATTTTGTTTTAAACTTTCATTTTTAATGACAGCAAATCTGGATATCTTCAACACCATTTTTGAACCTCAACTGATTCAGGAAATTCAGCAATTCGGAATTTTCCAAACATTTAAGGATGGTGATTTGATTATGGACTATGGTAAATATGTCCGTATGATGCCTATTGTACTTAAGGGAACGGTAAAGGTTTATCGCCTGGATGAGAAGAAAAATGAGATTCTTTTGTATTATCTCTCAAGCAATGAGAGTTGTTCAATGGCATACAGTTGTTGCCTTGAAGCAAAAAAGAGTGAAGTCAAGGCTGTTGCTGAAGATAATGTTGAGTTGATTGCGATTCCCCATGTTAAATTGGATGATTGGCTTTGCGCCTATCCAAGCTGGAAGAACTACATCATGCGCAGTTTCAATGAACGATTTATAGAGCTTTTAAAATCAATTGAGAGTATTGCTTTTCACAAACTTGATGAACGTCTGATTGGATATTTAAAAGAGAAACAACGATTAAGTGGTTCAAGTGTGATTAAAGCTTCTCATGGATTGATTGCAGACGAATTAGCGACAAGCCGTGTGGTTATTTCCCGTCTGTTAAAGCAGCTTGAAAACGATAAGAAAATCATTCTTTATCGTAACGAAATTAAGTTGCTCACTTCATTTAACTAAATCACCAGTTCCCTCCTTTAATCAAAGATATAGTAGAATAATGTTCTGCTATGATAGCCTCTCAGATTTGCATCATAAAACATGTTGTAGTTAGGGTTTAGGATCAATAAAATTTTACGATATTGCTTTAAGAATGAATTGGAAAATTCCAATTTATTCAATTAATAAAGCAAATGAAAGCATTTTTAAATCAGGATTTCCTACTTGAATCAATAACGGCGCAAAACCTTTACACCAATTTTGCAGCTCATTTACCTATCATAGATTATCATTGCCATCTTCCGCCTGATCAGATTGCGGCCGACTCAAATTTCGAAAACCTAACTCAAATATGGCTCTACGGCGATCATTATAAGTGGCGCGCGATGAGGGCCAATGGGATACCTGAAAAGTATATTACCGGCAATGCCAGCGATTGGGAAAAATTTGAAAAATGGGCAGAAACTGTTCCTTATACTTTTCGAAATCCGTTGTATCACTGGACCCATCTCGAATTACAGCGTTATTTTGATATCCATGAAATTCTTTCTCCCGCCACAGCAAGAAAGATTTACGATGAATGCGGTGCAAAACTTCAAACACCGGAGTATTCTATTCGCCGAATGATTGAAAGGATGAACGTAGAGAGTATTGGTACAACAGATGACCCTCTGGATGATTTGTCATACCATCAGAAAATTAAATCAGATGGATTTTCTGTGGTGGTTCGGCCTTCATTCAGACCTGATAAAGCGATGAATGCTGATAATTTATCAGAGCTGTATACCTACATACACAAACTTGCAGCTGTTTGCGGACAGGAGATTAAAACTTTTGAGCAGTACTTACTTGCACTAAAAAGCCGGCACGATCATTTTGCAAAGAACGGCTGTGTGGTGTCTGATCATGGATTAGAACAACTCTGTTATGAAGAATATACAGACGCTGAAATTGATCAGATATTTTTAAAAATCCTCAATCAGGAGCCCTTGAATGCTCTTGAAGTACTCAAATTTAAATCTTGCATGCTCGTTAATTTGGCACATTGGGATCATGAAAAGGGCTGGGTTCAGCAATATCACCTGGGGGCTATACGAAATAATAATTCAAGATTACTTAGCGAATTAGGCCCGGATACCGGCTTTGACTCTATGGGTGATTTCTCACAATCGCGTGGAATGTCTAAATTTTTAAACAAATTGGATTCTACGAACAGACTTGCAAAAACAATAATCTATAATCTCAATCCTGCTGATAATGAAATGTTCGCTACTATGGCAGGGAATTTTAACGATGGAACCGTGCCTGGTAAAATCCAGTTCGGATCCGCCTGGTGGTTTTTGGATCAAAAATTCGGTATGGTGGATCAGATCAATGCGCTCTCAAGCATGGGTTTATTGAGCCGTTTTGTCGGAATGATTACAGATTCTCGAAGCTTTATGTCTTATCCAAGGCATGAATATTTCAGAAGAATTTTGTGTAATCTGATTGGTAATGATGTAGAAAGCGGGGAATTACCAAACGATATCCAATGGCTTGGCCAAATGGTTCAGAATATTTGCTACTTTAACGCTAAGAACTACTTTAAATCATAAGATTTTTGTCACTCTGAATGGAAAAGCTTAATTTTTGACTGCATGCAAAAAATGACTAATTATCGCTGGACGATATGCTCGCTGGTGTTCTTCGCTACAACTATCAATTATCTTGACCGTCAGGTAATCAGTCTCTTGAAGCCTTATTTAGAAAAGGAATTTAATTGGTCTGAAACTGATTACTCTAACGTTGTAGCTGCCTTTCAACTGGCTTATGCTCTTGGAATGTTAGGCGTTGGAAGTATCATTGACAGGGTTGGGAGTAAAATGGGTTATGCAGTATCTCTAATATTATGGAGTATAGCCGCAGTGATGCATGCATTTGTAAAGACGACTTTTGGATTTGGAGTGGTTAGGGCATTTTTGGGGGTGACCGAAGCGGGTAATTTTCCTGCCGCTATCAAAGTTGTGGCCGAGTGGTTCCCTAAACGGGAAAGAGCATTTGCAACAGGTATTTTTAATAGCGGAACCAATATTGGGGCGATCATTGCCCCTCTGGTTGTACCATGGCTTGCTATTACTTACGGCTGGCAAATGGCATTTATAGTAACCGGTGCCGTTGGATTTCTATGGCTTATTTTCTGGTTTTTACTGTATGAAACTCCTGAACGGCATAAACGGATATCGGCTTCAGAACTTGCTCATATACAAAGTGATGAAGAAATTGTAATTCCTGTTGAGGGCGAGACTGAAGCGGTAATTCCATGGCGCAAACTGCTAACCTATAAACAAACCTGGGCCTATGCTGTTGGAAAATTTCTTTCAGATGGAGTATGGTGGTTTTTCCTTTTTTGGCTTCCAGCATTTTTGATCTCAGAGTATAACTTGGTAGGTCTTGAGGTAAGTGTTCCTGTTGCTGTGGTTTATCTGATCGCCGGCATCGGGAGTATTGCCGGTGGATGGTTGCCGATGTGGTTCACTAAGAACAAGGGTTGGACGATGGTCAGATCGCGTAAAACTTCTATGCTTATTTATGCCGCAATCCCATTAATGGTCATGTTTTCTCAGTGGGCAGGATCATTTAATATGTGGTATGCAGTAATCATTATTGGTATTGGCATGTCGGCGCATCAGGCATGGTCGGCAAACATCATGACTACCGTTTCAGATATGTTTCCCAAAACTTCCATTGGTGCTGTAATTGGAATTGGAGGGATGTTTGGTGGCTTTGGCAATATTACCGTTGCAAAGAGTGCGGGTTATTTACTTGATCATTATAAGGCGGCCGGACATATTCAAACCGGTTATTATATGTTGTTTCTCTTTTGTGGAACTGCTTATCTTCTGGCCTGGTTTTTAATGTTCAGGGTTTTGGTTCCTAAAATGACTCCTATTAAGCCTCATATGAAGAAGATAGAGTAACAATATTCCTACCCTTACTGCATTTATTTGCATAATTGAGCTAATTATTTTACTTTTCAATATGCATATCGGGATATTAACCAAGCCATTGGATAGTTTAAATCATTATTACAGATATTAATATGAAAACAGAACAAAATCGTAGAACGTTCATCAAAACTACAGCAATCGCCGCTGCTGGAATGGGTATTGGTGCAAATAGCTTTGCAGAAAGCCTTTATCCTTCCTCAAATTATAGTGCTGCAGTTGGTACCAGAGTAGGAATCATTGGCTTAGATACCTCTCATTCAATAGCTTTTGCTAAAGCACTGAATGCTCCAGATTCTAGTCCGGAGTATAGCGGTTTTAAAATTGTAGCAGCATATCCTCATGGTAGTAAGGATATTAAAAGTAGTTATGAGCGCATACCCGGATATATCGAGGATATAAAAAAGCTTGGTGTTGAAATTACAGATTCAATCGCCAGCTTATTAGATAAAGTTGATTTTATACTTCTGGAAACCAATGATGGACGCTTACATCTTGAACAGGCTTTGCAGGTAATTAAAGCAGGTAAGCCCTTCTTTATTGATAAACCAGTTGCAGCTTCTTTAGCAGATTCAATTGCAATATTTGCCGCTGCTAAAAAGGCTAATTTAGGCGTTTTCTCCTCTTCTTCATTAAGATATTCTGTTGGAGCCCAGGAGATAGCAGCTGGGAAATATGGCAAAGTACTTGGTGCTGAAACATATAGTCCTTGCCATCTTGAAAGTACTCATCCTGATCTTTTCTGGTACGGTATTCATGGTGTAGAATCACTTTTCACAGTAATGGGACCAGGATGTAAGCAGGTGGTTAGAATCAGTTCGCCGGATGTAGATGTGGTGGTTGGAACTTGGAACGATGGAAGGGTTGGAACTTTCCGTGGTGCCCGCACCGGAAAACTTGGCTATGGTGGTACTGTGTTCACCGAAAAAGGTAATGTTCAGATTGGAGAATATGGAGGTTATAATCCATTATTAAAGCAGATTACTGATTTCTTCAAAACGGGTATTCTTCCAATAAGTTCTGAAGAAACACTCGATATCTATGCGTTCATGGAAGCTGCAGATGAAAGCAAACGCAAAGGTGGAGCTCCAGTTAATGTTGCTGAAATCTATGCCAGAGTGCCAAAGACCAGCAGGTAAGTACAGCCTCAAATGTAATGGGACATAAGCATCATTCAAGAAGAAAGTTTTTAGGTACTGGAGTTCTGGCATTAACTGGTCTTACCGCTTTCGGATATCAGGGACTTGATTTCATTCAGCCAGCCAAAATTGATATGGTTCGTGTTGGATTGATTGGTTCAGGTAGTCGAGGTTTGGGTCTCGCTCAGACACTTGCAAACGTTCGAAATATTGAGCTTGTTGCCTGCTGCGATGTGGTAGAGGATCATTTAAAGGCCGGTTTGAGGGTAGCTCATAAGGATGCTAAAGGATATTATGATTATCAGAATCTTATTGATGATCCAAATGTTCAGGCAGTAATTATTGCCACGCCACTTTATTTGCATTTCCCTATGGCAGTAGCAGCTTTAAAAGCTGGGAAGCATGTCTATGTTGAGAAAACCATGGCATATAATATACCACAAACTCTTCATTTGGTGAAATTGGTAGATACCTCAAATCTTATATTTCAGGTTGGCCATCAATACAGGTATTATGCAATGTACCATAGGGTTAAAGAGATTATTAAAATGGGTTGGATTGGAAAGGTATATCATTATGAGTGTCAGTATAACAGGAATTCCGACTGGCGTCAACCTGTAAATGATCCTAAGATGGAGCGTGCGGTAAACTGGAAAATGTATAAAGAATATTGTGGGGGCTTATTATCTGAACTCAGTGCACATGAAATTGATATGGTGAATATGATTGAAGGCGCTCATCCAGTTAAAGTTGCCGGGTTCGGAGGTATTGATTATTGGAAGGACGGAAGAGATAATTTTGATAATATCCGTTTAGTTTACGAGTATCCAGGCGGAGTAAAATCCAGTGTCACTTCAATTCTTTCAAATGAGTATAAGGGTTATTCGATTCGTATCCTTGGAACCCGGGGTACCATTGAAATATTAAGGGATAAAGCGTTTATTTATGCTGAAGCAAAAAGCAAAACTACCGGAACCGTTGATGGGGTAACCGGAGCTACAGTTGAAGTTTCACCGGGCGGTGCCGGCGAGCCTATTGTTTTCCATCAAGATAGTCCGGTTTTGGACCCAACTGTTTACGCCCTGCGTGATTTTGCAGAGTGCATATTAACAGGAAAAAAGCCTGCATCTAATGTTAGAACCGGCAAAGATGTAGCAATAGCAGTACATATGGGAAATAAAGCAGCAGAAACAGAGACTACCCAGTATTGGAAAAGTGAATATGATATTTGAGATTTCCATAGAATTAAACTAAAATTTAACAAAGGCCTTATCGCCATTAATTAATAAACACATGAAAAATTCAGATTCCCGCAGGGATTTTATTAAAAAGACAGTCACTGGTGCTGCCGCAATTTCATTTGGAGGTATTTTGCCTGGTTTTAGTGCAAGCAGTTATGCTAAAATTATGGGCGCAAATGAGCGTATTCAAGTTGCAATGATGGGTGTGAATAGTCGCGGACTTGCACTTTCACAAAATTTTGCAGCTCAAAAGAATTGTGAAATTAGATACGTATGTGATGTCGATAAGCGGGCAACTGTAAAATGTATCAATACAGTTGCAGGGATCCAAAACTCCAAACCTATGGATCAGCCTGACTTTAGGAAAGCACTTGAGGATAAGCAGCTTGACGCACTTGTGATAGCAGCACCTGATCATTGGCATGCTCCTGCAGCTCTGCTTGCATCGGCGGCTGGCAAGCATGTTTATCTTGAGAAGCCTTGCAGCCATAATCCACATGAAGGTGAGCTTCTTGTTGCGGCAGCCAACAAGTATAAAAATGTAATACAGATGGGTAATCAGCGCCGTTCTTGGCCTAATGTTGCGGCGGGTATCGCCGAATTGCATGGAGGAATCATTGGACGACCGTATTTTGCAAAAACATGGTATACCAATAACAGACCATCAATTGGCGTGGGTAAATCTGCACCAATACCTGAGTGGTTGGATTATGATCTATGGCAAGGGCCTGCTCCACGCCGTGAGTATAAGGATAATCTGATTCATTACAACTGGCATTGGTTCTGGCACTGGGGTACAGGAGAAGCGCTTAATAATGGCACACACATGATCGATCTTGCACGCTGGGGTCTTCAGGTTGAATTTCCAACAAGAGTAAGCTCTGCAGGTGGAAGATATCGTTATCAAGATGACTGGGAAGCACCCGATACTCAGAATATTAATATTGAATTTGGTAATAAGTCAACAATAACCTGGGAAGGTAGGAGTTGTAACTCATTTCCAATTGAAGGCAGTTCTGTAGGCGTTGTATTTTATGGTGAGAATGGCACTTTGGTTATAGGAGGCGGCAATGCCTATAAAGCTTTTGATTTGAAAAATAATATTATCAAGGAAGCAACCAATGAAATCAAAGTTGATACCGGAAGCCTGACGAGTCCGTCACAGCAATTAGATGCTTTTCATATTCAAAACTTCTTCAGTGGTATTAAAAGTGGAACTGCTTTAGCGGCAGATATTAATGGCGGACATCAGAGTACTTTATTGTGTCAGCTTGGAAATATTGCACAAAGAACTGGCAGGACATTGAATATTGATTCTAAAAATGGGCATATTCTAAATGATAAGGATGCTATGAAACTTTGGAGCAGAGAATATCAAAAGGGTTGGGAACCAAAAGTATAAGCTGAAATTATCTGTCAATATATAAATGGGCTTAATTCCTCAATGTTTGATTGTAGTGAACCATGATTTTTTTATCCGTTCCCATTCCATTTGGGTGTAATGACATTTTAATAGAAATGAGGAAATAATGCTCAAAGCTTCAAAATCAGGAGTCGGTAATTACCGCTGGAAAATTTGCGCCATGCTATTCCTCGCCACGACAATAAATTATATTGATCGGCAGGTACTTGGTATTTTGGCGCCTCAGCTCCAAAAAGAATTTAGCTGGTCTGATTCAGAATATGGATTTATAGTTTCTTCATTTCAGGCTGCTTATGCCTTGGGTTTCCTGATCATGGGCCATCTGTTGGATAAGATTGGAACGCGGATGGGGGCAACCATTGCTATCGGATTTTGGAGTGTAGCTACCATGATGCACGCCCTTGTTGCTTCTCTTTTTGGTTTTGCCGCGGTTCGTTTTCTTCTTGGTTTGGGGGAGTCTGGGAACTTTCCATCGGCCTTAAAGGCCGTTTCAGAATGGTTTCCGAGAAAGGAGCGAGCCCTGGCCACAGGTATTTTTGTTTCCGGAGCAAGCGTGGGTGCAATTGTTGCCCCATTGGTTGTACCATTTATTGCCATTAATTATGGGTGGCAAATGACTTTTGTGATTACTGGGGCAATAGGTTTTGTTTGGATTATTTTCTGGATGCTTATGTACCAGTTACCCCAGGACCATCCTAAACTCAGTAAAGCAGAATTGGAATATATCACAAGTGATCCCCTAGAATCTCAGATAAAAATTCCATGGCTACATTTACTTAGATATCGTCAAACTTGGGCTTTTGCATTTGGTACGTTCATGACCCATCCTATTTTTTCATTCTTTCTTTTTTTTCTTCCAAAGTTCTTTTTTAGCAATTATGGAATTGGTATTGCTAAAATCGGACCAATATTGATCATTATTTACCTGATGTCTGATTTTGGTAGCATAATAGGCGGATGGGCATCGTCTGCCCTAATTAAGCGTGGATGGTCTGTAAACAAAAGTCGTAAAACTACCATGTTTATATCTGCTTTGTGTGTTATACCGGTTTATTATGCGGCACAAACCACAGAATTATGGCTCGCTGTAGGATTGATAGGTCTTGCTTTAGCGGCTCATTCTGCATGGTCTGCAAACCTGTTTACCCTCACAACAGATATGTTTCCAAGGCAGGTGGTAGGTTCCGTTGTTGGTATAGGGAGTATGCTTGGTGCAGTAGGTGGTCTGTTCGGTGCTACAATTGGAGGCTTTTTGTTACAAACCACCGGAAGTTATGTGTCACTTTTTATTTTCGCTGGCTGTGCTTACCTGATCGCTTTTATTGGAATACAACTGCTTTCGCCGAAATTAAAATCGATAACACTAGAAAAAATTATTTAATATTTTATGGAATAATTCTGCTCATCTACCAAGAAATCAAAATAAATTTATTTCAATCTATTCTTATGATAAAACCTAACTTCGATACCATTAAATACTTACTGTTAATTATAGTTATGATTCTTTTTGGTACGTCCTGTGCAGACAAAGTTGAAAAAGTAAAGGAACCTGAAATTCGTTTGATAACTCTGGACCCCGGACATTTTCACTCTGCTTTAATACAGAAGTCAATGTATCCCGAAATAGACTCAGTGGTTCATGTTTATGCGCCTTACGGAGATGAGGTTAAAGCTCATCTTAATCTGATCAGTTCTTATAACAAAAGGGCAGAAGAGCCAACAAAATGGAATCAAAAGGTATATACTGATGATGATTACCTGCAAAAAATGTTTCAGGAAAAGGCAGGGAATGTGGTCGTTATTGCTGGAAACAATAAGTTTAAAACAAATTATATCAAGCAATCAATTGATTCAGGTTTAAATGTGCTTGCTGATAAACCGATGGCAATTGATACTGAGGGCTTTAATACTTTAGTTCAGGCATTTAAGTCAGCAGAAAAAAATAAAGTCCTACTCTATGATATTATGACTGAGCGTTATGAGATCAATAGTATCCTTCAAAAGGAGTTCGCGCATCTTCCAGCTTTTGGAGAACTTGATAAAGGTAGTCCGGAAAATCCATCTGTTACAAAAATTAGTGTTCATTATTTCTTTAAAAATGTTTCAGGGAAACCTCTTGTCAGACCAGCCTGGTTTTTCGATGTTAAACAACAGGGTGAAGGTATTACCGATATTACTACCCATCTGGTTGATTTGGTTCAATGGGAATGTTTCCCTGAACAGATACTAGACTATAAAAAGGATATTGAGATTGTTTCGGCCAAAAGATGGAGTACTAAATTAACCGCTCAGCAATTTGAAAAGGTAACCCTCAAGAAAGAATTTCCGGAATACCTGAAAGCTGACGTAAAAGGTGGCGTATTGAACCCATATTCCAATGGTGAAATAAACTACAAATTGAAAGGAATCCATGCTAAAGTCTCCGTTACCTGGGATTTTCAGGCGCCGGAAGGAACCGGGGATACCCATTTCTCGGTGATGCGTGGAACTAAGGCGAGTGTTGTCATTAAACAGGGTAAGGAACAGAACTTTAAGCCGGTATTGTATATCGAACCTGCTGCAGGTGCTGATATGGAAGCCTTTAAAAACGCGATCATGGATGATTTGAAACAGGTTAACAAAAAATATCCTGGGGTTGAATTAAAGAAAAACTCTACGGGCTGGGAGGTTATAATTCCAGATAAATATAAGGTTAGCCACGAAGATCATTTTGCACAGGTTGCCAAAGCGTATTTTCAATATTTGAGAGATGGCCATTTGCCGGCATGGGAAGTTCCGAATATGCTTGCAAAATACTATACTACAACCAAAGCCCGGGAAGTAGCATTAGCTAAATAATTAATCAGGGGGCGTTAAAAGCCCCCTTTTTTTATAATAGGTCATAGTCAGAATAATCATGCGGTTATATGTTTTCATACCATCAGGTTGCTTATTGGCCTTCAGGTAATTATCGTAAAAGATGTTGCTGAATCTTCTGGTGATACCTTTGTATTCTTCCCAATAAGCTCTTTCATTTTTTAAATCAGCCATAAATGGTTTTGAAATCCGACTTTTGAGCGTTTGAAATACTACAGTATCCAACCTTCCGGTTTCAAACATAAATTCCTGAGCAGCTAGATAATAGGCCGAATATCTGAGCATCGGGTTTTCTGATTCACTTGCACTTATAAAGCCGATAAAATTAGCCTCATCTTCGGCACCATAACCCATCGAGTGTGCTGTTTCATGACAGGCAACAAATGGCCTCATATATATTGGCATTCCCGAATTGATCTGGGCTTCACCGGTAAATGGATTAAAGTATCCTGCAGTCCCGAAATAGTTCATTAAGTTGCCAATCAGCGAGTTCTTTATTTTTGGAATTGGATATATAGCTGCATCATAAGGCGGATGAAGTTTTTTTATCGCTTTAGCAGATTCTAGGTACAGTTCTGGGTCAGTTTGAGGCCATTGCTCCGGATTGATTTTTGAACGGGTAGAATTAGCAGAGTCAATAAGAATTCCAGTCATTTTATAAAGGTCTTCTTTAGAATACTCATAGCCATTCAATTTCAATCTTTCTGCTGCCGGTTGTCGGAAATAATTTAGACCCCAAAACAGATAGAAAATTAACATGAGTACCTCCAGGGAGATAATCATGTTTAGTGCAATTTTTGCTCCGTCCATTAGTCTTTTCTGAATGAAAAAGGTTTTTAGGAACTTAAAAGTTGAAATGAAAATGGCGAGGCTCAACAGGATATACAAAAGATCACCAAAACTGAACGGAATAGGATTGAATATAAATTGAAGTCCGGTACGAACCCCTGGATAGAATCTTGTAGAATAGTATTTTTCAACCAGTTCAGGCTGCGATTGTTGCCAGAAAATGAGTACAATAACTACTAGAAAAACTAGACTGATGAATAATTTTAGCTTTAAAATCCTGTTTGAAGTTTTCTGAATCATTTTATAAATACGGATTTTGAGTCGCTTTTTAGCTTGTTGCTTCAAACGATCATGGGATCATAGCTCAATAAATCTTAACTTTGGGAATTATTTTTAAAAGACCCGATTTACTCATAAAAACCCTCTAAATATGCTTATTATTAACAATTATACAGAATTTGAATCTTATCTTGGTCAAGAACTTGGTGTTTCTGACTGGCATGTAATTACACAGGATCAGATTGGACAATTCGCAGATGCTACCTTGGATCATCAGTGGATACACATTGATGCTGACCGGGCTTCAACCGAGGGTCCTTTTAAGGCAACAATTGCTCATGGTTATCTCACCTTATCGCTGATCCCATACTTATGGAAACAGATTACTGATATTAAAAACCTGAAAATGGAGATCAATTATGGGATTGAAAATCTCAGATTTGGACAGGCAGTTATTGTGAATTCAGAAGTCAGACTGCGGGTAAAATTAGCTTCAATAGCCAATCTCAGAGGTGTAACAAAGGCTGTTCTGGAAGTTGAACTTGAAATCAATGGACAGAAAAAGCCAGCTTTTAAAGGCGATGTAGTATTCCTTTACCATTTTACAGACTAATTCCATTTTCGGCAAACGATTCTTAAATCACTGAATAATGACTATGTTCGTCGCCTAATACTCTCAATAGGAAAATATGTCCGGATCTCGTAAAGCTGCCGTCAGCTTCATTTTTATTACACTTTTGCTTGATGTCATCGGACTTGGTTTGATTATCCCTGTGTTCCCGCAATTAATAGAGGAATTGATTCAGGGTAATATCAGTGAGGCTTCACAATGGGCCGGCTTGTTGACTTTTGCATATGCAATCATGCAGTTTATCTGTGCACCTATCATCGGTAATTTAAGTGATAAGTATGGTAGAAGGCCGGTGTTGTTATTTTCCTTATTGGGTTTTGGGATTGACTATATTTTTCTCTCATTGGCTCCTACTATTTGGTGGCTATTTTTAGGAAGACTTATTGCCGGTCTTTTTGGCGCTAGTTTCACTACTGCTACTGCTTATATTGCAGATATCAGCACCTCTGAAAACCGATCCAGAAATTTTGGTATGATTGGGGCAGCATTCGGATTGGGATTTATAATTGGTCCTGGTTTAGGCGGACTTTTAGGGGAGTTTGGCCCAAGAGTTCCTTTTATGGCCGCAGCTGTTCTGACTTTACTGAATTTAATCTATGGTTATTTTGTTCTCCCTGAATCACTGGCAAAAGAACATCGCAGACCTTTTGAATGGAAACGTGCCAATCCAATGGGTTCTCTTTTACAACTGAAAAAGTACAAAGGTGTTGGGGGATTAATTGTTTCTCTTATTTTTTTATATATCGCGAGTCATGCGGTTCAAAGTACATGGACTTTTTTCAATATTGAAAAATTTCAATGGAGTAATACACTGATGGGAATCTCATTAACTGTTATTGGGTTGCTGATTGCGATAGTTCAGGGTGGCCTGATTAGGTATATTAACCCCAAACTGGGTGATGAGAGAAGTATCTATGTTGGTTTAGGATTATACTCCTTGGGTCTGTTTCTGTTTTCTTTCGCAACCGACGGCTGGATGATGTTTGTCTTTTTGATTCCTTATTGTTTGGGTGGTATTGCCGGACCTGCAATACAATCAATTATTTCAGGCAATGTTCCCAAAAATGAACAGGGAGAATTACAAGGAGCTTTAACCAGTTTAATGAGCGCAACTTCTATTGTAGGTCCTTTATTTATGACCAATCTATTTGCCTGGTTCACAAGACCTGAAGGGGATATAAAGTTTGCCGGTGCTCCTTTCTTTGCCGGTGCCATACTGATGCTGATCAGTGCAGTAATTGCAGTGAGAAGCATGAAAAAGGAGGCGTTCCTGAACAGAAAAACTATCGATAACGAAGAGCCGGTAAGTCCGGTTCATTAAATACTTTTAACAAGTAACCGATTAGTTTTTAGGCGGAGGACTAATCATAATGTGTGCTCTATGTGTTCCGGGATCCATCAGCCAGGGCATACCTGGAGCATCTGGTTTTAAGGGTAAGCCGGTACTCGCCGCTGTAGCGTAAGGAGTGTATATGACATACCTCAGGTAGCCATCTTTAACAGAACCCGTTTCAGGATTATAGTTTTCAGCCTTTGCGGTATAAACAAATAAGCTTGCAGGTTGTTTTGGCATAGGAAACCATCCACTTTTTGCCTCATGATCACGTATATCACTCACTTCTTTTGGAGTTTTACCTTCAGCTTTTAAATCACGTCCCCTTTTCATAAAGGGTTCTAGATCTTGATGATAACAGGCCACACTCAGACCTGGGATTTTTGGATCATCCGCCAAACAGATCATTTCATTGGTTCCCTTTCTAAGTAAAATGAACTCTCCCTTTGCAGAATAGCCATAAACACTTGAGGCTCCGCGCTTGTCTGCAGGGGCTGCCAACTCAGCTGTTTGTATTTGAATTGAAATAGCAGGAATAGTTTGTTGTGCTCTTGTAGAGAGCCCAAGGCTTAAAAGAAAAATAGACAATAGCGTTCTTTTCATTTCAATAGAAATTAGGTTTACCTATTAATATTACCTCTTTATTTCGAAAATAGCAAAATTTAAAGCGTTATAGCTTAGGAGATTTCTTTCGGGACAAGTTTTATCTCATGATCAGAGATTATAATCAGTCGTTCCTTGTAGAGACTCCCAATCGCTTTTTTGAATGCCTTTTTGCTAATTTTTAAACGGTTATAAATATCTTCAGGAGAACTTTTATCGCCCAGAAGAATTGATCCGTTATTCTCCTGAAGATCCGTCATCAGGCTTTCTTTCAAATCAAGGATATGTTTGAAGCCAATCACCTGCAGACTTAGATCAATCTTATTCCCTTCACGGATTTTTTTTATAAAGCCCCGTTTCTGATCTCCGGGTTTTAGGTCCTCAAAAACCTCATTTCTGTACAAAAGACCCATGTATCTCTGATTAATTACAGCACTGAATCCAAGGTCACTTTCATCTGTGATCAATAGTCTGACTTCATCGCCCTCTTCAAAATCATGCTCATCCTGATTAATAAAATCATTCAGGTATGAGGAAGCTGTAATTCGTTCGGTTTTCTCATCATTGTACAGGAAAACAACATATTTTTGTCCGATTTTCATCGGCCGCTTTTGTTCATTTCCGGGTATAAACACATCCTTACCTATACCCATATCCATGAACGCACCATTTTCATTTTCATCAACAACTTCCAGGAAAGCAAATTCATCAACCTGGGCAATTGGAGTTTCTGTTGTTGCCATTAATCTGCCATCACTATGGATATAGACAAAAACATGAAGATTGTCGCCAATTTCTGCGCCTTCGGGAGCATGAACATAGGGCAGCAGCACTTCTTTCTCCCCCTCAGTCAGAATGAGACCATTCTCAGTCTTTTTTATAAACCTTAGCTCATTGAATTTGCCGATCTCTACCATTTTTGGAGTTAAATATTTGTCAAAGATACTAAACTGTTATTATTGAATCCAGATGACTGAGATTAATAGGTTTTATACCATGCCCGATATCGAGTAATTTCTTTGTTATCTGATACTTATCTTCAGGATTTCCAAATCCATTGATTATTTTCAAATAATATTTGTTTTATGTTCCTGAAAACTTTTTGGATTTGTTTCAAGACAATATCCCTGATATTATTACCGTTTTCCATTTCTGGTCAAGATTTCCAGAAAAAACTTATACGTCAAAATCTTGCTGTGGTAGCCTTTTCTTCTGATCTGGAACTTTCATCAAAATGGTCTTTGAATTTTGAAGTTCAGGAGCGTATATATATTGATCCCGTGAGGCAATCGCAGATGTTTTTTAAATCGCAGATAGGATTTGAGCCATTTAACAATTTTAATTTCAAAAACGGGATTGCCTATTACTTGAATTCTCCGGCGGATCTTGAGTTTTCAACTTCATTACAGGTTCCTGAAATAAGATTTAATCATGATTTAGGATATAGTCACAATTTAAAATCAATTCATTTGAGTCACCGTTATCGTATGGAAGAGCGGTTTATCCACAATAAACGGGATAATTCATTGATTAATGGCTACAGGTTTGTAGAACGAATATCCTACATGTTATCTCTTGATTGTAAACTGATTAACTCGAAAAATCATAATCACGATATTCGCCTAAAATTAAGTGACGGAATTTATGTTAATACACATAAAAGTTCACTACTAAATTCTTTTGATCAAAATCGCTTTTTTGCCGGACTCAATTACCAAATGATAAAAAATCTGACTGTTGAGCTGGGTTATATAAATCTGTACCAGCAACGTATTTCAGGAGTAGAGTATTTAAATCGTAATATTGCAAGCTTGGGAATTAACCATAGCATTAAATTGCATCAATAATTTTTTAATCAGTTATTCAAGATTATTTTTCAGGATTTGGCAACAAAGGTATTTTTATTAACTCCACCCTTTACACAATTGAATACGCCATATCCCGCTACGGCTTATTTGAAGGGTTTCCTTAATACGAAAAATATTTCCTCATACCAGGCTGACCTTGGGATTGAAGTTATTTTGAAGTTATTTTCAAGTTCAGGATTGGTAGAGATATTCAATCAGATAATTAACAATAAATCTGTTTCAGAAAATTCAAAGAGGATAATTGCTCTCAAAACCCACTATATTAATACTATTGATGCGGTAATTTCATTCTTACAGGGCCATAACCCTACACTTTCACACCTGATTTGTCAGGAAGATTTTCTGCCCCAAGCATCACGGTTTAATCAATTGGATGAACTCGACTGGGCATTCGGTACTATGGGTACCCAAGATAAAGCAAAACATTTGGCAACTTTATACCTTGAAGACATTTCTGATCTGATAGTTGAGTGCATAGATTCCCATTTTGGTTTCAGTAGATATGCAGAGCGCTTGGGACGATCTGCGTCTAGTTTTGATGAGTTATATGGAGCCTTACAGCTTGATCCTACTTATATTGACAGAATCCTCTTAGATATCCTAGATGAGAGATTAAAAGCCCTTAGCCCTGAACTGGTATCGCTCTCGGTTCCATTTCCAGGTAATCTTTATTCGGCTTTTCGTGTAGCGCAATGGATTAAAACTCACTATCCTAACGTTAAGATCGCAATGGGTGGTGGCTTCCCGAATACTGAATTGCGTTCTGTTTCTGATGTAAGGGTATTCGAATTCTTCGATTTTATTTGTCTGGATGATGGAGAGGCGCCTGTGGAGCATCTTTGTGAATATTTGGACGGTAAACGTAGTCTGAATGATCTGAAACGGACTTTTGCAATGGTTGATTCACAGCTAAAGTATTGTAATGACAGTATTTCTCCGGATTACAAGCAGTTTGATGTGGGTACACCTGATTATAGTGACCTGCAGCTTGATAAATATATCTCTGTAATTGAGGTGGTCAATCCGATGCACCGAATGTGGAGCGACGGACGATGGAATAAATTGACTATGGCTCATGGCTGTTATTGGGGTAAATGTACATTTTGTGATATTTCACTCGATTACATTAAAGTTTATGAGCCTGTTGCTGCCGGTTTGCTTTGCGACAGAATGGAGGAAATGATTGAGCAAACTGGTGAAAGGGGATTTCACTTTGTGGATGAGGCCGCACCGCCGGCTTTGATGCGATCACTTGCTTTGGAGATTATCAGACGAAAATTGACTGTAACCTGGTGGACGAACATTCGCTTTGAGAAGAGTTTTACCAGAGATCTTTGTTTGCTGTTAAAAGCATCAGGTTGTATTGCAATTTCCGGCGGACTTGAAGTAGCTTCTGATCGTTTGCTTGAGCTTATTCAAAAAGGAGTGACTGTTGAGCAGGTAGCTCGGGTTTGTCATAATTTTACAGAAGCTGGGATCATGGTTCATGCTTATCTAATGTATGGTTTTCCTACTCAAACTGCTCAGGAGACCATCGATTCGTTGGAAATGGTCAGACAAATGTTTGAGGCCGGAGTTCTTCAATCAGCATTCTGGCATCAGTTTGCAATGACAGCTCATAGTCCGGTTGGTATGTATCCTGAAAAGTTTAAAGTTGAAAAAGCCTGCAGCACAAGTGGTAGTTTTGCAAATAATGACATTGGTCACTTGGATAAAACAGGAACTGATCATGAACTGTTTAGCTATGGTTTAAAGAAATCCCTGTTTAATTATATGCATGGAATTTGTTTTGATTATCCTTTGCAGGAATGGTTTGAACATAAAGTGCCAAAGACTCAGGTTCTTCCTAGTCATATTGAACAAGCCCTGATTAAGGATGATTCTTACATAATCAAGCCTGATGCAAAACTTGTATGGTTAGGAAACATTCCAGAGATGATTAGTCTCATAAAAAGTAAAAAAGGCAGGCAGTGGGAAGTAACAGAATTCAAATTCTATGATAAGAAAGGTGCTTTCAGTATACAGATATCAAAGCAGCAGGCCGAATGGCTTGTCCAATTTCTTCAAAAAATAAGTCCGGATAAAAAGCAATTAATCACATTTCGCGAAGCCAAAGACGACTTCGAGCGACTTATAGGAGAGGATTTCGAGCCCTTTTGGTATGGAAAGGCAATAAACACATTAAGACAAAACGACTTATTGGTATTATAATCTATTTATGCTTTTCGACATGCCCTGCAGGGCATGTCGAAAAGCATATTAGTTTTTTTAATTAACTCCACCTTTCCGAGTTGGGCTGCGTTGCACAGGCCAGGACATTGGCTGACCAGTTCGCGAACTTACCGGAAGAATACTTTTTTCGCGGGATGCCGGAGTTGGGTCTTCACTCGCTTTGTAAGCCATAATTGCTGTCAGAATTGCATTTTTTTGAACATCATCAAAAACAATTTTATCATAGGTATCCCGGTTGGTATGCCAGGTGTAAGTGCCATAAGCCCAGCTTAATGAGCTCAGTGAAAATGCCGGAACACCTGCCGCTACAAAAGACGCATAATCAGATCCACCACCACCAGGATTGCCCGGGAAGGTTGTTTTAATTTCTGATCTGATTTCATCTGGTACTGCCTGTAACCATTTACCCAAATAACTATATGCATGTAAAAATCCCTGACCAGAGAGATCAACAACCCTGCCTGTTCCGTTGTCTTGATTGAATAAAGCCTGAATATTTCGAACAATATCCGGATGATCTTCAACGAATGCTCTTGAACCATTTAAGCCCTGTTCTTCACTACCCCAGTGCCCAACAAGTATAGTTCTCTTTGGATTAGGGTAAACTTTTTTAAGAATTCTCATCGCTTCAAGCATAGTTACAGTACCAGTAGCGTTATCTGTTGCTCCTGTCCCCCCATCCCAAGAATCGAAATGAGCAGAAAGAACAACATACTCATCAGGTTTTTCAACACCCTTTATTTCAGCTATGGTGTTGAATGTAGGAACCATCCCAAGTTGTTTTGAATCGGCACGTAAATCAATTCTAGGATTTACACCTGATTCAGTAAGACGATAAAGCATGCCATAATCTTCAAGCGAAAGATCAATGGTTGGAATTTTAGTGCTTTGAGCACTGAATATTTTGTTTACACCAAATCCCGCAGACCAGTTAGATGCAAAAATGCCTGCTGCACCAGCGTTTTCCAAAGCTATTGCCAGCGCTTTTGCATTGAGCCCTGTTTTGCTAATACGATTACGCCATGCACTTGTGGCAGCAGTGCGTTCAGCTTTCATTTTTGCTAGTGATTCTTTGGTAGCAAACTCTTCCCAGTTTCTGTCATCTCTTCCAGTGGGTTGCTGCATAGAGATCATAACAAATTTACCTTTTACATTCGGCAACCAATTTTGAAACGCAATGGAGTCGGCAAGGTCAGGCAAAATAATGGTTTCTGCTGTTACCGTTTTGCCATGGGTTGAAGGGCTCCATGCCAGTTGCATTCCTTCAAGGGACTCAGTACGTGGGTGTATCATGTCGATATGGGTTATGCCTCTTTCCCATCCTCGCCATTCTCCCCATTTTTCATTTCTGGCGGGAATTCCCCAGCTTTCATATTTCGCAATAGCCCAATCGTGTGCTAATTTCATTTGGGGTGTTCCCACTAACCTCGGACCAATTCCATCGGTTAGCTCATGGGCAAGCTTTTTCAATTGAGAGTTTTCACTCGCTTCTTTAATAATTTGTTGTACAACAGGGTCATTATTTTGCGCGTATATTTTACTTCCTAATAATAATAAAACTAGGACTAAGAGCTTGATTGATTTTCTCATGAATAAATGATTGTTTTTAGTTTGGTTTGAAAATACTAAGATATTAAAAAACCAGAAACCAGTAAATTGTATATAATTGAATATTAATTTAATACAAAGACAAATATTGAGCTAATTTGTTTTTATCTTTTGAAATTTCTTTTTTGTTGGAATGATTTAAAAATCATTTTGCTTATAAATTGTGAATGTTCAAATTAGCTTATAGTTTTAAAACTAAAAAAATTCTCAAGATGACTGTTCACACTTTTTATTCTAAAAATAAAATATCCCTACTGGTCTTTAGTTTTCTGATTATATCAGTCATTTCAAGAAGTAGTGCACAGAGCAGGTTTGCAGGCAAGGAGGAATTGTTATCTACCCCTAAAAAATATACAGTTTTCTTTAACTCCGAGTCTCCAAAAGTTGATGGTAAACTTGATGATGTAGTTTGGAAAAATGTGGAATGGACAGAAAATTTTAAGGACATTGAAGCTGAACGTATGCCAATCCCAACCTGGAACACCCGCGCTAAAATGACCTGGGATGATAAGGGTCTTTACATCGCGGCCGAATTGATTGATCCAAATGTATGGGCTTATTTAAAGAACTATGATGATATCGTTTTTTATGACAATGACTTTGAAGTATTTATTGATCCCGATAATGATACTCACCGCTATTACGAATTTGAGGTTAACGCTTTAAATACCATGTTTGATTTGTTTATGCCTAAGCCATATCGTAATGGTAGCGGAGCAATGATTTCATATAATGCACCCGGTATGAAATGGGCGGTAGATGTTCAGGGAACAATCAATAATCCATCAGATATTGATAAGGGTTGGACGGTTGAGATGTTTATTCCTTTTTGGGCTCTAACAATTGGAAATTCTTCCAAAGTTCCTGCTGATGGTGATTTCTGGAGAATCAATTTTTCAAGAGTGCAATGGAAAACTGAAATTAAGGATGGAAGATATGTAAAATTAAAAGGGGATGATGGCAAGAATTTACCTGAATACAACTGGGTTTGGTCTTCACAAGGGCTGATTAATATGCATTATCCTGAGCGCTGGGCTTATCTTCATTTTAGTAAAAAAGGCTCAGGAGACTCGAAAAATTCATTTAATATCCCTTACAGTGAGGAGCAAAAAAAGCATCTTTGGTATGTTTATTATCTTCAACAGGATTTTTATCAGAAAAATGGCTCCTATGCAACAGACCTGAGACAGCTGGGGATTAGCGAACTTGACTTACAGATTGGGGATAAGAAAAACAGATTATGGATGGAAGCCGCTACACATCAGTTTATGGTTTTTATAAGTAGCGATGAACAGGAGGTTTTTAGTGTAAATAATGAAGGATTGGTTCAAATGAAGAAAAAGCTTCCCAAGTAATATTTTTCAGCGAACTCATATTAACTGTATCCATACAGTTTATAGATGATAACCCCCACAATTTCATGCATCAGGTTTTCCCATTTTACAATGTTTCTGGTATCGGGAATAATTAAATCAGTTATGTAAAACTTTTGAATGTTGTAAAGTCCGTCTGTGGGATGAATGTCAACATCCATACCCAATTTCTTGAAGCAACCCTCAGCCCTTCTCATATGCCAGGCGGAGGTGATAATGATTGCAGATTTAAGACCTGCGGCATGCATAAGTTTTTTTGATTCTACAGCATTTTCATAGGTGTTTCTTGAAACGGTGTCAATATAAACCACTGAATCAGGTATGCCGCAGTTGTTTACTATAAATGCTTTTGCAAGGACTGATTCACGTGTATCATCTATTAGCCTTCCACTTCCACCGCTAATAATTATGGTTTTAATCCTACCTGTTCTGTATAATATCAAGCCTTCTGTGAGCCGGTCTGTTGCTTCTCCAAAATTCAGGCTTCCATTTTCCTCATCTCTGCTCATAAACCCACTAAGTATTACACCTGTATCATAAATTCTCTTTTTATCAATGGTGCTTTGTGGTTCCCAATGTTTAAATAATTGATTAATTATCAATGGATTACTAAAAAATAAAAGCAGGCCTAGTGAAAAGACGAGCAATTTTTTTCTTAAAGCATGTTTTCTTACAACTAATGCCATAATCACAACAATAATTATTACGATGGTTGGTGAGATAAGGAAGGTTAGGAACTTGGATAAATAGAAAAACATGTCTTTGATTCAATTATATAATTAAATAGTGTCAACTTATCAGACAATTTAAGAAAAAATAAGGATAAGCATTATCCTCAATAGTTCAGATTGAATAGTGTTATTAAGGGTAAAGCATATTTATTTTGCATACTAAATGGAAACATTGATGTTTCAGGATCGAATCAAGTCTATTGAAATTAAGCAATTAATTACTCCTCAATAAATTGCGATATGGGTAAACATCGGGTGTTATATCTGAAGATTACTTTATGCTCTGATCATGAAATTCAGGATGTAAAGATGTTCCAATTTAAAAACGAAATCTTTATATAGTCCGGTGAGTAATGACGAAAACAACTTGGCTATGGTTCTATTCTATACTTACAGTCAGTCCTTCCTGCTGAAGTATTTTACGGTAAACTTCTACTTCAGTAAATGAACCTTCGAGGATGGTGCATTTCCCGTCATTATGAACAGTCCATGCAATTCTTTCAGCTTGCTTTTCACTGTAGTCAAGGTATTTCATCAGACAATGAATGACGTGTTCAAAAGTATTGGTATCATCATTCCATAAGATCAGACGATGGCTAACCTTTAACGCTGCCAAAACTTCTTCAAGCGTTAGTGTTTCTTCCTCTACCTGTGTTCCCATCTTACAAAAATACAGAATGGATATCGATTACGGTATGATTATTTTAAATGGAGAATGTTATTGAATCACTGCAGAGGCTTCTATTTCAATCAGCATATCTGGGTCAATAAGGCTGCTAACCTCAACCAGGGTAGTGACCGGTTTTATAGTACCAAAGAATTCAGCATGTGCTTTTGCAGCATCCTCCCATTTACTAATATCAGTTACATACATGCGGGTGCGAATTACATCAGATAATTCAGCGCCGGTATCCTGCAAGGCCTTTTCTATTTTAAGAATAATAAATTTCGTCTGCGATTACAGGTCATCTTTTCCAATCAGGGAATCTCCATCAAATGAGGTCGTTCCTGAAACTTCAATGATGTTTCCGATTCGTACTGCTCTACAATATCCCACTTTATCTTCCCAAGGAGTTCCCGATGAAATATTTATACGTTTTTGCATAATAAGACCAATTAAGACTAACTTCCTTTAGCTGACCGGGTCATCATTTCAAGCATATCCCACATTTCGGGGGTTACTGCTTCAAGTCCGTTGAATTGTCCTGCTCCTTGAAGCCATTCTCCTCCATCGATGGTAATTACCTCTCCATTAATGTATCCTGAAAAATCTGACATCAAGAATGCAGCTAGATTTGCCAGTTCTTGGTGATCTCCAACGCGTTTTAGTGGTACCCTGTTTTTAACATCAAATTTCTTTGCCATATCGCCGGGCAGTAGTCTATCCCAGGCACCTTTTGTAGGAAAAGGTCCTGGTGCAATTGCATTATTTCGAATGCCATATTTTCCCCATTCTGCAGCCAGTGAACGAGTCATGGCTAAAACTCCGCCTTTTGCACATGCAGAAGGAACTACATAGCCGGAGCCTGTAAATGCATAGGTTGTGACAATGTTTAATATTGTTCCTGCCTGCTTCTCTTTAATCCAGTGTTTTCCAATGGCCATTGTGCAATTTGCCGTTCCTTTTAAAACAATATCGATTATTGTAGAAAATGCATTTGGAGAAAGTCTTTCTGTTGGAGAAATAAAATTTCCGGCTGCATTATTCAGTAGACCATCTACTCTTCCGAAGTTTTCAATCGTTTTTTTTAAAATCTCATCAACCTCTTCTGGTTTACGTACATCACACTGGACTGCAAGTACTTTGGATTTTAGTTCTTTGCCGTTAGTAGAGGCTTCTTCCTGCATTTCTCTTGCAGTTTTTTCAAGTACATCCATTTTGCGACTTGTAATAACCACATTGGCGCCAAGTTTAAGAAAATAGGTGCTCATTGCCCTGCCTAAACCAGTTCCTCCACCTGTAACAATAATTGTTTTTCCAATTAGGGCATCATCACGTAACATTGGTTCATTATACATATCAGGAAGATTTTTGTTGCAGATTTTGAATGATTGTTTTTAAAATGGAACGAGTAGAAGGTGACCACCATTGCTCCAGCATATGCCCGAGCATTTCTGATTGATCAGCACTTACCTTTTTGAGGAGTTCTTCACGAATATTCATTTTACTTAGTTGCCAGGTTTTACGTTCAAGCTTTATATAAGTCAGCATCTTACGTTCAGCGGCATGCAAAATACTTTCTGGACTCACTACCTCATCAATCAGTCCTACACTTAATGCCTCCTGAGTATGCATCAATTTTCCTTCTAGTAATGCACGATGGGCTTTGGCATTTCCAAGCCAGAATGCATATAGATGAAAAATGCTTTCGGGGACAATGATACCAACAGGTACTTCATTCAATCCTATGATGAATTTACCCTCCGCCATTATTCGATAGTCGCAAGATAAAGCAAGAACACAGCCTCCTGCCGGACTGTGTCCACTGATTGCAGCGATCATAGGTTTCTTAAATGAAACCATAGAGGTTACCAGACTTAGGAATTCAATCCAAAATTCTTTGATTTGATCTTCATCATAATCATAAAGTTCGATTAGATCCAGACCTGCTGAAAAAAACCCATCTTTTCCTGTAAGGATAAGTCCGGCAATGGTATCATCATTCTCAATATTTCGTATCATTTGATGCAATTCAGATACCATTTCTGAATTTATAGCATTTGAACGACCGCGATCCAGTGATAAGACAGCTATTTTATCTTTGATATTTACTTTTATTGTATTCATCTTTTTATTTGACGCTATATCTGAAAATCTTTCTTCCGATAGATCCATTGATATTTATACCCTCGACAATTGCTTTATAATTTCCCGGCCCATCAGAATTAAAGAATTCAACACTTGCTTTACCAGTACTGTCACTGATTACGTTTGGATTCCAGTAAATAGTAGTCCGTAGATCGGGTATCTTTGCATTGGTTTTAGGGTCATCATAATCAGGAGCATAAAACACCCTGCCTTTAAATAAGCCCTGAGGCTTATGACTCATTATTCCTGGTGAGTATGATCTGTAATTATTATCAACCTCGCCACGTTTAGTTGTAATAATAATAACTCCGCCTGCACCCATTGAACCATATATTGCAGTGTTTCCTACACTTCTAAGTATTTCAATAGATGCCACATCCATGACATTTACAGATGATAAAAATTCAGGCCCTAAAAAGACGCCGTCCACTACCACCTGCATCGGTATAGACATATTTCTCATGAGGTAGGGTATACCATTTCTGATAATTAAGCCTGCCACTCTTCCTTGTAAGCACATGGCAATATCAAAGCAATTCATAAGCTGATCAGCCTTGATTACTGCATCAGCTCTTCCCTGACCATTCAAATTGGATGAGTATTTAACATCTGCCTTCCGTTCAACTATTTTTACTTCATCCAAAAGAATATTTCTTCCAATTACTCCATACCTTCTTAGTTCGTCAAATTGGTTTCGGCTATTCTTTAGGTAAGCAAGCATGGATCGATTAATATTTACCTGAAGCATGGCTGCATTTTTATTTTTAGTAACCAATTGTGGAGGAACTCTGTCGAGTAATATCTCTACATTTTTGCGATCCTTTTCATTTCTTGCCTGTATAACGAATTTCGTGCTATCATTAAAATACAGGTTATCAAATCTGAATTCGCCATTTGAGTTTGTCAATGTATCTAACATAAATACATCCCCGGACGTAGACATTAAGGTAACCTTGCCTCCAACAACCGGCCGACCGGTCAATGTGATTACCTTGCCGCTAATCTGAAGGTTGGTTTCAGGTTCATACAGCAAAGTAGGATATACATCGGATAAAATATTGTTCCACTCAAATCGCCGCCAGCCCTGAGTGAGTAGGAGTATGTCGAGCTGCCTTACCTTATCTTCATTAATCTCATCAAAATAATAATTGGGTTGTTCAATAAAACCTTTCAAATCTGAGCTTAGCAAAAGGTTTGACATAATTGTAGTTTCATCAGCCTCATTGAAGGGTACTTTTGATTCATCAAGAATTGCAACAGAAAAACTCCCTAACGTGGCTTTACCTTCTGGATCTTTTGCGTCCAATATCAATTTAACCTTTTCCCTTTTTTTGTACTCAGGTTTGTCGGTACTTAAATCAATCTTTAAAAAGTCGGAATGATTGATAAATACAAGCCTTTCTGCTACAGGTTCATTTTCCGGAGAAAACAGAGTGAGCTGAAGTAAGCCTGTCGGGAAACGTTTCTTAGGAATGCTTGCGCTGAAAGTTCGGGAAGACAGCTTGTTTTTAGAAACAAAATGAACTTGTCCGTTTGTTTGTGCAATTAAGGTAATTTCTTCATCCGGGTTCGTATTTTCAGTGGTTGAGATTTTGATATTGATCAAATCTTTATCTGTATTGCTGATCGATAAAACATACCCGCTAGATTTCACTTTTGGAAGTGGATAGGTCTTTTCTGAGCCATCTTCAAAAGTAATATGGGCGGTGTAGTTGTCGTTAATTTCAGGAATTAATCTAAAATGACCCATTCCTGCATGTTCTGATTTAAATTCAGCCAATTTAATATTGTTCTGATTACTGATATATCCACTAACATTAATTCCAAGGCCATCAGCACTCATTGCTTTAAATCCTATTCTTGAACTAATACCATTGACCAAATCACCACTTTCAGGGAAGAATTGCACTGCAGATTCATTAGACGTTGACTTTACTGGAAAATTTTTAAAAACACTGTTCTTTTCATCCAGGCGGATATTGGTACTGATTCTTCCAGACTTTAAAACAAAGGGCTGATTATTTAAAAAACTGACTTGAAGGTTGCCCATTGTATCAGTAACACCCTTGCCTTTTAAAATGCTTCTTGAATCTAGGTCAACATAATAACTTACCTCCTTATTGGCAAAGGGCTGCCCAGACATGTCGCTATAATTTATTTTAGCGACTACCTTTTGCCCGCGTGCTTCTTTACTGTAGGAATAATCAACCTGAGTTAATACTGTATTAGAAATGGAATTACCAATCGTTATCGTTTTATCAAAGAAGTATTCCTCTCCAAAATTTCGCATCCAGTTGGTATAAGCCCTTATTCGATAATTACCCTCTCTAAGCGAATCTGTTAAGCTGAAGTCGCCCCAGGTTAATCCCAAATTCAAAGGAATTTTCAGGGACTTTTTAATTGAATCTTTGTCATTAATTAGTTCAACATAAAGCATCTTACTCAATGCAGATAACTCATTTTTTTCTGCGTCGACAACATAGGCTTTAAACCATATATTATCACCTATTGCATAATATGGTTTGTCAAAATGTAAATGAATTTTTTCCTGTGGATATTGAAGCTTATACTTTTCTACTTGTCTTAGAATTTTCTTCAATGGTTCATCATCAATGATAAAACCCAGCATCAGTACTGAGATTAGCGTAGTGAGAATGATAATGAAATACTTTTTCATAAAGTTTGCTACAGAATAAAAAGTCTAATGCCAGTAAAATACATGCCGGTTTCAATCCTATTGATTGATGCGACTAAAAATTAAGCCTCAGTTTTTAAAATTGAGGCTTATATTCTGTATAATATACGATTTAATCTACTGATAATGTTTAGAAGGAATTCTTCCACATCATGCTTTCAACGGGTTTTGTAGTCTTATTGTTGTATTTCGCATTAAGTTTTGTATTATACATCGTTGCCACATCTCCATCAACTACAAAATAAATCAATTGTCCGATAGGCATGCCTGCATATATTTTTACAGGCTGCGTGCACGAAATCTCAAGGGTCCAGGTATTACAGAATCCTACATCACCTTTCCCGGCAGTTGCATGGATATCAATTCCTAACCTACCTGTACTTGATTTTCCTTCTAAAAATGGCACATGTTTGTGAGTCTCGGTATATTCAAGCGTAACACCCAGGTAAAGCGTATTGGGTTGAAGTACAAAACCGTCCTTAGGAATTTCAAAATGGTCAATCTCATTATGAAGTTTAGCATCCAGAACCCTGTTCCGGTATGTTGCCAGGTATTTTCCCAAATGAACATCATAAGAATTAGTGCCTAAGCACTCTTTTTGGAAGGGTTCAATAATTATATTTCCTCTTTCAATTTCTTCCAGAATTAGTTTATCAGAAAGTATCATAAATAAGCATAAGATTTGCTCTAAATTATGATTAATTTGAGATAATTTTGCACGAATTTTATATTTAAGAATGGCTCTTGCATATCACCGGGAAATTGACCGGAATACATCTTTTGCAATTTGGAAGATTGAAGAAAGTGCTGATGAATTACTCGCACAACTGCAGTTGAAGGAGCATGAATTGTCTTATCTTGATACTCTGATTAATGGCAAGCGGAATATGCATTGGCTTAGTACCCGTGTTTTGCTTCGCAGGATGATGGACACAGATAATTATATAGATTGCAAGGTAGATTCAAGCGGGAAGCCATATTTAAGTAATTTTCCACACCATATTTCGCTAAGCCATTCTTATGATTACGCGGCCGTAATGGTGAGTAAAAATAAGGCCGTAGGTATAGATATTGAATTAGTAAAAGATAAAATTGAGCGGATTGCACACAAATTTCTAAGTAAAGTGGAGCTTGATTTTATTCAGGAAAATGATCGTATTGATCAGCTCTACGTTACATGGTGTGCCAAAGAGGCAATCTACAAGCTTCATGGAAAGAAGAACATAAGTTTTTTAGAGCATATAAAACTTGAGCCATTCAAATATCCGGGTGGCGGCTCTTTTGTAGCCTTGCTGAATTCTGGTTTCCGTCAAAGGAAGTTTCGAGTACATTATGAGAAGTTTGATGGGTATATGATTGGATTTGTGGCAGATGATTATGAAGAATAAGCAGGTTAAATATCAGGATTGGGGTTTACTTGATTATCAGCAGGCATGGGACAGGCAGGACCAAATTTTTGCAGATACAGTGATGGCCAAAACTCAGAATAGAAATAATAATACAACTTTGCCTGTTAAAAACCATCTGTTTTTTGTTGAGCATCCACATGTTTATACACTTGGTAAAAGCGGCAAATTCGAAAATTTACTTCTTGATGAATCTGGATTAGCCGATAAAAATGCTACTTATTATAAAATTAATAGGGGCGGTGACATTACTTATCACGGTCCGGGGCAGATTGTAGCCTATCCAATACTTGATCTGGATAATTTCTTTACGGATATACACCGTTATCTGCGTACTCTTGAAGAAGCAGTAATACTTACCCTGGCTGATTATGGAATAAAAAGTGGAAGATATGAAGGTTATACCGGAGTGTGGCTTGATGCGAATAATGAGCATGCAAGAAAGATATGCGCGTTGGGTGTTAGGTGTAGTCGTTGGGTAACCATGCACGGACTTGCATTTAATGTGAATACAGATCTATCTTATTTTAAGAATATTGTTCCTTGTGGAATCGATGATAAGGACGTTACGTCAATGGAGAGGGAATTAGGGTTTAAACCCGATATTGAACAGGTTAAGCAGAAATTGAAGAGGCATATTGGCGAGCTATTTGAGATGGAAATCTTTGATAATTGAGACCCGATAGCTATCGGGTGGAGAATTGAGAGTGGAGATCCGACAGTTATCGGGTTGAAAATTCAGCCCAGATTAATAAATTTTCCATTAATCAATAATTCCTGATAACAGACAACTGGTAACAGATAACTGGCAACAGATAGATTTTTAAAGCAAAAAAGCTCCGGATAAAATCCGGAGCTTTTTTGTTTTGGAATAAGAATGATATTACATCATTCCACCCATACCGCCACCGCCCATTGGAGGCATGTGTCCACCACCTTTTTCTTCTTCAGGATCATCAGCTAAAACAACCTCTGTAGTTAACAGCATGGCTGCAATTGAAGCTGCATTTTCCAATGCAATACGACCAACCTTAGTTGGATCAATAACACCAGCACCGATCAGGTTTTCATAAACATCAGTACGTGCATTGTATCCGAAATCAGCTTTACCTTCTTTCACTTTTTGAACTACGATAGAACCTTCAATACCTGCGTTTTGGCAGATCTGACGTAATGGTTCTTCGATGGCACGTCTGATGATTGCTATACCCGTATTCTCATCTTCATTATCTCCTTTAAGATCTTTCAAAGAATCAACAGCACGGATGAAAGCAACACCACCACCTGCAACAATACCTTCTTCAACCGCTGCACGCGTTGCATGTAAAGCATCATCAACTCTATCCTTTTTCTCTTTCATTTCAACTTCAGTAGCTGCACCAACATAAAGTACCGCCACACCACCTGAAAGTTTTGCTAAACGTTCCTGTAATTTTTCTTTGTCATAATCAGAAGTGGTTGTTTCAACCTGAGCTTTAATCTGGCTAACCCGTGCTTTAATGTCAGCAGATTTTCCAGCTCCATTAATTACGATTGTGTTATCTTTATCAATAACCACTTTTTCTGCCTGTCCAAGGTAAGTAAGGTCAGCATTCTCTAATTTATAACCTCTTTCTTCAGATATAACTGTACCACCGGTCAGGATAGCGATGTCCTCAAGCATTGCTTTACGACGATCACCAAAACCAGGAGCTTTAACAGCTGCTACTTTCAATGAACCACGAATTTTGTTAACTACAAGGGTAGCTAAAGCTTCACCATCAAGGTCTTCAGCAATGATCAATAATGGTTTTCCTGTTTGAACTTGTTTTTCTAAAACTGGAAGCAATTCTTTCATTGAAGAAATCTTCTTGTCGTAGATAAGGATATAAGGACTATCCAGTTCAACTTCCATTTTATCAGCATTTGTTACGAAATATGGCGATAAGTATCCACGATCAAATTGCATACCTTCAACTGTTTTCATTTCAGTTTCAGTACCTTTTGCTTCTTCAACAGTGATAACACCATCTTTTCCAACTTTCGCCATTGCGTCAGCAATCAAAGTACCAATCACTTCATCATTGTTTGCTGAGATTGAGGCAACTTGCTTAATTTTTTTATTGTCTTCACCTACAGACTGTGATTGCTTTTTCAAATTCGCAACAACAGCTGATACCGCTTTGTCAATACCACGTTTTAAATCCATAGGATTAGCACCGGCTGCAACGTTTTTAATTCCAGCAGTGACGATAGCTTGTGCTAAGACAGTAGCAGTAGTTGTTCCATCTCCAGCTTGATCGGCTGTTTTAGAAGCAACTTCTTTTACCATTTGTGCACCCATGTTTTCAAGTGCATCTTTTAATTCAATTTCTTTGGCAACTGTTACACCGTCTTTGGTGATTGCAGGTGATCCAAATTTTTTATCGATAATTACGTTCCGGCCTTTTGGTCCAAGAGTTACCTTTACCGCATTGGCAAGGATGTCCACGCCTCTTTTCAGAGCATCGCGTGCTTCAACATTGTATTTAACTTGTTTTGACATTGTTTAAAGATTTTAGATGTTGGGCTTAATTCCAATTGATTTTTGTATCAAGCTTTCGGTTTTTAATTAGATTTGGATTCGAGGTCTGGGATCTGAGATCTGACTTCAGACTACAGACTTCTGATGCCTTACTTCGTTATAATGTTGCAAAAATATCCGACTCACGCATGATCAGATATTCTTTACCTTCGTGAGAAATTTCTGTTCCGGCGTATTTACCGTACAATACAACATCACCTACTTTATAAGCCATAGGGATTAAACTGCCGGTTTGTTCTGCATATTTGCCAGGTCCAACAGCAACAACAGTGCCTTTTTGAGGTTTCTCTTTTGCGGTATCAGGAATATAAAGTCCGGATGCTGTTTTTTCTTCAGCCGGTGCAGCTTCTATAACTACCCGGTCTGCGCTAGGTTTAAGATTTAATGCCATACTGATATAATAAATTAAATTGATTGAATGTTTGTATTGCTTGCTTAACACGAATTATGCCAAATACCGAAAGGCCGCAATTCTTGTCAATTTTTCATTAATTGATAATTGAATCTCTTTCTTGTCAAAAAAATCAGTGTCAAGCTGTCAGTAAATTGTCAGTTTGATGCAAAAAAAAGCCACCGTTTAGGTGGCTTTTTTTATGAAATACTTTCTTATTTTTTTGTGCTATCAACAGGTAAAGACAGACCAGATGGTGCAGCAACCGGAGCAGCAGGTTTATTAATCTGATTTTGAATATCATTCATTTCCTGATTAACCACTCCTCCCCGTGGAACCACAACATTAACCATCAAGGCCAGAACCATTAATGATACAGCAAGTATCCATGTGCCTTTTTCAAGAAAATCACCTGTACGCTGTACACCCATTATATTGTTTGAACCAGCAAATCCGGATGAAAGACCACCTCCTTTAGGATTTTGGATCAAAATGATGAGAACTAACAAGACGCAAATAATAATCGCGAGAATAATAACCGTGTATAACATATCTTTTAATTTACTTTCTTTTCTAATTCAAGAATGCGGTCGGCAAAGTACGGGCTTTTTTCTGGAACTTTCAAACTTAATTTTTTGTATGTTGAAATGGCTTTTTCATACAACATTTGATCAGCATATATTTGAGCCAAGGTTTCTGAAACTAAATCGTTCGGATCTTCAGCACTTTTCCTTGCCTTATTCTCAGTATCTAATTTTTGTGAATCAGGGGGTCTAATCTGCGGTTCTTCCTTCATGAATTTCTCAAGAATAGAATCCTCCTTGCGTTTAACCTGGAATGGAACTGTTCTTGGTGCATTTTCGACTTGCTCCAAAGGTGATTGCAAATGGAAAATATTCTCAATGATTTGACTGCTTAACTGATCGACAGAACTTATTTTGATGGGCTGATTTGTATCTAATTTGAAACTAGCATAAGGCTGATAGGTACTTGAATGCTCCATTCTAGTCTTTTGCAGCCACCATAAAAATGAATAGGGCATTTTATCGTCATGGTATGCGGATAATTCCTGATCTGTTTTAGAGTCCTTATTTTCTGAATTTGGGGAATCTTTACTGCTGCTTTCAAATGTTTCTATTAGATCCTGATTTACCTCTGTTTGATTCGTTCCCTCAAAATCAGAGATAGCTTCAAATTTTTCATCTTTTTTCAAATCATTTCCGGATTCAACAGGATAATTGATGGCATTAGAAGCATCGCCAAGGAAGCCGTGTACTTCAATCTTATCTTCAAACGATTCAGATTTTTCAAGCCCGGTCTCTGTAATTGTATCTTTTTCTTCGTTTTCATCGGATTGCTCCGATTTATTTAAGTCCACTATGTCTATTTCAGAATATATAACGTCTACTAAAAGCTCCTCTGATTTCTCCTCTACTGTATTATCTGTTTTTGGTATGATCTCATTTTCCTGAATTTCATCCGTTGTATCCTGATCGCTTAGTGCTAATTTTTCAGGCGAAGATTCGGTTTTTTCTTCCCAAAATTCTGAGTAAATCACCTCCTGATCTATCTCAGGTTCGGATGTTGAGTTATTCTCAGAAGTCATTACAATTGTTGCTTCCGCAATATCCAGATGTTTATCTTCTTCAAATTCGACAGCTATTTCGCTTTTATATTCATTTTCATCGATTGAAATAATTAAATCATTTTCAATTTCAGGCATTCCCTCTTCCTCCAGATCTTGTTCTCCAAATAATTCAGTGTCAACATAGTTTAATTTCCCATTTTCTTGTAACTGCTCAGGTTCATTCAGGATCTTGTAAAGAATTTTTCTTTCAGGAATTATTATTGACGAATAACTTAATTGTTTGTTTAAGTTTTCGGAATCTGATAGTGATAAGGAACGGCTGTAACAGAGATTTAATACCTGGCAATATGGATAATCTGCTATGCCTGTTTCTAAAATTTTTGCATCTTCTTCCGCTATCGCACAAGGATTTGCAACACACTTTGCAAACAATTTTTTGAATACCTCCTGCTGATTAAACTGTTCCAATTTGCTGAGTTTTTTGAAAGCTAAATATTAATTACCAATTGGCAAAAGCCTTGTTAAAAATATCCTCGGTAAGCTGCCGAATAATTAGGGCTAATAATTTTTGTTCCTGAGATTGTATCGGCCCCTGGTTCACACTAAATTCTTGAAATGCCTGAAATGATTGTTCAAAATTTAATTCAGGGTTTAGCACATTAGTATATTTAACACTAACAGTTACAGTTATCCTGTCCAATCCTGCTCTATCGTTTCCTTGGATAGCAACCGGGCGGATACTGTAATCTGTGATTCGCCCTTCAAAATTTGCATCTGCTTCAGTTCTTACAATACTTAATCTGGATTGGTTTCTTATTCTATCTTTTAATCCTTCGGTAAACTGCTGACTAAGATAGGGTACCACCAAAGCCGAAGTATTTTCAAAGAATTGTACTGATGTTGTTGTCATTTCAGCAGGAATTGAAGCACCTGATAAGGAGTAGGTACCGCAGGACTGAAATACTGATAAAAGAGCAATTATTAGAGCAATTCTAAATTTTGAAAGATTTTTTTTCATATTCCGAGACTGTCTTAAAGGTCTAATTCCTTTATTTTACGATACAATGTACGTTCTGAAATGCCCAATTCATGAGCAGCTAATTTTCGTTTGCCTTTATGCTTTTTTAGCGCTTTCTTAATCAGGTCCGATTCTTTGTCTATCAATGACAAAGACTCCTCAATCTCTTCTGCTTCATCCATCATATCATAAGATTTATCATTATCGGGTTGATGAATAACAAGTTGATGAGGATCATTAATCAGATTATTGCTTCCTGGAATTTCAATATCTCTGTAAAGCTGGTTAATTATTTTCTGGTTGGATTGAATATTTGCAGTATTTCCACCATTTTGGATAATTTCAGCAACTAATTTTTTCAGTTCCATCATATCCTTCTTCATGTCGAAAAGTACCTTATACAAAATATCACGCTCAGAAAAATCCTCCTTGTTCTGGTTAGGAATCCTCATTGGAAGGGTGCTTCCTGCCTCTGTTGGGATATAATTCTGAAGATGTTCTGCAGATAAATTTCTGTCTTTTTCAAGTACTGCAATTTGTTCAGCAATATTTTTAAGTTGACGAACATTACCTGGCCAGCTGTAATTCATTAAAACCTGTTGTGCACTTAAATCAAGTTGTACTGAAGGGCTTCTGTACTTATCTGTAAAATCGGCAATAAACTTTCTGAAAAGTAGATTTATATCTTCCTTACGTTCTCTTAGTGCAGGAATTTTCAATGGCACAGTGTTCAAACGATAGTATAGATCTTCCCTGAACTTTCCAGCGCTGACTGCGTCGAACACATCCTTATTGGTTGCAGCAATTACTCGAACATTGGTCTTTTGAACTTTAGAGGATCCGACACGAAGATATTCACCTGATTCTAATACCCTTAATAAACGGGCCTGTGTACCAATTGGAAGTTCAGCTACTTCATCCAAAAATATTGTCCCACCATCAACAACCTCAAAATATCCTTTACGCGCATCATGTGCCCCAGTAAATGATCCTTTTTCATGACCAAATAGTTCTGAGTCAATCGTGCCTTCGGGTATTGCTCCGCAGTTTACGGCTATAAAAGGTCCGTGCTTTCGGGCACTTAATGAATGGATAATATGTGAAAAAACTTCTTTACCGCTACCGCTCTCTCCCGTAATTAACACCGAAATATCTGTTGGCGCTACCTGCCTGGCTATGTCTATAGCACGGTTGAGGAATGGAGAATTCCCTATGATTCCAAATCTATTTTTTATGTCTTGAATATCCATTACTCTAATTTGATGATTTGACGATTTGAAAATTTGGTGATGCTATTTCATTCCCAAATCAATCTTTAATTTTTCCAATTAACATTAGCCGGCTGAATTTTAATTTGTTTTTTGGCATTTTCAAATCTCCAATTTTCAAATCTTCACATCAGCCTTAATTCTTCCTATTAATGTTGCTGGTGTACAACGCTCTATTTTTACATCAACATAGTCACCAGCCTTAAAACCATTATTTACAGGAAATACGACTGTGATATTGTGTTCGCTTTTACCCGAAAAATCTTTGTCTGATTTCTTAGATAATCCATCAATCAGCACTTTGTGAGTTTTGCCGATGTGCTGTTCTAGCCGATTCAACGAACATTCCTGCTGTTTTTTAAGAATTTCATTAAACCTCCGGGTTTTTACTGCTTCCGGAATATCGTCTTCAAAACGCTTTGCTGCGAGTGTGCCGGGGCGCTCTGAATAGGTGTACATGTAAGCAAAATCAAATTGAGCATAGTTCATCAGGCTCAGCGTATCCTGATGTTCCTCTTCAGTTTCTGTACAAAAACCGATGATGATATCCGTTGAAACTGCACAATCTGGCATAAGTTTTTTAATGGTGTCAATCCTCTCAATATACCATTCACGTGTATAGGTACGGTTCATCAGTTCAAGCACACGAGAATTCCCTGATTGTACCGGCAGATGAATATGATTACAGATATTTTCATACTTCATCATAGTATGTAATACTTCATCTGTTATGTCTTTTGGATGGGATGTTGAGAAACGTACTCTTAAAAGTGGATCGATTTGAGCAACAAGTTCCAAAAGTCTGGCAAAGTTTAGAACCTCACCCCCGTCTTCACTCCCGAGGAGAGGAGAGAAAGATATATCCTGCTCCCTCTCCTTTGGAGAGGGCTGGGGTGAGGCTGTCCCTTCCCATTTATAAGAATCTACATTCTGACCAAGCAGTGTTACTTCACGGTAGCCATGTTCAAATAATTCTCTGGCTTCCTGTATAATAGTTTGTGGATCTCTACTTCTTTCTCTGCCCCTGGTGAATGGAACCACGCAAAAAGAACACATATTGTCGCATCCGCGCATAATCGAAACAAAAGCTGAGATGCCATTGCTGTTCAATCTTACCGGACTGATATCGGCATATGTCTCTTCCCTGCTTAAAAGTACATTTACGGACCGTATTCCTTCATCTGCTTTAGTGATCAGATTTGGCAAATCACGGTATGAATCAGGACCAATAACTATATCGACAAGTTTCTCTTCTTCTAGAAATTTTGATTTTAAACGCTCAGCCATACATCCCAGAACACCAATTGTCATGCCCGGACGCTTATTTTTTGCAGCTCCAAATTCCCTCAAACGATTTCTTACCCTTTGCTCTGCATTGTCGCGGATGGAGCAGGTATTGATAAAAATGACATCTGCTTCTTTATATTGTGCTGTTGTTTCAAAACCCATATCCTGCATGATTGATGCAACAATCTCGCTGTCAGAGAAATTCATAGCACACCCATAACTTTCGATATAAAGTTTTCGCCCTTTGTGTTGACCATTGCTCTCTAACAACAAAGCTTCACCCTGCCGCGATTCATCATGCAAGGCGGTTTCTGACGGATTCTTTAAGTTTATAGGACGATCAAACATTTTTCAAATAATTAACTACAAAAGTAAGATTTTTTCTCCAAAATGACAATTTGGCAGAGGTTCTTTTTACTTCGCAGATATTCTTTTTAAATTGTACTGACATATCAGATATTCTTATTAACCTGAGAGATTAAGGCTAACTTAGCTTCGAATGGAAATAGTTTATGGTTTTAAATAGTAGCAAATCATTATTTCGAAAGTGGGTCTTCTTGCTGTTCATGATACCTTTGATTCTGGGTATCATTGGTGCTGTATATTTAAATTATTATTGGAAACCTATTTTAACACAAAGGATTAAAGAGTCTATCGAAAAATCTACAAATGGTTTATATCGTATAGAATTTCAAAACATTCGGCTGAATTTTATCACCGGAAGATTAAATGTGTCCGATATTAGGTTCATACCAGATACGCTGGTTTATGAAAAGATGAAGCTGGACAGTATCGCACCCAGGCATTTGTATGAAGTTGAAATAGATGAACTGATTTTAAAAAGAATCAAGCCATGGAAGATATATTCTTCAGGTAAACTTGAAATCAGTGCTATTGAAATTGACAAACCATCTTTAAAGATGGTGTTTTTCAAAACAAATAATTTAAAAATATCCTCTAAAGAAGATCCAAAAACAGTTTATCAACATCTTGCCCCTTATTTGAATTCCGTTAAAATTGGAAGTATAATTTTTAAAAATGCGGATTTTAAGTATGTAGATCGAAGCGCAATGGGGGGAAATAGAATAACTGAGCTCAAAGATCTATACCTCAGGATCAGTGATTTATTGATTGATTCCGCATCACAGTTTGATCGATCCCGACTTTATTATACCAAAGATATTTATGCTGAACTACTTGGCTATAAGATGCAGACTGAAGACGGGAATTATAATCTTCAATTCAGTGAATTTAAAGCTTCTACTGCCGGCAGATATGCCCATATAAAAGGAATTCGCCTCTTGCCAAAATTTTCAGAAATGGAGTTTTCGAAAAGGTTTAAGTTTCAGAAGGAGCGGTATTCCGCATATTTTGAGGATATTCAATTAAATAAAATAGATTATGAGGCGTTAAACCGGGATAGAAGACTGATTGCTTCTTCCTTGCTTTTTAAAAAAGGTGATTTGTCGGTATTTTTGCATCGTGGAATGCCCGATTCAATTAGAGATAAGGGAGTTAATTTTCCTCAACTTGTATTAAGGCGATTGAAGCTTGATACAACTATTGACACAGTATTTTTAAAGGATACTCATGTTAACTATTCTGAGTACAATCCCAACTCCAAAAGAAAGGGGACCTTGTCTTTTGGAGCAATCAATGGTAGCATATTCAATGTGACCAATGACTCACTCAATCTGATTAAAAATAAATTCAGTATTGTGAAGTTGACCGCTCTTTTAATGAATCGTGGCCGATTTGATCTAGCAATGAAATTCAATTTACCAGATCCGGTAGGAGCATTCGACTTTTCCGGAAAGCTTGGAAAACTTGATGCAGAAATGTTTAACTCTGCAATCAGGCCTTTATCGCTTATTGAGATAAAATCTGGGGATATAAATCAGATGATTTTTAAGGGCAATGGAAGTATCAATGGCGTTAGAGGTAGCTTGACCTGTTATTACAATGATTTAAAAATTACTCTTCTAGAAAAAAGTCAAAATTCAAGCCGCTTAAAGAGGAAAAGTATTGCCTCTATTTTTGCAAATATTCTAATAATCAAAGACGATAATCCTGAGAGGGGAAAGGTGGTTCGTAGGGGAGTATTTAATTATGTCCGACCTGACCGTTCTTCATTTTTAAATATGATATGGAAGGGATTTGCTCAAGGTCTGTTGTATACTATTGGATTCGATGCTGCCACTCAAAGAGAAATAGCTATGAGGCTGCGCAAGATGGAAATTGAACGAAATAACAGAGAAGAAAGACGCGACGAAAGACTTAAGAAACGTGATATTCGAAGAATGAACAGATCTGGGTCAAGAACGAACTGACAAGCCCTGCCTTTACCCAATATCAGCCCCGCCGTTACCTATTATCGGCCCTGTATTATCTTTTATCAACCCGGGCTTGACCCAATTTTAGTCAAGACTTGACCCATTGTCAGTCCGGACTCCAATCCGGACCCTTGTCAGTCCGGGCTAGACCCGGACCATAAAATTCCACCCATGCTCATCAACAGAGCGCCCATATCTTAATTCATTCAATACATCCAATACCCGGTTGGAGAATACGCGCTTTTCTGGATCAGGAAGGGTATAGAGTTCTCCCTCATATCCGATTTCTGCAATATGAGCAATTGTCGCTGCGGTACCTACACCAAATGCATCGGTAATCCGACTCTCTTTAATTCCAGTAATAATTTCCTCAACAGAAATTCTGCGTTCTTCAATTCCTATATTCCAGCTTTTGGCTAAAGTTAAAACGGTGTCACGGGTTACGCCTTTAAGAATGGTATCTCTGGTAGAAGGAGTAATTAACTTTCCATCCATCATGAACATGATATTGGCAGCTCCCAGTTCTTCGATGTAGGCATGTTCTTTCGAATCTGTCCAAATCAGCTGGTCAAAACCTTCCTGAGTGGCTTTCATTCCCGGAAGCATAGAGCCACCATAATTACCTGCAGCTTTAGCAAAACCGAAACCACCTTCACTCGCTCTTGAATAAAAGGTTTCAACTTTTACCTTCAGGTTTTTTGAAAAGTATGGGCCAACTGGTCCGGTTAAAACAATGTATTTATATGTAGATGAAGGAGTTACACCCAAAAATGGATCGGTGGCAAACATAAATGGCCTGATATAAAGGCTATGATTTGCTTTTGAAGGCACCCAGTCCCTGTCTAAATCAACCAGTGCTTCAATACTTTGTAAAAAGATATCAACCGGAAGTTCGGGCATACATAAGCGCTGTGCCGAAAGATTAAACCGTTCTGCATTTTTATCCGGACGGAAGATGCTTACGTTTCCATTAGCATGTTTATAAGCCTTTATGCCTTCAAAAAACGCCTGTCCGTAATGCAGGGAAGACATCGCAGGACTAATACCAATCTCTCCGAAAGGCACTATTTTAAAGTCTTTCCATTCCCCATCACTGTAATCAGCAATGAACATATGATCGGAAAAGGTCTTGCCAAAAGGTAAATTATTGAAATCAATTTCAGCTAACCTAGATTTGGCAACTTTTGTGATAGAAATATTTATTTTATCAGACACAGTATTAAAATTTTAACAGGCTGGCAATTTAATGATTTTTGTTGAAAAACTGTATTGTAAACTGCCCTCTGCTTTCAGCTTTGAGCTTTTTGCTTTCAGCTTAATAAAGTATTCTGAACTTTATTGTTTGATCAATTTGCTTCAGGGCTTTTAAAACCTTTTTGTCATATTCATCGCTTACATCAGTTATGACATATCCTATGCTAGGATTTGTCATCAGGTATTGCCCCACAATATTGATGTCATGATCAGCAAATACTTTATTGATCTGAGCCATGATGCCTGGCATATTTTTATGTATGTGAATCAGGCGATGCGCTCCTGATATTCTCGGAAGTTGAAGATTAGGAAAGTTCGCACTTACATACGTATGGCCATGGTTAATAAAATTGATCATCCTTTTTGCAATAAACTCAGGATTTTTTGGACTATTTTTCGGGTCGTCAAATATGACAATGCCCATATCAGTACACAAACCATGAGAAAGTTTTGGTTCACTGTTTCCTAGGTAGCCAATCGTCTTTAGTTTTACAGCTCGTTCTAATTTTTCCCTTTCAAGAAATTCACCATTTGCCAAAAGCATCATTCCTACATCAGGTACATATTTTTCTTCGAAGGTTTTTTTATGCCGGATAGAAAATCCATCCTTCTTTAATGTTTGAATTGCAAGTTCAGGCACATTTCCAATCACCAGACAAAGAATTCTGTTTTTAGGATACGAAATCGCTCTTGGTAAATTATTGACATAAAGAAACTCGTCAAAACTTGGTGTAACATGATCGGCTTTTTCAGCAACAGTTTTACGCTCTATATTCTCAGTGAAGGCATAGAACTTTTTGATCATCCCAAATTCTTTCAACTGGAAATCCGAATGTCCATCGCCAATCCCGTAGATATCACCCTTCAAATCGAGTTCTTTTAATAATTTTACTTTTCCTCCCTCACTAGAAAGCGGGTTATTTTCATCATAGCCAATAATCTTCCCATTTTCATCAAAAACAAACGTGTTGGCATAAATATTTTCCTTGTGGATATGATAGGGAAGTACAACAGGGGTAATAAATTCTTTAAATCCGCCAGATACAATAAGTACTGAATCTGAATGCTTTTTAAAAAATGTTTTATTCCTGGAGAATGACGAAGAAACCTTCTTTTTTAATAAACTGACTAAAGTTTTTAAATGGGTTCGATCTGCCTCTAGTAGTTGCACCCGGCCTGTCAGGCTCTCGCGGAATGACATTTTACCTTCCATTGCTGCATTAGTCAGATTCTCAATCTTCCGGTAGATTTTTTCCCTGTCGGGATGGTTCATTAATGAAATTCGGGCAAGTTCATCCAAGGCTTCTACCTGGGTAAATGTACTGTCGAAATCTATGATGTAAAACTGCTTCAAGGCTGTAAATATTAGGGTATTAAGTATTTTTAAAGTTCAGGCAAATTTCGCTGATTGATTCATCAACGGCCTTAAAATTAAAATTTAGTGTCTTTTTAATTTTTTCATTAGAATACTGATGTTTTTTGAATGCACTACGAACCGTTTCTAAACTTAATCCAAAACGTTTTCCAGTTATTGGAGTAATTATTTTGCTTCCAATCCAGGCGATATACATCATCCAGGGCTTTAAAGCTACAGAAGGTAATTTTTTCCCAAAATTCAAGGCAATTTTAGAGAAAAATTCTTTGTAGGTCAAGTTCTCTGAATTGATAATATAACGTTCATCCCTAATGTTGCTTTCCATTAAAAGGATCATGATTTTGGCAACATCCATCACATCCACATAGCCACTACTTCCTCCAGGAAAATAATTCAGGCCGGCACGAATAGATTCGAAAAGCTGCCCGCTTCCTTCTTTACCCGCATTTTTGCCAATAATGATTGAAGGGTTTACAATGACCATGTTTAATCCTTCTGCTGCCGCTCTGAATACCTCCATCTCACTCTTGTATTTTGATATAGAATAAGCACTCTGGCCAGATCCAAATTCCCAATGATCCTTTTCTGTAATTAGCTCCCCCTGTTTGCTATCGCCAAGAGCCGCAATAGAGCTCACATGTAAGAAGCGCCGTATATTTTTTTCCAAACAAATATTCAAAATGTTTGCAGTGCCTTCTACATTCACTTTCAGCATCTCCTTTTTATCTTTGGGTTCAAAGGAAATAAGTGCAGCGCAATGATACACACAGCTTATCCCGTCCATAGCGTCACTGAGTGTAAAATAATCAAGGATATCTGCATCGATCCACTCAAGATCTTTTTTATCTGCTAAAAGTTGGGGTATCCGGGATGTAGCCCGCTTTATTGCTCTGATTTTTTCTCCTCTGAGCAACAATTGGCTGATTAATTCTGAACCTAAAAAACCGGTAGCGCCGGTAACTAAAATCATCCGGATGAATTTTTTTAAATGCTTTCAAAAGTAACTGAATAAACTGATATTTGCTTTGTGTATGTTCTCAATTATCTGATTCTTCTTCAAATTGTTTAATTAAAATTAATCGGGGGCTGTTCAATAAAAAAAATCTGTCAATTAAATTACAGGAACGTTTATTATGTCACTATCTGATTTTCTTAGTCCGGTTGATTTCGAATCCATTAGCCCGGAAAATGGTTTCTATACAAGTCATCTGGGAACCAAGATAACGGTCTATCATGACAATTTTCCCGATCTTGATGATGGGCTATTTGATATCGCCATCATTGGTGTTCTAGAAGATCGTAACTCCATCAACAATACTGGAGCTGCTCTTGCTCCGGATACGTTCAGGAAAAAATTTTATGAGCTTAATGAGGGAAATTATAATACGCGTATCGTAGATCTTGGCAACATTCGTGCAGGGCACAAAGTTTCTGATACCTACGTTGCGCTTAAGCTCCTGGTAGTTGAGTTAATAAAAAAGAACATTATTCCTGTGATAATTGGTGGCGGCCAAGACCTGACCTATCCTCAATTCATGGCCTATGAAGAATTAGAAAAGAAAGTTGACCTCCTTGTGGTGGATTCACATTTTGATCTTGACGACAATATCGACGGAACGATTGAGACTACTTCAATTTCTTATTTGAATAAGATTTTTTTACATGAACCTAATTTCCTTTTCAATTTCAGTAATGTAGGATATCAGACCTTCTATGTTAATCAGGAAAGCCTGAAGCTGATGGATAAGCTATATTTTGATGTGCATCGCCTGGGTGATTTTGCAGGTAATATTAATCTTGCTGAACCTGTAATCCGAAATGCGAACATGATTAGTTTTGATATTTCTGCTATTCGTTCTTCTGATGCAGCCGGCAATGCTAATGCCACCCCCAATGGATTTTATGGAGAAAATGCCTGTCAGATTGCGAGGTATGCTGGTATGAATGATAAGCTTACTTCGATTGGGTTCTATGAATTTAATCCGATACATGATCAGAATGGTCAGACTGCTATGTTACTAGCCCAGATGGTTTGGTATTTTATAGATGGATTTTACAGTAGGAAAAAGGAGTATCCTTTATTGCCTAAATCGCAATATATCACCTACAGAGCCGGACTCAAAGACGGTTCTTATGAATTGGTATTTGTCAAAAGTAAGAAATCTGACCGCTGGTGGATGCAGGTACCTTATCCTTCAGGCAAGTCGAAAAATGAAAGACATCACCTGGTGCCTTGTCGCTATGAAGATTACCAGACTGCCAATTCAGGCGAGATGCCCGATTTATGGTGGAGGACTTATCAGAAACTGATTTAAGTTATAAGTAATAAGTTGTAGGTAATAAGTTTTATTTTGTTGTTCAAGTCAAATCAATTGCTCATAATGAAATCTGGATTAATATTTTTTGGATTAAGGAACAAGGACTAAGGAAATAACCTATTAATTTAACGGAATCGGTCTAACCAACCAGCAACTAACCACTAATTACTAACATGCTACTACTCGGTATTGACCTCGGCACTTCCTCTATTAAAGTATCAGTCATTGATTCTCAAACACAACAATGCCTGTGTACTGTTCAATATCCTGAAACTGAAACTGCAATTATTGCTGAACATCCGGGATGGGCAGAGCAATCGCCTGATACATGGTGGGAAAATGTTCAGCAAGCCATTATTAAAGCAAATTCAACAGGATTGTACGATTCGAAATCCGTAGGTGCGATAGGAATTGCTTATCAGATGCACGGACTGGTATTGGTAAATAGAGAGCACAAAGTATTACGCAATTCCATCATTTGGTGCGATAGCAGGGCAGTGGAGATTGGAAATAGTGCATTTCAGACTATCGGTCAAGAAAAATGTCTTGGTAATCTCCTTAATTCTCCTGGAAATTTTACTGCATCAAAACTGGCATGGGTGAAGAAAAATGAGCCTGAAATTTTTGAAAAGATATATAAAGTGATGCTTCCCGGTGATTTTATTGGGATGAAACTTAGCGGAGAGATCAATAGCAGTGTCTCTTCCCTTTCTGAAGGGGTGTTCTGGGATTTTAAAAGAAATGAGCTTTCAAAAGAGGTTTTCAATTATTTTGGGTTTCCGGAGGATATTTTCCCGGAGATACAACCTGTATTCTCGGATCATGGAAGATTAACTAGCGAAATAGCAGCCAGACTTTCATTAAAACCGGGTATTCCTGTAAGCTATAAGGCTGGAGATCAGCCCAATAATGCTCTTTCTCTAAATGTTTTAAAGCCGGGTGAGGTTGCCGCTAATGGAGGTACTTCCGGGGTGATCTACGGGGTTTCAGACCAATTAACTTTTGATCATCAATCGCGGATTAATAGCTTTGCGCATGTTAATTTTTCTGAAGAAAAAAAACGAATCGGGGTATTGCTATGCATCAATGGAACCGGAATACTGAATCGCTGGACCCGGGATGTAATTGCACCTGGGATTGCTTATGATGCAATGAATGATGAAGCATCCGCAATCAAAGTTGGGAGTAATGGCTTAAGAATTTTACCTTTTGGGAATGGAGCTGAACGAATGTTGAATAATAAGAATATCGGTGCTCACTTTCACCACATTGATCTTAACATTCATAGTCGTGCACATATTTTTAGGGCTGTTCAGGAAGGCATTGCATTTGCTTTTCGTTACGGACTCGATATTATGCGTGAGAACGGAATGAAACCCGCACTCATACGTGCCGGTAAAGCAAATATGTTTTCGAGTGAGCTTTTTATTGAAGCATTTGTGAATGCTTGTGGAGTTCCTGTTGAATTGTATAGCAATGAAGGCAGCACAGGGGCAGCAATTGGTGCCGGTATTGGTTTTGGTGAATTCAATACTGAAAATGCATTCGCAAATTTGAAACCACTCCGCATGATCGAACCTCAAAAATCCCAGGAATACGAACCGATTTATCAGGAGTGGAAGGAATTACTAATTGGGCATTTGTAGGCTTGCTTGATAGGATGTGTTTAAAGGCAGCCCTGCCTGATTGAATTGGCAGGCATAATTTCCCTGTATTCGGTATTCTCACCGACCACATGACATCCCTACCTACCCATCCCAAAATGAAAATCCGCAAACTTTATAAACTGCTTCCAGTCGTATACGGTCATATCATGTTTTCCTTCCCGATTATGATAAGCTAAAGGTGATTCTATTAAAGGCGTGTTCAATCCGGGAGCAACCTCAGGCAAATTTGATTTTAAACCAAATAAGCCATAAACACCTTCTGCGTTTTTCAGGGATAAAAAAGTGCCCTTGGGGTCTGCCCACAAATCTTCTGAAGCATTCGTAGCGTAAACCGGTCTGGGAGCAATCAGAGAAATTAGCATATGCTGATCAACCGGCAAAAGCGCTTCATGATCATTGTATTTTTTGTAATTGGCGTTAAACCAATGCGGGAATGAGGTGTTTATTCTTCTCACCCGTTCTCCAAACTGTCTGCGTGCTAATGCTGCTCCTGTACTTCCTGAGCAGTTAGTAATGCAGATTGCAAACCGCTGATCCTGAGCTGCTGCCCAAAGCGATGCTTTTCCGCCCCTCGAATGCCCTACAAGCGCTACTTTTTTTATATCGATTTGCGATTCAGTTTCAAAATAATCCATCACCCGGCTTGCGCCCCATCCCCAAGCACCGATCGCACGCATACCATTATCTGCCTTTAACTGTTCGGGGTATAACTGCATGACTCCATTCATGAACTCATCTTTATTATCCGGAGCAAGATCACTCACATGAAAAGCTGCAATGGCATATCCCGCGTCTATAAGCACTTCTGCAGGCCAGAATTCACTTATAATTTTGCGGCTAGGGTCCGTATTCTCTTTACCGCGATTATTGATTAATAAAAAAACAGGTGAGGGCTTAGTTGCATTATTTGGGATAAATAGAACCAGATTAATCCTGACACTTTTACCCTGGTTGAACACCTCAATCAGAATTTCTTTCCGGTTTGATTTACCGTTCATGCTGTTTTTAGTTTCACTTATCACTGAAAATCGAATATCTTCAAAAGACTTAGGTACTTGCCCATAAATATGATCTTCGAACAAAGCCAGTATTTCAGGCCTTCGATTCTTTTCCCAGGCCTTTTTGCTGCTTACTGTTTTATTATCTCTTGTTTTAAGAACATCCGGAAGTGTATAGGTAGGTACTTTCGCCTCGTCGTAGTTTGATTCTTCATGATTTTGAGCATGAAGCTGTATACAGATAAATAGGCTAAGGCAGGTTAAGAGAAAGGTTTTCATGGGATGTATTTTATGTCGAGATATTGGATTATAGTACTGATCATAAAGATAGGTTTTTGTCAAACAATCAGAACTTTCAGAATTATCGTCTTCCCGATCAGCAAATTCAATAGTTTTCTATTCGAAAATTTTGCCAGTTGGAGGGATCGCGTCATCGCAATTTTTACTGATTGCGAAACATTAGCTCCATAGTTTTTCATTAATTACTATTTAATTCTATAAATTCGAAAACATAAAATTTTAGCATGGCAAACATCATTACAGGAGACAAAGAATTTTTCAAAGGTATAGGTCAGATAAACTATGAAGGCCCTGAATCCAATAATCCATTAGCATTTCGCTGGTACGATGAGAACAGAATTATCGCCGGTAAAACGATGAAAGAAACGTTGCGTTTTGCCTGTGCATATTGGCATTCATTTGTTGGAAGCGGAGCAGATCCTTTCGGAGAGCCAACCCATATTTTTGCCTGGGATACAAAAACTGATGCGGTTGAGCGTGCTAAAGATAAAATGGATGCGGCTTTTGAGTTTATTACCAAAATGAACCTGCCATATTACTGTTTTCATGATGTAGATGTAGTTGATTATGGCAATGATGTGTTAGAAAATGAACGTCGTTTGCAGGCGCTTACCACTTATGCAAAAGAAAAACAAAAGGCTAGTGGAGTGAAATTACTCTGGGGCACTGCTAATCTTTTTTCGCATCGCCGTTATATGAATGGAGCCTCTACTAATCCTGATTTTCATGTTCTAACCCATGCCGGAGCGCAGGTAAAGGCAGCTTTGGATGCTACTATCGCTTTGAATGGTGAGAATTATGTGTTCTGGGGCGGTCGCGAAGGATATATGAGTCTGCTAAATACCGATATGAAACGTGAGCAGGAGCATCTCGCTAAATTCCTACACATGGCAAGGGATTATGCCAGAAAAAATGGGTTCAAAGGAACGTTCTTCATCGAACCAAAACCCTGTGAGCCAAGTAAACATCAATACGATTATGATGCCGCCACTGTAATCAGTTTCCTACGTCAGTATGATCTAATGGATGATTTTAAGTTAAATATAGAAGTTAATCATGCTACCCTGGCAGGTCATACTTTTCAGCATGAACTGCAGGTTAGTGCGGATGCAGGCTTACTCGGTTCAATGGATGCAAACCGTGGCGATTATCAGAATGGCTGGGATACCGACCAGTTTCCGAATAATCTTAATGAACTGACTGAAGCGATGCTGGTAATCATTGAAGCCGGAGGTTTTGGTGGTGGAGGTATTAATTTTGATGCGAAGATTCGTAGAAATTCAACTGATCCTGCCGATTTGTTTTATGCTCATATTGGCGGTATGGACTCTTTTGCCCGTGCATTGATTGCTGCGGATAATATTTTGAAGCACTCGGATTATAAAAAAATCCGCCACGATCGTTATGCCTCATTTGATACAGGCAAAGGCAAAGATTTTGAAAAAGGAAAATTGATTCTGGAAGATCTGAGAAACCTTGCCGTTGAAATGGGTGAGCCTGAAGTTAGAAGTGGAAAGCAGGAATATCTGGAGAATCTGGTGAACAGGTATATCTAAATAAGACTAAATTGTCAAAATGAGCCAGATTCCTTTTCAAACCATCGACTGGTCAGCTATTGAGAAAACTGAGCATAAGGGTGAGACTGGAACGTCTTATTGGCAAACCATTCAGTTCCCCGGACTAAGGATTCGTTTGGTGGAATATTCAAAGGGTTATCTGGCTGACCATTGGTGCCAAAAGGGGCATATAGTGCATTGCCTAGAGGGAGAGTTTGTTTCTGAGTTGAAGAGCGGTGAATTGGTAAAACTGGAAAAGGGCGGGACTTATGTAGTTTCGGATAATTTAAGTTCACATCGTTCTGTGACTGAATACGGGGTTAAGCTGCTTATTGTTGATGGTGATTTTTTGAAGATTGATTAATCATGACCAATAGGATTGGCTTCCCTGTGTCTAAATAAATTCCTGATTTTACCGATAGCTACTAAATGATAGCACCACTTTAAAGTTTTTATTTCAGCTTATGGTTGTTTATTCTAAGATTTATTAAGGGAATAGTTTGTTTCCTTAATAAGAAACTTTTATCTTTGAATAATAATTTACAGAAGCCAAAGTTTCACGTTGAATTTTTGGAAGGAGCGGCTGAATTTCTCGAACTTCTGGATGAGAAAATTAGGGTCAAGATTATTTACAATATCACAAAAGCTCGATATTCAAATGATAAGGAGCTTTTTAAAAAGTTGAACGATGAGGTCTGGGAGTTTAGAACTCTTTACAAGAATACACAATACCAGCTTTTTGCATTTTGGGACAAGCGAATGAGTGCAGAAACTCTCATTATTTGTACCCATGGAATTATTAAGAAATCACAAAAAACGCCTCAGACCGATTTGATTAAAACAGAAAGTTTGAGAAAACTATATTTTACACGCAATACATCTTAAAATGAGTAATCAAGGCTTGAAAACTTTTACACTCGAAGAAATCACTGATAAGCATATCGGGCAGCCAGGAACACCCCGACGCGAAGCTTTTGAAAATGAATTACGTATAGACCTGTTGGGAGAAGCGATTAAACAGGCACGTTTAGATCGTAAATTAACACAGGAAGAATTAGGTAAGCTGGTTGGGGTACAAAAGGCTCAAATCTCTAAACTTGAAAACAGTCTGACCGATGCCAGGGTAGAGACAATCTTAAAAGTTTTTAAAGCACTAAATGCAAAGATTAGCTTTAGCGTAGAAATGAACAATTAATATTGTCAGAATGAATAATTTGCAGATATATAATTCTAAAGTAGGCTATTTACCCAGAACCAATTGGGAGAAATCATTTAAGCTTAGGCATACATGTGGTGATGATGAATTGCTGATTCATGATGTATTTGAAAATGAAATTTTTGATGATAATCGGTCAAAAGAGTCTGAAAAACCTTGAGCACCCTAAACCTCATCCATAACACCCCATTAATTTTTCTTGACAAGATCAGCGCCACTTTGCCCGGAAAGATCTATGCCAAGGCAGAGTATTTACAGCCGGGCGGAAGTGTCAAAGACCGGGCGGCTTATCAGATTATTCTGGATGCCTATGAGAATGGCAGTCTGAAAAAAGGGCAAACAGTCGTGGAAATGACCAGTGGGAATATGGGTGCCGGACTAGCTTTGGTATGCAGGCAATTCGGCAATCCATTTGTAGCGGTGATGTCGCAAGGCAATAGTCCGGAACGCAGAAGGATACTAAATGCTTTTGGTGCAGAGATCGTACTCACTCAGCAAGTTGACGGAAGCCCCGGAATGGTTACCGGTGCAGATATTGCCCATGCTGTTGATATTGCAAAAGATATTGCTCATAACAGGAATGCATACTATCCAGATCAGTTCAATAATACATCCTGTATTAAGGTGCATTTTGATCATACCGGACCGGAAATTTTTAGGGAATTGCCCAATGCTGATGTATTTATTGCTTCCGTAGGTAGCGGAGGAACATTCATTGGAACTTCTAAATATCTGAAGTCGGTAAATCAGGGCATCAACTGTATTGCAGTTGAACCGGAAAATGCAGCTATCCTTAAAACAGGGAAAGTCGATAATCCAAAACATATTATTCAGGGTACAGGTTATGGCTTGATCCCGCCACATTGGGAACAGACTTTGGCAGATGATTTTATTACTGTGAGTGATGAGGAGGTGAGAGATATGAAAATGAGATTGTCCTCAGATCAGGGTTTGTATGTGGGTTATTCGGCAGCTGCGAATGTAATTGCGGCTCAAAAATATTTGCAGGATCGTGAAAAAGTATTGAATATTGTTACGATACTTTGTGATTCGGGGTATAAATACAGTGATTAAATAGATTTCTATGATTCTGGATTGCAAATCCAGATTATCTGTTTATTCGACATGCCCTTCGGAACATGTCGAACAGCGGTTCCAGCTTTCGCTGGAATGACATGCATATTAACTATAAGCACTAAATTAAATTATCAATTCTCCACCCGATAGCTATCGGGTCTCCATTCTCAACTAATTCCGTCCCATCTTCAATACCAACTTCATAAACCAGCATTTCTGTTCCAGTATCGGATAAGTAAGTATCAGAAACCTTTTTGATAATAGCCGAAGCTGCTTCTGCTCTTACAAGATTTATCGTACAACCCCCAAAACCTCCACCCATCATCCTGGCACCAAGAACATCCGGATTGTCCTTGACCAGGTCAACCAGTAGATCAAGTTCTGTACAGCTAACTTCATACAGATCTTTTAATCCGGCATGGGTTTCAAACATCCGTTTGCCAAAGCTGATCAGATCATCTTTTTCTAGGTCTATGCACCCATTTAAAAGACGTTTGATTTCTGAAACAACATAAGTACATCTATTGTAAACAGTTTCATCAACTGCTTTTACACAAGTTTCGAGCATTTCCTGGCTGGCATCACGTAGGCTTTTTACTTCAGTATGGTATTTCTGTATCAGACTTACTCCTTTTTCGCATTGCTCTCGTCGCTCATTATAAGCTGAATCTGCCAGCGAATGTTTTACCCTCGTATCAAAGAGTAATATTTTGATATTTCTTACATGAAATGGCACATAAACGTATTCCAAACTCCTGCAATCCAAACGGATAAGATGTTCTTTTTTGCCAAAAACGCTCGCAAACTGATCCATGATGCCACACTTTACCCCTACAAATTCATTTTCTGCAGCTTGTCCGATTCTCACCAGATCCATTTTTTCATAATCAAGTATGAAGAGTTCATTCAATGCAAATGCCGTCGCGCACTCCAAAGCTGCAGAAGATGACAGTCCGGCACCAGGAGGGATATCCCCACCAAATACTAAGTTAAAACCATGACTTAGCTTATGTTTTTTTTGAATCTGTTTAACTACCCCAAGAATATAATCTGGCCATAATTTACCTGATGGAGATATGGCATCAATACTGGTATGAAAATCGTCATTGTAATCAAGAGAGTGCATGCAAATGGTATCGTCATCCCTTTTGTGTATGCCAAGCCAAATTGCTTTATTAATCGCAGCCGGCAATACAAAACCCATGTTATAGTCAAGGTGCTCACCAATCATATTAATCCTACCTGGTGAACGTGTGATTAGTGGATTCTGTCCAAATAATTCTTTGAATTTATTTCGGATATTTTTTGGGTAATCACTGATAATGTTATTCATTTTTATCATTCTTAATTAAAGACACGCTTAACCTCAATGTTTCACCCAATATTAAAAGAAATTATCGTTTAATAAGTACTAATTTTGTAGGATTAATGTTTTTTTACACATGAGATTTTTCAACTTCATTATATATTTTTCAATCGTCCTTGTTTGTCCCTTGATCGGTTTTGCCCAGCAAGCAACTTATACGATTAATGGTACGGTCTCTAACCAGGAGATTAAAAACCTGTATTTTACAGAAACTTCCTTTTTTAGTAATGTTAAGTCTAAGGTTCAAAAAGTAGATGTTCAGAATGGTAAGTTTAGTATTAAAGGCGACTTTTCTGAACCTGTCCCGGTATTCCTTTCTATTGATCAGGATTATAAGAAGGATCCGACTAAATCTAAACAGTTCATTCTTGATCATGGCAATATCTCTGTTTTGATTAATGACAATTTTAATCAATCGCTCGTAAACGGTTCACAAGCTCAGGATGATATGCAGCGATTAAGTTCAGGGCAAGCACCTTTTTATGAGAAGTTAAACCAGATTGGAAAAGATGCTGAAGCACAATCAAAGAACGGGCTTTCTCCAGATTCTATTGCCATGCTATTTCGGATTCCATTCAGAGATGCTAATTTGAAATTGGTAGAATATCAAAGGACTTTTGTGAAAGAAAATCCTGAGGCTTTTCCATCCCTGTTATTAATTCCAACTATTGCCGGTAGCAGTTTTAATTTCTTTGAAGCAGATAGTCTGCTTGGTAGCCTGAGTTTAGTAATTCAAAAAAGTTCGACAGCCAAGTTGATAAAAGATTACTTGGATTCTGAAAAGAAAACCTCAGTTGGTGCCATAGCCCCCGAATTTGCATTATCGGACACTTCCGGTAAAGCGATTCCATTATCCACCTTAAAAGGTAAATATGTTTTACTTGATTTTTGGGCTGCTTGGTGTGGGCCCTGCCGACAAGAAAACCCGAATGTGGTGAACGCATACAATCAGTTCAAGGACAAAGGCTTTACTGTTTTTGGAGTTTCACTCGACAGGGATAAAAAAAGCTGGCTTGCTGCAATTCGCAAAGATAATCTGAACTGGCAGCATGTTTCTGATTTAAAATAATGGGGAAGTGAAGCAGCTGCATTGTATCGGGTGAGTAGCATTCCCAGAAATTTCCTGCTTGATCCAAATGGAAAAATTGTTGGACGCGATCTTCGCGGACCTGACCTGTTAGACAAATTGAATCAGATATTTCCCAATAAGAATTAAAATCTATCTGAGATTAAATTGATCTACATGAGATCAGCGCCGATATCAGGTCGATAATATCTGCCATCAAAATAAATTCTGCCCGCATCGGCAGTCGCGTTCTGGACAGCATCAAATAGATTGTCTTGAAGTGATGTAATCGCGATTACCCTGCCACCAATTGATTTTATAATGCCGTTTTCAAGTTCTGTACCGGCATGAAATGCAATGGAGTTTCTCAGGTTTTCTATTCCTGAAAGCGTTTTACCTTTTAAGTATTCTCCGGGATATCCCCCAGAAACGATCATGATAGTCGCGGCATATTTTGGCGATATTTTCACCTCTTTTTCAGAAAGATTTTCTTCAGCAACACCCTTGAAAAGCTCGATAAGATCGCTTTCAATTCTTGGAATTACGCTTTCCGTTTCCGGATCGCCCATGCGAACATTGTATTCGATTACAAATGGCTCCTTGCCATCGGCAGAACTTGCAGCCATCAGACCAATAAAGATGAACCCTTTATAGGGGATATTATCTTTTTTCAAACCCTCAATAGTTGGAATGATAACCCGGTCTTCTACTTTACGCATGAATTTTGCATCAGCAAAGGGTACAGGAGAAACAGAACCCATTCCGCCAGTATTTAAACCGGTATCACCTTCACCAATCCGTTTATAATCCTTCGCCTCAGGCAGAATTTTGTAAGATTTACCATCCGTTAGAACAAATACAGATAGTTCAATTCCTGTTAAAAACTCTTCAATGACTACTGTACTGCTAGCTTCCCCGAATTTTGCATCTGCCAGCATGGCCCTAAGTTCAGTTTTTGCATCATCCAGACTCTCGCATATCAAAACCCCTTTACCGGCAGCTAATCCATCTGCTTTTAAAACAATTGGAAGTTTCTGATTTTCAAGATATTTTAAGCCTTCATTCAGACTGTCTTTGGTGAATGATTTAAATGCTGCAGTCGGAATACCATGTTTAATCATGAACTGTTTCGAGAAATCCTTGCTGCCTTCAAGCTGAGCACCTTCTTTCTGCGGACCGATAACAGGAATATGTGATAAATCGCTTCGTTCGAGAAAATAATCATGAATTCCTTTTACTAAGGGCTCTTCAGGGCCAACAACAAGCATCTGAACATTGTTTTTCAAAACAAAAGCAGCTATGCCTTCGAAATCCGTTAATTTCAGATTTATATTCTTACCATAGGCTAATGTTCCCGCGTTTCCGGGGGCAATATAAAGCTGTGATAAATGCGGGCTTTCAGCCATTTTTGAAGCGAAAGCACATTCGCGTCCACCCGAACCAAGTAAGAGGATATTCATGCTGTAAAGATAGGGCGAATTAGCAAATGAACAAATGTAAATGAACCATACAAATCGAAAAATCATGCGAGATTCAGTAATTAAAATGCTAATTTAAACTGATGAAATTCCTCTGAGAGAAATAAATACCACTAAACCAGCAATCTTATTGAGGAATGATTGTGATAGCCTTTTTTCTTAACTACCATAATTGCATATAAATGAATAGAATCGTACGATTTGAACATCTAGGCCTAATAGCTATTCTTATATTAATTTACTCCTGCACGAATGTTAAAAGTCCGGATGCAGGCAATCAGGACTCAATTCAGGAATTCTATACTCAGGAAGATTTTCAGTCTGTTCCAAAGATTGATGCTCATATGCATATTCAGAACTATGCAGATACGGTTTTCATAAATCAGGCTCAGGAAGATAATTTTCAATTCCTCAATTTGAATGTTTTCAAATCAGGCGGTAAGCCAATTGAAGAACAGCAGAAGTTTTCAGTGGAGATGGTGCAGACATTTCCAGGACGTAATGCCTGGGTTACTACTTTTTCACTCGATAACTTTAATAAGGAGGGATGGCAGGATGAGGCAATCACTTATATTAAAAAATCAGTTCAAAATGGTGCAGTGGGGGTAAAAGTATGGAAGAATATTGGCTTTTTTCTGAAGGATGAAAATGCTAAGCTGGTTATGATCGACCATCCCCGTTTTGATCCAATACTTGATTATCTGGCTAAGAACCATATCCCATTAATCGGACATCTCGGTGAACATAGAAACTCATGGTTGCCACTAGAAAAGATGACCGTAAATGGAAACCGGGATTACGCTCGTGCCCATCCCGAAGAACATATGTTTTTACATCCCGAACGTCCATCTTACGAAGATTATATTAATGCAAGAGATCGGATGCTTGAAAAACATCCTGATCTGGTATTTATTGGGGCACATTTGGGCAGTTTGGAATGGAGTGTTGATGAACTGGCAAAGAGGCTGGATAAATTCCCTAACATGAGTGTTGATATGGCCGAAAGGGTTTCGCATTTACAATATCAGGCATTAACCGAATGGCAAAAAGTGCGTGATTTTTTTATAAAGTATCAGGACAGACTTGTTTATGGTACCGATTTAAGAAGTTCTGCTATGGATATAGTTAATAAAGGGATAAAAGATCCGGAGGGAATAAAAAAGCATGCTCATGAGGTTTGGATGCGCCACTGGAAATTTTTTACCGATGATCAAATGATGCGTGTACCTAAGGTTGAAGGTGAATTTAAAGGACTAAAACTACCCCGGGAAGTTGTCGACAAAATATACCGAACAAATGCTGAAAAGTTATTTCCGGTGTTTGTGAAATAACAGGATAGTCCGGTAGCATCATAAAGTAATAGAATTTAAGATCAATAATTATATGAATGACTAATATTTCTTTGTTTCATCTGTTCAAGCATTGAAATTCAACATTTAAAAAACAGCACACTATCATGAAAAATAATCGCAGAGATTTTTTAAAACTTACCGGCATGGCCGGGCTTACCGTAGCAGGTACAGGAGTATTGAATAGTATCGCTTCAGATTCTGAAATGCATGGCAAAGCAATCCTGGAACAGTCCGCTCGTGTACAGCATTTTAATATGTCAGGTTATGCAGCACCAAAGCTGGATGTTGTCAGGATTGGATTTATTGGTTTGGGCAATAGAGGACCGGCGCATCTGGGCCAGGTAAGTATTTTGGAAGGGGTCGATATAAAAGCTTTATGTGATCTGCGACAAGACAGATTAGATTCAGCAAAAAAGAGAATCGAAAAGACCAATTTCAAACCCGACACCTATACCGGCAAAGAGGACTGGAAAAAGGTCTGTGAACGTAAAGACATCGACCTGATTTTTATTGCTACCCCCTGGGAATTGCATACTCCTATGGCTGTTTATGCAATGAATCAGGGTAAACATGTATGTATCGAGGTACCTGCCGCAAAAACAGTGGAAGAGTGCTGGCAATTGGTTGAAACGTCAGAGAGAACCAAAATGCATTGCATGATGATGGAGAATGCCTGTTATGGATTTTATGAGCTTTTGATGTTAAATCTTGCCAGAGAGGGCTTTTTTGGAGAGATCATACATGGTGAGGGTGCATATATTCATCATTTGCTTTATGGGCATTTTTCAAAAGATAAATATTATGATCAATGGCGTTTAAAGGAAAATATTGGTAGAAATGGTAATTTATATCCAACGCATGGACTGGGTCCGATTGCTCAGGTAATGAATATTAACCGGGGAGATAAATTCGAGTTTCTGGTTTCAGTTTCAGGGAATGATTTTATGATGAATGATTTGGCCAAAAAAATGGCAGCTAAGGATGATTTTTATAAGCAATATGTCGATAAGCCTTTCAGAGGCAGTATGAATACAACCACCATACGTACCAGTATGGGCCGCACCATTATGCTGCAACATGATGTTACTTCACCACGCCCTAAATCTGACGGATTGGTAATAAGTGGAACCAAGGCTACTGCAATTCAGTTCCCTGTCGAAAAAATTTCTGTCGCCCGTGAAGCCACTCCTGAAACCTGGCGAGGATCTGATGCTCAAACCTGGATTTCGGATGATGAATTCAAGGCCTTACAAAAGAAGTATGAGCCCAATATTGTTAAAAAGCTTGGTGAAATTGCGAAAAAGGTCGGAGCCCATGGTGGCGGTGATTTTTTAATGGATTGGCGTACAATTGATTGTCTCCGGAATGGTTTACCTCTGGATCAGGATGTGTATGATGCGGCATTATGGAGCGCGATCGGTCCATTAACCGAATGGTCAGTAGCAAATCAGATGACTGTAAAGATCCCTGATTTTACTGCCGGTTCCTGGAAAACGAACAAGCCAATGGATATTGCAATAGCGAATGGTGGAAATACCAAGGTGATTAGATAAATTAATATACCTTCCCCTTTAATTCCCCCTCAGGCGGGGGATACTGGATGCCTAAAATAGTGCTAAAAGAAAATATTTTCAAGTTTACACAAATTCCTTAGGCACGATGCTGTCCCCCTTTGGAGGGGGGCGTGTTTGCCCTTGTGTGTTGGCAGGGGGAGGATATCCGGTAATAAAACAAGTATTGGTTTCAAAATCAATTATTATGACTCCTAAGCCTTTTAAGTGGTCGGTAATAACAACAACCACAGGGAAGACCAACCACAGGTAAAAATTTCTAGCATATTTTTTTCCTCTGGCCGGTGTTCTTACCATCCCAGCTACGATCATATCATTATTTAGCGACAACATCACCCACAGCGGAAAATCTTTATGAAGAATTGTGAAGCCCAATTTCTCATTAATAATCGTAATTTTGCCCCTTGAATTATGCCAAAGTGACTATGCAAACGTAATGGCGTAATTCTTGTATAAATTGAATTTCAATATTTCACATACAAATGTTAGGACTTTTAAGTAAACTTTTCGGTAGTAAATCCAATCGTGATATAAAACTGATTCAACCATTGGTTGAAAAAACAAAGGATGAATATTCCAAACTACATGCTCTCAGTAATGATGAATTAAGGCAAAGAACCATAGATTTCAAATCCCGTATTCAGGAGTTTCTGGAAGATATTGATAAGGAAATCGCGGTTGTGAAGACCAAAGCGGAATCAGAAGATTTGCCAATTAATGAAAAGACTGCGCTTTATGATCAGTTAGATAAGTTGCAGAAAGATCGTGATAAGGAACTTGAGAAAGTCCTGATGGAAATATTACCTGAGGCCTTTGCAGTGATGAAAGAAACTGCACGACGCTTTACGGAGAATAAAACAATAGAAGTAATTGCTACACAGGCAGACCGTGAATTGGCAGCCCGCAAAAAGAATGTCATTATTCAGGGTGATAAGGCTATACACCATAATACCTGGCTTGCTGCCGGGACTGAAGTGACCTGGAACATGATTCATTATGATGTTCAGCTGATTGGCGGTATTGTACTTCATCAGGGTAAAATCGCCGAAATGGCCACGGGAGAGGGTAAAACCCTCGTTGGAACCTTACCTGCTTACCTGAATGCATTATCCGGGCAAGGTGTCCATATCGTAACAGTGAATGATTACCTGGCACGACGTGACTCTGAATGGAACGGACCATTATTCGAATTTCACGGACTAACAGTTGATTGTATTGATAAGCATCAGCCAAATTCTGAAGAACGCCGCAAAGCTTATTTGGCGGATATTACTTTTGGTACCAATAACGAATTTGGCTTTGATTACCTGCGTGACAATATGACACTGAATCCAGAAAGTCTGGTTCAGCGTAAACTGCATTTTGCAATGGTTGATGAGGTTGACTCGGTATTGATCGATGATGCTAGAACTCCTTTAATTATTTCCGGACCTATTCCCCGGGGTGATGAGCATGAATTTTATGAATTGAAACCACGTATTGAACGTTTGGTATCAGCCCAGAAAAATTTCATAAACGGTGTTCTTAACGAAGCTAAAAAACTGATCAATGAAGGCAATGCTGGTCCGACAGAAGGCGGTTTAGCCCTTTTGAGAGCTCACCGTGGTTTACCAAAGAGTAAGGCATTGATCAAATTTCTGAGTGAGCCCGGTATGAAGCAGGTTCTGACCAAATCAGAAAATTATCACATGGAAAATCAGAATAAGGAAATGCCAAAGGCAGATGCCGAGCTTTTCTTTGTGATCGATGAAAAAAATAATCAGGTTGAATTGACCGAAAAGGGTATTGAGCTGATTACCGCTGCTGGTGAAGACCAGAACTTCTTTGTGATGCCGGATGTGGGTACTGAGATTGCCGATCTTGAAAAATCTGCACTCTCAACCGAAGAAAAAATTGATAAGAAGGATGCGTTAATGCGCGATTTTTCAATAAAATCTGAACGAATACACTCTGTAAATCAATTACTAAAGGCTTATACCCTCTTTGAGATCGATGTGGAATATATCGTTGATGAAGGAAAGATCAAACTGGTTGATGAGCAAACAGGTCGTATTATGGACGGCCGTCGATATTCTGACGGATTACACCAGGCAATTGAAGCGAAAGAAAATGTTAAGGTTGAGGATGCGACCCAAACCTACGCAACCATCACTCTGCAGAACTTCTTCAGGATGTACCATAAGTTATGTGGTATGACCGGAACGGCAGTAACAGAGGCCGGTGAGCTTTGGCAGATCTATAAATTGGATGTTGTTGAAATTCCAACTAACGTGACTGCACAGCGCAAGGATCATGAAGATATGGTTTACCGTACTGTTCGTGAAAAATACAATGCAGTAGCCGATGAAATTACAAGATTGACTGAGGCGGGCAGGCCGGTACTTGTTGGTACAACTTCGGTAGAGATTTCGGAGTTACTAAGCAGGATGCTCAAGTTAAGAGGTATAAAGCATAATGTTCTGAACGCTAAACTTCACCAGAAGGAAGCGGATATCGTAGCTGAAGCCGGACAGGCTGGGACGGTTACTATTGCAACCAATATGGCTGGCCGCGGTACGGATATTAAGCTTGGCACTGGTGTAAGAGATGCCGGAGGTTTGGCTATCGTGGGAACCGAAAGGCATGAATCTCGCCGTGTCGACAGACAGTTGCGTGGTCGCGCAGGTCGTCAGGGTGATCCAGGTTCAAGTCAGTTTTTTGTATCTCTTGAAGATAATCTGATGCGTTTATTTGGTTCTGAGCGGATATCCAACATCATGGTCAGAATGGGAATTGAAGAAGGCGAAGTCATTCAACATTCAATGATCACCAAATCCATTGAGCGTGCCCAACGTAAGGTTGAGGAAAATAACTTCGGTGTTCGAAAACGCTTACTCGAATACGATGATGTGATGAACTCCCAACGTTCGGTAGTTTATGCAAAGCGTAAGAACGCGTTATTTGGTGAACGTCTGGATGTTGATCTGAACAATACTATTTTTGATGTGGTGGAGGATGTTGTTTCTGAGTACAAAGATCAGGGTAATTTTGAAGGGTTCCAGATGGAGGTAATCCGAATTTTCTCTGTGGATCCTGAACTCACTGAAAAGCAATTTGCGGCAAGTAATGTCCAAACCCTTACAGATGAAGTTTTTGAAAAGATAAATGATTTCTACCACCGTAAACTTGAATCAATCGCAAGCCAAACGCTTCCTGTTTTGAAGGATGTTTTTAAAGAGCGCGGTGATCAGATTGAGAATATTGTAGTACCATTTTCTGATGGATTACGTTCAGTTCAGGTAGCAACAAACCTTAAAAAAGCAGTTGAAAGTAAGGGATATGAGGTGTTTAAGGCCTTTGAGAAGAGCGTTGTACTTGCTTTGATTGATGATGCTTGGAAAGAGCACCTTCGTGAGATGGATGAATTGAAGCAATCGGTACAGAATGCTGTTTATGAGCAGAAAGATCCTTTGATTGTGTACAAGATGGAAGCATTCAGCATGTTCAAACAGATGCTTGCAACCGTTAATAAAGATATTGTCAGCTTCCTTTTCAAGGGGAATATTCCTTCACAGGATCCTGGTCAGGTGCGTGAGGCCCGTCCTCAGCCACGTCAGGATTTGAGTAAATTAAAGGTTTCAAAACCTGAACTTAATCAGTCGTCGGGGGGAATTCCTGTTGATGATACCAGAGAATTGCAAAAAACTCAGCCGATTAGGGTGGAACAAAAGATAGGCAGGAATGATCCTTGTCCTTGTGGAAGCAACAAAAAGTATAAAAACTGTCATGGAATAGGAGCCGATTAAAGGAATGCATTGGAAAATACTCATCGGGTTTATTCTTTTAATGTGTTTCCAAGAGCTTTCGGCTCAGGAAAGGGGTAAAGTTACAGTTACGAAAGACCCGCTCATTGATAGTCTGATTGCACGTCGTTTAGAATTGAACAGGGCAGGTGTTTCTGGCAATAGTGTCACTTTATCTGGCTTCAGAGTGCAGATTTTTTCGGGTTTGGATCGGGCTTTGGTCTATTCGGAACAAGTGAAGTTTAAAACTAGATATCCTGGAATTAGTTCCTATATCAGTTATACGCAACCTAATTACAAATTAAGAGTCGGAGATTTTCGAACCCGGCTTGAGGCTGAAAAATTAATGAATGAACTTAAGAAGTATTATAGTTCTTTGTTCATATTTTCTGAAATGATAATCCTTAAGTAATGTTAAAAGATAAGATTAGCCTTCTTGCAAAAGAGATTTTCAGCGATGTAGTTAAGAATCGCAGGCATTTACACGCTCATCCTGAACTTTCTTTTCATGAATACCAGACTGCAGCTTTTGTGGCACAGAAGCTGGATGAACTTGGAATCAAGTACCAGAAGATGGCAAATACAGGTTTAGTTGCCATTATTCAGGGAGAAAAACCTTCTGAAGGAGTTGTTGCTTTGCGTGCAGATATGGATGCATTGCCTATTGTTGAGGCAAATGATGTTCCGTATAAATCAACAAACGCTGGTGTAATGCATGCCTGCGGCCATGATGCACATACCTCGTCACTTCTTGGAACTGCAAGGATTCTGACCGAACTAAAAAAAGAATTCGGCGGAACTGTGAAACTAATTTTCCAACCTGCAGAAGAAAAGTTGCCCGGTGGTGCTAATATGATGATTAAGGAGGGAGTTCTTGAAAATCCAAAACCTGATGCAGTAATTGGTCAGCATGTTATGCCTTTAATTGAGGCCGGACAAGTAGGTTTCCGTTCTGGTAAATACATGGCGTCCACCGACGAAATTTATGTTACCGTTTACGGAAAAGGTGGTCATGGTGCGCAACCACAGCAAAATATAGATCCTGTTCTGATTACTTCGCATATAATTATTGCGCTTCAGCAAATTATTAGCCGTGTAGCAGACCCTAAAACACCATCGGTGCTTTCATTCGGTAAGGTTATTGCCAATGGTGCTACCAATGTAATTCCGAATGAGGTTTATCTTGAAGGCACTTTCCGTACAATGGATGAAGACTGGAGAGCCAGAGCTCATGAGAAAATGAAGAAAATGGCCGAAGGTATAGCTGAAGCGATGGGTGGAAGATGCGATTTTAATATTGTTCGCGGATATCCGTTTCTGATTAATGAAGAAAAGTTAACTGCTGATGTGCGAGCCTATGCTGAAGACTTTTTGGGTAAAGAAAATGTTTTAGATCTTGATATCTGGATGGCAGCAGAGGATTTTGCGTATTATTCACAAGTTTCTGATGCATGTTTCTACAGACTAGGTACAGGTAATAAGGAGCGTGGCATTACTTCATCTGTACATACTCCAACATTTGATGTGGACGAAGAATCACTCAAATTAAGTACCGGACTTATGGCATACATTGCCCTCAAGCAGTTGGGTAACTAATAACATTTACCTGTATGGGAAAATATATGCCTTTTTGAAATTTATATGAAGAAAATATATTTAATTCTGAGCCTTTTGAGTGTTTGCACTGTAGGTTTAGCTCAGAAAATCCCTCGTTTTAACCCTGATACTGTACTTACTGTTACAATCGATTCCGCAATTACAATTACCTCAACACGCCTTACTATCGAGACTTTCATTAATGAGGTCATTAATGATACCAGTTTTTATGCGGCTTTTCGAAATATGAAGAAATACAGTTTTACAGCTGAAAACCGCATTTTTACTTATAATAAAGAGAATTCGGTGGAAGGTAAAATCTATCGCAGAGTTTACCATAATAACACTGGACCATATAAAATGGAAATCCTTGAGAAGAAGGATGATGGGAATGTTTATAAAAAAAACGGGAAATATTCTCTTTATACCGTAGAAATGTTCGACTACATTTTTATGAATGCCTATAATTCTGATTTCGTTCCTTCAGCACCAATTTCAGGGGCAAAAGGAGAAAGCAATGAATCCTACAAGGATAAGTTAAAAACCTTGATTTTTAGTCCAGGGAAACCGATTAAAGGCGTTCCCTTTGTTGGCAATAAAACTCAGATTTTTACATCAAATATGAGGCAGTATTACGATTATACATTTTACAGGGGAACTTACCTTGATTCAATACCGGTATATCGTTTTAAAGTGGCTCTCAAGCCGGATTTATCGGCTTGGACCGCAGGTGGCATGATGATTAAGGAGCTGGTTACCATATTCGATATGCGTAATTTTCAGATTTTGGGGCGTTATGTTGATATGAAATATGGTAATCTGGCTTTTGATTTTGATGTTCAAATGAATATTGAACTGGGGTATTTTGGTGAAGACAAAACCTTACTACCAACCAAAATTAGTTATCAGGGAAATTGGGACATACCCTTCAAACGGGAAGAAAGGGCTAGTTTTCTTATACTTCATAAAGGGTATAAATAAGTTGTTGATCGCCTTTTTAAGGTACAATTTCCGATAAAATATCCAGCTATATTCTATCCAGCAAATTCTAGTGTTTTTGGTAAAATTAAGCTTCACTTTAGTATTGATTTTGATAACTCTACTAACGTAAAACCTGTAGCATTTTACTAATAATGACAGGACTGTTCATACGCTCCGGACCAAGTACAAAATCTCTTTCGGTACTCTGCAGCCGTATTATTTGATTTTTGAAACCAATGCCTGCGTTTTATAGCTTAGTTCAGCCCTTTCCTACGGGGTATTTCCGGCAAAAAATTGTACTTTATTTCAGATTATCAATTGCCGGAAGATACCTCTTCCGGCAAGGTTTATTTTACCTGGAGCAGTTTTTTATCGGGACGGGCTTCCGGTAATAGAACCATAGCCCCTATTAAGTAAACCCGAGTGGCAGCTCTATCTTTTTTGCAATACAGCATTTCATGATATCTATTAAATCTCCCGCGAAAAAATAGGGCAGAACACGGGGCTGTCATAAGCGAAGAGACACAGACCCTGCTTTCTAAAAGGAGAGGAAAACTTCAGTTGAAACTTAGCAAAGCAAAATGTTATATCGAATGAAAGTTAAGTTAAGAATAAGATTATTGTTGACACAATTTTAATTTCTTCGGACACTGTCAAGTAAATAGTCTTTTATAGCCCACATTTCTCACAACATTTTGGGAGTTTTTTTATCAAAGCTCAACTCACACAAAGTAATTAACGCTGTGGTAAATTACACCCTAATTTCTTCCTCAAATTAAGCTCTTGTTTATTTTCCAAAATTTGTATCTTGCGCCCTCTTTTTAAATTATATTAGAAAAAAAATACGGACATGGGAATAATGAGTTTTTTGCGGAATCGTGCAGGAATAATTATCGTTGGGGCTATTGGTTTTGCAATTGTTGCATTTTTAGTAAGCGACGCAGTACAGATGGGTGGGTCGTTTATGCAGGGGAATCAGACTGAAGTCGGGGAAGTTGACGGAAAGGCCATATCTATCCTGGAATTCAACGAAAAGGTAGAACAGAACACAAACAATTTCAAGCAGCAGATGGGTCAGAGTAATCTGGATCCTCAAATGACATCTTACATTATTGAAAATACTTGGAATCAATCGGTTTCACAGATTTTAATGAGTAAGGAAATGAGTCGTCTAGGTCTGCAGGTAAGTAAGAACGAGTTGAATGATTTGGTATCCGGAAAGAATCCTGATCCTCAGATTATACAGAATTTTGGAGATCCTAAAACCGGACAGCTAAATAGAATGCAACTAAATGCATTTCTTGAGAATGTTAAATCTCAGCCAGCATCTAGTCCTGTTAGTATGCAATGGACAGCGTTTTTACTCGGTATCCGTGAGAACAAACTGGCTCAGAAATATAATAATCTCGTTAAAAATAGTCTTTATATTACCTCGCTTGAGGCAAGAGAAGATTATGATCAGAGAAATAAATTAGCCAATTTTAATTTTGTAAATCTGGAATATAGTTCTGTAGCCGACAATCAGGTTAAGCTTACTGATCAGGATTATTCTGATTATTACAATGAAAATGAATACAGATTTAATAATCCATTAGAGAAACGTTCATTTGAATACATTGTTTTTGATGCTAACCCTTCAAAAGCTGATTCTGCGGATATTAAGACAATGGTTGCAAAAACTGCAGCTGATTTCAGAGCGTCTACAAATGATTCATTATTTGTCGGTATTAACGCTGAAACCAAAACACCAATCTCTTACGTTCGCAAAGGGCAATTAGATCCTGCACTTGATTCAGCAGTGTTTAGCTCATCCAATGGAGCATTCATCGGACCTTTGTATTCTCAGGGTGTTTACAAAATGGCAAAAGTTCTGGATATCAAAGTTGGACCTGATTCCGTAAAAGCGAGTCATATTCTGCTTAACCCCGCAACTGAAGGTGGAATTGATAAAGCAAAAGCAAAAGCAGATTCTATCAGGGGCTTAATTGCCAAAGGAGCTAGTTTTACAGAGCTTGCTGCTAAATATGGCACTGACGCTTCAAAAGATTCAGGTGGTGAGCTCGGTACTTTTGGCAGAGGAGCGATGGTGCCTGCATTTGAAGAAGCTGTATTTAATGGTAAAACCGGAGATCTGAAAGTAATTACAACCCAGTTTGGAGTTCATGTCATTAAAATTAACAATCAAATAGGTTCATCTAGGGTAGCTAAAGTTGCCATTGTAGACAAATCCTTTGCAGCAAGTAACAAAACCCAACAGGGAGCTTATACAAAAGCAACAGCCTTTCTGACCCTTGCAAAAAATGCAGAAACTTTTGATTCAGAATCAAAAAAAGCAGCTTATGTTAAATTGCTTGCTGATAATGTAACAGCCACTCAGTCTAGTATCCCGGGATTAGATAGTCCACGTGAATTGGTAAGATGGGCTTTTGGTGCTGATAAGGGAGATGTTTCAAATCAGGTGTTTGAAATGGGTAATAAGTTTGTGGTAGCCAAACTAATTGACGTATTTAAGAAAGGAACACTTCCTCTTGATCAGGTTAAGAAGGATATAGAGCCAATGGTTTTGAAGCAGGTAAAAGCGCGTATGCTTATAGAAAAAATGGAAAAGGCATTAGCAGGAGCCAAGTCAATAGATCAGGTTGCTCAGAAAGTTGGCAGAGCGGTAACACCAGTTCAGAATATTGTGTTTGCTAACCCAGTAATTCCAGGACTTTCACAGGAAAATGTATTGGTTGGAACCATTTTTGGGTCACAGCCAGGTAAATTATCAAAACCAATTGAAGGCGATCAGGGTGTGTTTGTTTTTATAGTGAATGGCTTTAGTAAACCTGCACCCCTTACAAATGCCTTTAAACAAAAGGTTCAGGTATCTCAGTCCCTTGTACAGCGTTCTTCAGGGGAGGCTTTCAAGGTGTTACGTGACAATTCCAAGATTGAAGACAATCGTGTTAAATTCTTTTAACATCTAATTTCATTAACTTTATATCCGGAAGAGTTTGTTCACTTCCGGATTTTTTTTGCAGCCGATTTGGAATATCAGGAATTTAGCTGTTTAATAATTTGAATAGACGATGGAAGTTCAGGAAAATATAATTAATAGAGTTGCTGAAAGCGGACTCATAAGTTTTGATCTGGCAGAACTTCATCCGACAGGAGAACGTTTTTTTTATGATATTAAAGATAATCTGTTCCATGGTTTAATGCTCCGGGAGAAAGATTTCAGAGAATTCGTAAAAGAACATAATTGGGAATCCTATTCCGGTAAACATATTGCCATTGGTTGTTCAGCTGATGCAATCGTTCCAACTTGGGCATATATGTTGCTTGCTAATAAGATGGCCCCCTTCGCAGAAACTGTAGTATTTGGAACCCTTGAAGTACTTGAAACGGTTTTATTCGATCGTAAATTAAGTCAATTGGATCTTGAAAAGTATCGGGATCAGCGTGTTGTAATTAAAGGTTGTGGTGAAATTCCCATCCCCGCTTCAGCCTATATAGAGCTTACTGTAAAACTCAGTCATGTTGCTAAAAGTATCATGTATGGTGAACCTTGTTCTACAGTGCCTATTTTCAAGCGCAAGTGACAATTCTATTATGACAGTTTCGGACCCCGATTCGGGGTGTCATCCCGGACTTGATCCGGTTGTTACTTTTTGTACTAAATATCAAATGATTAAAATATATTTTTTATTTATTCTGCTGATATCTGGTTCAATAGCATTTGCACAGGGCTTACAAAATGTTAAGGAACCTGTATTTAAAGCTGGTGAGAATCTTAGTTACAGACTCCGTTACGGCTTTATTACTGCAGCAGAAGCATCAATAAAAGTACTGGATACTGATGCTAAGTTTGAGAATCGCCCCGTTTTTCATCTTTTTGCAGAAGGCCGCACAGCAGGATCTTTTAATATTTTTTACAAAGTCAGAAATCGTTATGACTCCTACATTGACAAGGAAACATTATGCCCCTATTTATATACAGAGAATATCCGTGAAGCTAATTACCGTCGAAATGATAAAGCTAGATTTTACCAAGATGAGAAAAGGGTAGTTTCGAATAGAGGCACTTTTAAGGGCAACGGACAAACCTTTGATGTTGTTTCTGCTTATTTTTTCGCCAGAAGTCTGGATATTTCAAAATTAAAACAGGGCGATAAATTCAGTATGAATTATTTTCTGGGAGATGGAATTAGTAAACTGGAAGTAGAATTTGTTGGAAGAGAGCGTGTAAAAACTGTATTGGGCACTTTCAATTGTATTAAATTTAGTCCGTCGATACAGCCCGGAAGAATTTTCAGAAAGGATAGTAAATTATACCTTTGGATAACAGATGATGCAAACCGTATTCCTGTAAAGGCACATGTTGAAATCCTCGTAGGCTCGGTTACGCTCGAGCTTATAACCGTGGATGGATTAAAGTATCCTCTGGGTTTAGTAAAATAGTAAGTATGATCGAAGTACAAAGCACATTGGTTCATGAAGATGTGATCAATGAAAATTTTGTTTGTAATCTCAATAAATGCAAGGGTATCTGTTGTATTGAAGGTGATTCGGGAGCTCCCCTTGAGCGGGATGAATTGGCAGTTTTAGACGAAATTTATCCATTGGTAAGGCCTTATATGACAGAAAAGGGAATTGCTGTTATTGAAGAGTTCGGCACCTATGTTAAGGATTTTGAAGGTGATTACACAACACCTTGTGTGGATACCAACAAGGAATGTGCTTACGTGATCATGGAGAATGGAATAAGTAAATGTGCCATTGAAAAGGCTTGGGAAGATGGTAAGATAGCCTGGAAAAAGCCAATTTCTTGCCATTTATACCCCATTCGTATCACTAAATACCCCGAGTTTGATGTACTTCATTATGACCGTTGGAGCATTTGCAGTGCTGCATGTGCTTTTGGGAAGGAGCTGAAAGTTTCTGTTTATGAATTTTTGAAGGAACCACTTATCCGTAAGTATGGGGCCGAATGGTATACCGAGCTCGAAGGTAAAGCGAATAAGCTATAAAGCTCTCAAATACAGATGCTAGTTTATGTTAGAAGTAATTTAACACGATTTTTATTTTAGAGGCAGCAAGAGCTAATAAATCTTTAAATTTATCTTTCAGTCGGCTTAATAAATACTTTCACTATTTTTAAATTCCAGCAATAAAAAATTGATTCCAAAGGACACCGTTGATAAGATTATTGAAACCTCTCGTATTGAAGAGGTTGTTGGCGATTTTGTGTCCTTGAAACGTCGGGGTACCAGTATGATTGGCCTTTGTCCTTTTCATAATGAGAAGACACCTTCTTTTCACGTCTCCGTTGGAAAGGGAATTTTCAAATGTTTTGGTTGTGGTCAAGGAGGCGATTCTGTCCGTTTCATTATGGAACATGAGAAAGCTACTTACCCTGAGGCGCTTCGTTATCTGGCCAATAAATACAGCATTGAAATTGCAGAGGTAGAGAATACTCCAGAGGAACAAGCAGTTAATGACAAACGTGAAAGCCTCTATATCGTTTCTGCCTGGGCAGCTAGGTTTTTTCAGCAGCAAATGCTTGAGACTGACGAAGGTAAAAGTATCGGATTAAGTTATTTTAAAGAGCGTGGTTTTAGGGATGATATTATCAAGAAGTTTGAGTTGGGATATTCACCCGATGTATGGGATGCTTTGACTCAAAATGGTCTTACTGAGGGTTATAACATTCAGTTTCTTGAAGAAACCGGACTTACCATCCGAAAGGAAAATGATAAATTCTATGATCGTTTTCGCGGCAGGGTCATGTTCCCTATTCATAGTTTTACTGGTAGGGTTATAGGTTTCGGAGGCAGGACCTTAAAAACGGACAAGGCTGTTCCGAAATATGTTAATTCACCAGAAAGCGATATTTATCATAAATCCAATGTGCTTTATGGCTTGTTCTTTGCAAAGAAATCTATGCGGGATGAGGATAACTGCTATCTCGTTGAAGGTTATTCAGATGTGCTTTCAGTACATCAGGCAGGGATAGAGAATGTGGTTGCTTCTTCCGGTACCTCATTAACGATTGAGCAGATCAGGATGATCGGCAGGTTTACAAAAAACATTACGATACTTTATGATGGTGATGATGCGGGAATCAAGGCATCATTAAGGGGTCTAGATATGATTTTGGAAGAGGGTTTGAATGTAAAAATTGTTCTTTTTCCGGATGGTGATGACCCCGATTCTTATGTGCAGAAGTTCGGAAGTGCTGCATTTAAAAGTCATATCGAAGGAAGTAAAAAGGATTTTATACTTTTTAAGACCAGTATTCTTTTGAGGGATGCGGGCAATGATCCGATTAAAAGAGCTGGGATAATCAGAGAGGTTGTGGAGAGTATTGCCAAAATCCCTGATGGTATCAAGGCTTCTGTTTTTGTGCGGGAGTGCAGCTCTTTGCTACAGATCGAAGAAAGGGTACTTATATCCGAGCTGAATAAAATTCGTCTGGGTAAACTAAAAAAGGATACTAATTTCAATCCTCAGCAGGTTCAGCCTGAGCCTGCTCAGGATCTTGATATTCTTGAGCAAACAGGAATTTCTGATACAGATGAGGCGCAGGAGAAAGAGATCGTTCGGCTGCTTCTTAACTATGGACATGAACTGGTTCATTGGGATGATATTACTGATACCTACATTGCACCCTATATTATTTCCAATCTCGCCGATGTCACTTTTGAGCATCCTTTATGTATTCAAATTATCGAGGAATATAAAAAACAGCTTGAGAATGGGGATCTTCCTTCTGAGCAGGATTTTATAAAGAACTCAGATCATCAGATTGCTGATTTAGCTATTGCCATGGTTTCGTCTCCCTATATTCTCAGTGAGAACTGGTATGCAAAAAGGAAGATTTATGTAAAAAATGAAGCTGAAAATCTCAGGTCCACTATACTTGGCGGTATTTTTCATCTAAAAAAGCGCAAGGTTGATAGGATACTCCGGAAAATACGGGATGAAATACAAGCTGAACAGGATGCTGACAATCAGGCAATTCTGATGCGTCGGTACATGCAGGTGAAAGAGGTAGAGAAAGGTATTTCACTGTTCCTGGGTTCTGTTATACTGAAGTAATGGCCCGGCATAATGTGTTTGGGAGTGAGGGTGAATTGCTTGCAAGAAAGTATCTTGAGGATAAGGGTTATGAGATATTAGATGAAAACTGGATCTTCAGGAAAGCAGAAATCGATCTTATTGCCTACAAAAATCCTGTAATTATTTTTGTTGAGGTTAAAGCCAGAAAGAATAATCGGTTCGCTGAGCCCGAAGATTTTGTGAGTAAAGCCAAACAGAAACTTCTGGCTTTGGCAGCAGGTGAATATATTCATCTGATGAATCATCAGAATGAAGTTCGTTTTGATATTATTTCGATCTTGTTTAATAAATTTGGAGATCCGGTAATCAGGCATACAGAAGATGCATTCTGGCCCTGAGGTTAAGGATACTTTTATAAAAAATAGTACAATGCGATTTAAATTTATTTGCTTCACAGTATCCAGTATTTTGTTTTTCTCACAATGCGCAAATGATAACAGGCAGGCTGCTGAATCTTCTGCCTGGGTGATGCCTGAGGCTGGAACCTCGGTAAACCTTGGAGATTCCGTTAATCTTGAACTTAAGCTGAATGAGAAGGCTGATTCTGTTGTTTACTTTGCTGATGGGCTAAAGCTAAAAAAGGCTTCAGATGAAAAATCTGTCGCTGTACCCACAGGAGATCTTCAATTAGGAATAAAAGCAATTACCGCGAAGATTTACCGGGGGCAAGCGGAGCCCGAAGAGATTAGTACCAATATTGTTGTGAAATCTACTTTAGTTCCTAAGAAATTGGGCTATGTGGTTCAGCAGGTATTTAAGCACGATACTAGTTCCTACACCCAGGGTCTGGAGTACTATAATGGATATTTATATGAGAGTGATGGCTTAGCCGGCGAATCGAGTATCCGAAAAACAGACCCAGCTACAGGTAAAGTACTGCAAATCACAAATGTTCGGGATGAGATTTTTGCAGAAGGAATTACAATTGTAGGTGATAAAATTCTGATGCTAACCTACCAGAATAATATCAGTCTGGAATATGATCTCAAATCCCTGAAATTACTCCGTGAATTTCCAAATCAATACCAGCGGGAGGGCTGGGGTTTGTGTAATGATGGGAAAGTAATCTATAGCAGCGATGGCAGCAACACTATTTTTATCCTGAACAAGGATACCTATATGCAGGAAAGTTCTATTGAGGTATATGATCAGAACGGACCAGTAAGTCAACTGAATGAACTCGAATTTATTGAAGGTCGTATTTATGCTAATGTTTATAATTCCAATCGTATTGTAGTTATTGATCCGGCTAACGGACAAGTTATAGCTGAGGCAGACCTCGGCGAATTATATTCTGATTTAATCAGGCCGATGAAAGACTTTGACGGTTTTGTATTGAATGGTATTGCCTGGGACGGGAAAGGAAAGCGTTTATTTGTTACCGGTAAAAAATGGGATAAGCTATTCCAGATAAAACTGGGGGAGTTGTAGTACGTTTAGGTACCGTTATTCCAATGAAGGCACGCCTAGCCGGACGGATAGCATGTTCGATATGACGGTTGGTGGGAAGCTTTTCCCTTTCAGCTTTCCCCTTTCAGCTTAACTCCCCTTTCAGCTTAACTCCTCCACACTTTATACTGATTAATTAGCCCATTAGTGGAAGCATCGTGCCCTGTCACAGGCTGATCATCCTCCAGCTCAGGCAAAATACGCCCAGCCAGTTGCTTTCCTAGTTCAACACCCCACTGATCATAGCTAAAAATGTTCCAAATAATACCCTGAGCAAATATTTTATGCTCGTATATCGCGATGAGTGAACCTAAAATAAAGGGAGTGATTTTTTTAATAAGAATGGAGTTTGTTGGTTTGTTACCTTCAAACACTTTAAATGGTGCCAAATTTTGAATTTCCTGCACATTTTTTCCAGCAGCTTTTAGTTCTTCTTCAACTTCTGCCCTGTTCTTACCATTCATCAATGCCTCAGTTTGAGCAAAGAAATTAGAGAGTAATAATTGATGATGATTAGCAATTGGATTATGGCTTTGTGCCGGGGCTATAAAGTCACATGGGATGAGTTTTGTCCCCTGATGTATTAGCTGGTAGAATGCATGCTGCCCATTAGTACCAGGCTCCCCCCAGATTACTGGTCCGGTTTGATAATTTACAGGATTGCCATCCCTGTCATTGGATTTGCCATTGCTCTCCATATCTCCCTGCTGGAAATAGGCAGCGAAGCGGTGCATATACTGATCATATGGGAGTATTGCCTGACTTTCGGCACCAAAAAAATTAGTGTACCAGATGCCAAGTAATGCCATTATGACCGGAATATTCTCATTGAAATCACTATTACGAAAATGATTATCAGCATCATGCGCTCCTGCAAGTAATTCTTTAAAATTTTTAAATCCTATTCCGCAGGCAATACTTAGTCCGATAGCACTCCAGATTGAATATCGACCCCCAACCCAATCCCAGAACTCAAACATATTGGCCGTATCGATCCCAAATTTTGCTACACCTGCTTCATTTGTAGAAATAGCTACAAAATGTTTTGCAATTGCGGCCTCATTCTCTATATTCTTTAGAAACCAGTCGCGTGCCGAATAAGCATTCGCCATTGTTTCCTGCGTAGTAAACGTTTTGGATGCGATCATGAAAAGGGTTGTTTCAGGATCAAGGTTTTTTAGTGTTTCGGCGATGTGGGAACCATCAACATTGGATACAAAATGGAGTTTGAGATGATTGCTGTATGCTTTCAAGGCTTCAGTGACCATTACCGGACCAAGATCTGAGCCACCTATGCCAATATTCACGATATCTGTAATTGATTTACCGCTGTATCCTTTCCATTCTCCTGAAATAACCTGATTTGAAAAATGCTCCATTTTGTCCAATACTCGATGGATATCCGATAAAATATCCTTTCCATCAAGTATAAATCCAGCTCTATGAGGATTACGTAATGCAGTATGAAGTACAGCCCTGTCTTCGGTTTCGTTAATTTTTTCTCCTCTAAACTGTTTTTCTATGGCATCTTTCAGACCACATTCTTCGGCCAGTTGAACTAATAAATTTTGAGTTTTGGAATTAATTCGGTTTTTTGAATAATCAAGCAAAATATCTCCAAAGCTGATTGAAAATTCTTCAAATCGTTTTGAGTCTTTAAAAAGATCTTTTAGTTTTTCATTTTTTATCTCCTCAAAATGTATTGAAAGGGCTTTAAAAGCATTTGTTGAGCAGAAATTAGTTCTTGGAAGCATGAAATCTGATTATATAATAAAGAAAATTGGTCTTGTTATAGTAAAATTAGATTTTATATCTATTAATTTGAATAAATTTCCAACCTGACCAATATTTTATTAATGAAAAGATTACTTAGCATTCTACTTCTGGGCTGTTGCACTCCGCTGTTCGCCCAGACCAAGCCCGATGATGTAAAGACATTTACATTGAATAACGGTATGAAATTTCTCGTTCTTGAGGATAGCTCCATTCCAAATGCCAATATGTACCTTTTTTACAAGGTGGGATCAAGAAATGAGTATCCGGGAATTACCGGATTATCACACTTCTTTGAGCATATGATGTTCAATGGCTCCAAAAAATTTGGCCCCAAGATGTTCGACCAAACCATGGAATTTAACGGAGGTGCCAATAATGCCTACACCACGCAAAACCTCACTGTTTATACAGATTGGTTTCCGGTAAGTGCCATGGAAACCATTTTTGACCTCGAATCAGATCGCATTGCCAGTTTGAGTATAGATCCAAAAATGATTGAAAGTGAGCGTGGCGTTGTCTTATCAGAGCGTAGTACTTCTTTGGAAAATTCTCCATGGAATATGTTAAGTGATGCAGTAAATGCCACAGCTTTTCAGGAGCATTCGTATCATTGGACAGTTATAGGATATGAAACTGATATAAAAAACTGGACGAAAGAAGATCTTGAGAAATATTTTAAAACCTATTATGCACCAAACAATTGTCTGGTAGTAGTTTCTGGAAATGTTAAGCTTGCTGAAGTGCAGCGATTGGCTGAAAAGTATATGGCTCCGATACCTGCTAGTGATCCTCCGAAACCTGTACATCTGGTTGAACCGCCTCAAACAGGGGAGCGTAGGATATATACACAAAAAGAAGTTCCGAGTCCGTATTTAATGATTGGATACCATACTCCCGAAGCAAAAAGTAAAGATTTTTATCCATTAAGCATCCTTAGTTCTGTGCTTTCAAGCGGTAATTCATCGCGTTTGCATTCAGAGTTGGTCGACAAAAAGCAATTGGCTTCCATGATTAGTTCTGATTTCAGCGAAAGCTTTGATCCAAATATGTTCATGATTTATGCATTGGCAGCCAAAGATGTAAAGGAATCGGATATCGAAACTGCGATTTATGCGGAGATTGAGAAAATTCAAAAGGATGGGATTACTAGTCTGGAATTACAAAAAATTAAAAATCAGAAGTTGATGGAATTTTACGGGCAGCTTGAGACTATTAATGGTAAATCAAATAATATCGGCACGTATGAGCTTTTTTTTGGCGATTACCGGAAAATGTTTGACGCTCCTGCAGAATTTTCAAAGGTTAGTATTGAAGATGTAAAGCGTGTAGCGAATGAGTACTTCAAAAAGTCAAACCGTACGGTAGGTATTTTAAAAGCTAAAGTGGAGGAATAAAGATATGAACAACCTAAAAAAATATACCAGCCTTGTTTTTACTGCATTGATAATATGCAGTACAGCAATAGCCCAGAACACACCAGCAGCTTTTAAAGTGCCTGCATATGAGAAGTTTGTTCTACCAAATGGTTTAAGTGTTTATTTGATGGAGCAGCATGAAGTTCCTGTGATTAGCTTATCTGTAATAATTCCTGCTGGGGCAATTTATGATGGCGCCCAATCTGGTTTAGCCAGTTTAACTGCAGCAGGTTTACAATACGGAACAAAGAGCTATAGCAAGATTAAAATAGAAGAGGAACTCGATTTTATTGGTGCGAGTTTAAATACTTATGCAAATAAGGAATCTGCAGGACTTTCTTCAAAGTTTGCTTCAAAAGATTTAGATAAGGTAATTCCTATCGTAAAAGAGGTTTTAGTTGATCCTATATTTGATAAGGAAGAGTTTGAAAAGGAAAGGAAACGCGTTTTATCAAGTCTTGATCAGGCAAAACTAAGTCCGAGAAATGTAATTAATGCCTATTGGGATAAATTCATTTTCGGGGATCATGTCTATGCTAACCCAGTAAGCGGAAGTCCCGCTACCGTTGGAAAATTCAACATTGAAGACCTGAAAGGTTTCTACAAATCAAATTATGGTCCGCAGGGATCTGCAATTTCAATTGTAGGTGACTTTAATGCGCAGGAAATGAAAATCCGTCTTAGAAATTTATTTGCAGGCTGGAAAAAGACTGGCAGTGTACAGAAAGGTCTTGCTGCTCAGCCGGTTAAACCGATTCAAGCTTCCAGAGTATTACTTATAAATAAAGAAGATGCCCGCGAGACCACCCTTTACATCGGAGGTTTAGGTATTCGTCGTGATAACCCAGATTTTGTTGCGATTGATGTTGTAAACACAGTTTTTGGAGGTCGCTTTACCTCCTGGTTAAATGATGAACTTCGCGTAAATTCGGGACTCACTTACGGAGCTAGAAGTGGATTTTCTCCTCTGAAAAATTCAGGAACTTTCTCAATTTCTACATTTACTGCTACAAAAACTACTGAGGCCACATTGGATAAAGCATTACAAGTACTTGATAGCCTACATAAAAAAGGAATAGACGAGAAAACCCTGGCTTCAGCCAAGAATTATGTCAAAGGCCAGTTCCCACCTAAGTATGAAACTGCAAGTCAACTTGCTGGGTTACTTACTCAGATGTTTTGGTATGGATTTGATGAGTCATTCATAAATAATTTTCAGGCTAATGTAGATGGATTGACAGTCGCAAAATCAAAGGAAATTATCAATAAGTATTTCCCAAGGGACAATTTACAATTCGTACTGATTGGTAAATCAGCAGATATTAAAAGTATTGCGGCTAAGTACGGACCTGTAACTGAAAAGCAGATAAAAGCGGACGGTTTTTAATAGAAGGCTGACAGGGTTTTAAACCCTGTCAGCCTTAATATAATTTTTCTATTTTTGTATTATGACCAAAGAAAATATTACGGATTTAAGAGACAGAATAACGTCTCTGAGGAGGCATCTTTGACATCGACAAGAAGTTAGATGACCTCAAGAACGAACAGGATATAGCCCTAAGGCCCGATTTCTGGGATGATCCCAAAGAAGCCGAAAAATCATTGCATTCTATTAATTCCAAGAAAAAGTGGACGGATGAGTTTCAAGCCGCAGAATCTTCTGTGGAAGATGCTGCGGTGATGCATGATTTCTTTCAATCCGGTGATGCCAATGAAGCTGAACTCAAGGAACAGTATGAAATCACCCTGAAAAAGGTTGAGGAGCTTGAGTTTAAAAATATGCTCAGTTCTGAAGAGGATCAGTTGAATGCGGTGATGCAGATTACTGCGGGAGCAGGTGGTACTGAAAGTTGCGACTGGGCTTCCATGCTGTTGAGAATGTATGTGATGTGGGGAGAAAAACATGGATTTAAGGTTTCAGAACAGGATATTCAGGAAGGTGATGTAGCCGGAATAAAAACGGTTACCATTCAGTTCGAAGGTAATTTTGCTTATGGATATTTGAAAGGCGAGAATGGTGTTCATCGCCTGGTAAGGATTTCTCCTTTTGATTCGAATGCAAAACGTCATACATCTTTTGCTTCGGTTTATGTTTATCCTTTGGTTGATGATACCATTGAGATCTACGTGAATCCTGCAGATATTGAATTTGAAACCTTCCGTTCAGGTGGGGCAGGCGGACAGAATGTGAACAAGGTGGAAACTGCCGTTCGTTTATATCATAAGCCTTCGGGTATTATCATTAAAAACCAGGAATCAAGATCACAGCTTCAAAATAAGGAGAATGCTATACGTTTACTGAAGTCTCAGTTATATGAGATCGAAATGCGTAAACGACAGGAAGCCTCTGCTACCATAGAAGGAAATAAGAAAAAGATAGAGTGGGGATCACAGATCAGGAATTATGTTCTGCATCCCTATAAACTGGTTAAGGATCTTCGCACAAATTATGAAACTTCCAATGCCCAGGCCGTTCTTGATGGTGATCTGGATGAGTTTTTGAAGGCGTATTTGATGGAGTTTTAAGAGGAGCCAAGTATCAAGATCCAAGAATCAAGACAAAGAAAATTCGTATAATTATTCCAATCTGTACTGATAAATTTTGCCAGTTAACTGATAACAGATAACAAGTTCCAATACTCATCATTTTATTTTACCAATAAACCGTCTTGACTCCTGGTTCTTGGCTCTTGGTTCTTGACATTAATTTACCCGCAAGCTGTCTTGACTCTTGGTTCTTGGCTCTTGACATTAATTTACCCGTAAACCGTCTTGGCTCCTGGCTCTTGGTTCTTACCTCTTACTTCGGTTCTGGGAATATCGATAGTAATTCTTCTAGTTCAGCTACCTTTTCAACTGCCGATAGCTTTTCATAAGCACTAATCAGGTTTCTGAGTACCCTCTGGACGATTTCAGTATTGCTGCAGGGTTCGTAGAAATGGTTAAGGGGTTTCAGGTTCAATTGTTTTAAGAAGGCATCTACATCTTTACGACCAAAAATAAAGCCCTTGTTAAAGGCATTGATATAAAACAGAATACTATTTTCAAATACATTTTGAGAAGTCTGGAACTCTTCTGAAGGATTCTCATCCACATATGCCAGTATAAAATGCTGTGGCAGGTTAACTCCATAAATCGGAATATCAAGCTTTTGGGCAATAATTGAATAAACTACAGCGAGTAAAATCTGGTTTCCTTTTTTGCTTTCAAGAACCTGGCTCAGGTAAGAATTTTGCGGATCCTGATGATTTGTGGTGTTTCCTGAAAAGCCGTAAGTACCATAAAAGATATGATTCATTAATTTCACTTTCTCAACTGCACTCATTTCGTAGATCATCTGCATCCAGATATCTCTTTTAATATCCTCAATCTGATTGATGATTTTTTGTTCATCAAGATCAGGATACTGGTATTTATTGACGATGAGCATCCCCTGCAAAAGATCAAAAGAACCGCCCATATGCCATAACTCGAGTTCTTGTTTAATATTTTGGAACTGAATTTTATGGACAAGGTTTTCTATCCGTTCCTGCAGGATGGTATCCAGCGATTGAGACCAGGCATTTTCCAGATATCCAATAACATCATTCCCATAGGATAATAACTTATCCTCTACATGGCGTGATATCTCCGAATCCGGATCATCAAGTAATTTAATAAGTGATTCTACTTCCTTTTCATTCATTGCTATTTGCAAATTTACGCAAAATTGTATTTGTTCTTTAGATCTACTCTCGCTCAAATTTTCTGTCTCAGACCTCAGACCTCAGTTATCTTATCTCACATCTCATATCTCTAATCTCCAGTCTGAAAACTATCTTTATCCCTATGTTGAATTTGTCAATGCTAATCAGTTTCCTGAAGCACCGGTTTAATGCTAAAACCCGCCATGGAGTTCATTCCCCTTTTGTATACCGATTAGTCGATGAAATTATTTACGATTTTCATGCCAAAACAGTTTATCAGGAGATAGAGTGGCTTAGAACTGAATTGATTAATTATGAACTACAAAACTGTTTAGTAAAGGAAAATAGGTTAATGCCACCCAGATTGGCACAGCTCGTTCATCGACTTGTGTCCGACTTAAAGCCTAGAAATATTATTGAGTTGGGCGCACGTCTGGGTTTTACCACTGCTTACCTTGCTAAAGCAGCGCCTGAGGCATGCATTATCAGCATGGAGAGATATTCTGAGACTTTAACCATCACGAAAGAAAGTCTCCGAAAACTAAACATACACAATGTTGATCTGCTCTCAGGAAGTGTGGATGAATTATTGCCTGAGCTCATCGGGGGAATTCATGAGCTTGATTTTATACTTATCGATGGAAATCATCCGGTAGCGGCTATCCTGAACTATTTTGAGTGCTGTTTACCCAAAATGAGTAAACATTCGATGATGATCTTTGAGGATATTTACCGGAGTAGTGAAATGAAATCTGCCTGGAAAGAGATTAAATCAAATCCTGAAGTCAGCGTAACTGTTGATCTGTTTTGGATCGGATTGGTCTTTGTTAGAAGAGCACAGACGAAAGAGGATTTTAAAATCAGGTTTTAATTTCGGAAATTCTCTCGAGAAGGTGGTATCACAAAATGTGATACCTTCTAATCAGCCTATTTTGAGGTATTTATTACTAAATATTTACTGAAACGTATAATTGTCAACTATCAACTGTCAATTGTCAACTGTCAATTGTCAACTTTCAATTAATTAAATGTGCTTGCCCATAAAGCGCCTTCCCGCTTTTGGTCCCTAGATGCTTTTCATTCTCAACTACCAGTTCTCCGTTTACAATCACATATTTAAACCCTTTGGAATAAGCATGTGGTTTTAAGAATGTGGCCATATCACTTACTTCCAACTCGCTGAAAATTACTATGTCAGCAGCATAGTTGGGCAGTAATAATCCTCGGTCATTCAGGCCAAATTTCTGGGCTGCCAATGAAGTCATTCTTCTGACAGCATCCTCCATGGTAATTACCTTTTCATCTCTTACATATTTACCCAATACCCTGGCATTAGTGCCATATCCACGCGGATGCGGCATTCCTCGGCCTGGTACAGGTACTCCGGCATCTGCTCCGAACATGCTGAAAGGATATTTCATGATGTTCTTCACATCCACTTCATTCATACTGTTGTAAACCATTTGCGCACCTCCTTTTTCAACCATATCCATAATGGTTTCTGCTTCGTATTTCGCTTTGGCTTTTCTGCCCATCAGTTTATTAATTTCAGAAATGTTTTTACCGTTCAGACTGGTGTCTGATGGATAGTTGGCCACTACAGCATAACTGTAATTAGGAAATTTATAGCTGGCAAGTTGTGCAAGCATTTCTTTTTTTATGGTTGCGCGGGTTGCGGGAGTATTTAATCTTGCTTTCAATGAGTCATTTCCCCCAGCAAAAGCCCAGTCGGGTAAACGAATTCCGAGGTTGGTGCTACTTGCTGTGTATGGGTATTGATCGATGGTTACATCCAGGCCATTTTCCCTTGCCTCTTTCACCAAATTGATGGTGACATCCGATTTACCCCAGTTTGATCTGCCGCCTATTTTGAAATGCGAAATCTGAACCGGGATATTAGCCTCTTTTCCGATGTTAATGGCTTCATTCACCGCCTCAGCAGCTTGATTTTCTTCATTCCGGATGTGGGAGGCATAAACTCCTTTATTTTTTGCTGCAGCTCTTGCCAATGAGATCACTTCCCCGGTTTCTGCAAAGGTTCCCGGAATATAGATCAATCCGGTGGAGAGCCCCACTGCACCCTCTTTCATTGCCTTTTCTACCAACGCATCCATTTTTTGTTGTTCCTCTGCAGTAGGCTTACGATTATCAAATTTCATTACCTGAGCGCGTACGTTATTATGCCCGATCAAACTTGCCACATTGATTGAAGTCCGCGTCCGGTTAACTTCCGCTAAAAAACTACCAATATTATCTGCAGACCCACCGCAATTACCGGTAACCACAGTGGTCACTCCATCGAAAATATAGTTATTTGCAGTAGGAGTAGTAATGATTCCACTCTCAATGTGACCATGTACGTCTATAAATCCTGGTGCTACCAGTAAACCTTTCGCATCAATAGTTCTGTTTGCCTTAATATCATTAATGTAACCCGTTTTGATGATCTTGCCATCTTTTACAGCCACATCGCCGTAATACCAGGAGTTTCCGGTTCCATCGTAAATTTTACCATTTCGTATGATCAGGTCGGCACTAAGCTGAGCCTGTACCATCAAAGAACTTAGAACTAATCCGGCAAGCGCGAGTATTTTTTTCATGTTTTATATCTAAATCTGAGCTAAAGCAAAATCAATCGTTAATTGCCTGATAAGTTAATGCCCTGAATTTTTCTACCACCTCATTATGCGTTCTGGCCTGTAACTGTCGGAAGAACAAGTAAACCATTTTTTCTTTTGGATCTACCCAATAGGAAGTTGCAAAAGCGCCGCCCCAGTTAAATGTTCCCACTTGCGCAGGCGCACTCCCGCTGTTTTGATCTGTAACTACTCCGAATCCGAGTCCGAAGGTACCACTTGCATAAGGCACACCCTCAATTTGATTGGTAGTCATCATCCTTACCGTGTTACGACCTAATAATCTTTTACCATTATATACTCCGTTGTTCAACAGCATCTGAAGAAAAACGCCATAATCATACAGTGTGGAGCTTAAGCCTGCTCCACCAGAATAATAGGTATGCGGTACTAAAGGGTAATTGGAAGTCGCCAGACTGTTTAACATTCCTGCACCTGCTTTCACTAATTTCCCCTGTGGAGTTTCTGTATAAAGGTTAACCAAACGATTTGCTTTTTCTTTAGGTAAGTTGAAATAAGTGTCTTTCATTCCCAGGGGTTCGAAGATCCGGGTTCTAAAAAATTCATCCAGACTTACACCGGATATAACCTCAACCAAACAACCCAGAACATCGGTATTCAATCCGTAGGTAAATTTTTCACCCGGCTGGTGCATTAAAGGCATCTCACCCAGGCGGCTCATTGCCTGAAGTAAGGTTCTGTCTTTTACACCCAAACCTGCGGTGATATTATTTTTTGCATAGATTGCATTTGCTTCCTTTGATCCAATTTGAGCATAACCAAGTCCGGAGGTGTGGGTAAGAAGATCCTTAATGGTCATTTCCCTTTTCGCAGGAATAGTAGTATATGTCGTGTCTGCAGCATTAAAGCTAGCCATAACACTTTGCTTTTTAAACGAAGGTATATACATTGAAACCGGGTCGGTTAGCAATAACTTTCCTTCATCAAACAGCATCATAATGGCAACGCTGGTGATTGCCTTAGTCTGAGAAGCAATTCTGAAAATTCCATCTTTTTGAAGCGGGGCTTTGGTATCCAGATCATTATAACCATTTGCTTTATAATATGCGATTTTACCATCACGGATGATTAATGCCGCACCTCCATTCATATATCCTTTGTCCACCCATTCATTCATGGCATTATCAAGGCGCTTTAGGCGTTCAGATGAGAAACCTGCTGCTTCAGGGGTTGAATTCACGATAGTCTGGCTGAAGCTTGAAATGCTAACAGAACAGAACAGAAGAAGGATTAATAATTTTTTCATGGGATTTAGTATGGGTTATTTTTTAGCGGTTTACAGTTAAATAATGATTTGTAAATTATGGAAATAGAATTCATAATACAAAGCAGTTTGGTAGTTTTTGATGATTTGTTTCCGGAGAAATTTATAATTGTAAGATTTAAGATCAAAATCTTAACTAATAATCATTCTCTTTTCCTGCAGCTGAAAAGAAACATGCCGAGGAGGAACGACGAGACCATAGGACATATTACGCCACATATAAGTAGCGTATTTTTCCAGGCAACAAAGGTTTTTAATTTTCTATTTCACCCGTACAAATTCGGTCAGCGGATCTCCAAAAGGACGGGTACTGATTCTATCAATTTCTCCTTTATCATTAGCTAGAAAACTGATCCGGAGATCTGGAAAACCTCTACCATCATCCATCGTGATGAACTGATCATAATGCCAGTGATGAAGAGTCGCATTCAAACTTCTGTACTGAACCTGCAGCTCGTTGCTTTTTAGTCCGATAAGTAGTTCACCATACACCGGGTGATGGAACCTACCAGTATAGTCCGATGCCAGATGGGAAGGAAGCGTGTTTTTCACCTGAGAAGCATTGATCTCATCCACCGTCTTTTTGTTTCTTTCCTCAGCTTCCAGATAATCTTTTCGGTATCTCCCACTCCAGTCTGTGATTTCTCTGTTCTGCAGGATATCAATAAGCGGCAGATTCATCACCGAACGAAGTGAAGCGGCCGAAACGGCATTATGAACAATGAATAAAGCGATGCTATCCTTTGGTAGATAACTTAGATTAGAATAGAAGCCATCAATTGATCCGGTATGACTTATTAATTTGGTGCCCTTATAGGTTTGAAGAATACGTCCCATAGCATAAATCCCATTAGAGAGCTCATCATAGCGACCTCTTTTATCTGAAATGGCGTTTGGTATCTTAGTCTCCTCTACAGCAGAGGCAGCAATAACCTGCTTTCCTTTATATTTTCCACCGTTTACCTGCAAGATTAACCATTTACTCATATCCACCATACTGGAATAGATATTACCAGCCGGTGCAAGTAATTCTGATTGAGCAAGAAATGTGCGAGGGGTGAGTTTGCCGGTGCCTTCTACCTCAAAATAGGCCAGTGAATGATTTTCAGGAAGCTTTCCCACTCCAGTAAATCCACTTGAATTCATTTCCAGAGGTTTAAAAATGCGATCCTGCACATTCTCTTCCCAGGTTTTGCCGCTCACTGCTTCAATTGCTAGTCCGGCCAGAGTGTACATATTATTATTGTAAATATACCCTTCTCTGAAACCAAGACTTGGCTTCATAAAGGATATTTTGCTTAACAGTTCTTTCCTTTTGAACGTTGAATTCAGCCAGATACCATCGTAGGAAGGAAGACCGGTACGATGGCTTAGCAGATCCCGAATACTAACCTTGAAATTTAATTCAGGGTTATAAAAATTAACTTCCGGTAAATATTGTTTTACCGGAGCATCCAGACTTATTTTGCCCTCATTTGCAAGCTGTGCCGCCAATGTTGCCGTAAAAAGCTTGGTGTTTGAAGCTATGGGGAACAGTGTACTTTCGGTGGCAGGGAGTTTTTTGTCAAGGTCTCTGTAGCCGTATCCTTTAGAATAAATAACTTGTTCTTTGTGAACTATAACCAAAGCAAGGCCGGGAATATTCCAGTCTGAAAGCAAGCCATTCACATAGGTATCAATTTTTGCTGCTTTGTCCTCAAATCCGCTGTTCTGGCCAGATACAAGCAGTGGAAGCAGTAGTAGTATTAAGAGTATTTTTTTCACTTGATAAAGATATTGTATAATTTAACTTGAGTTCGAGGTAAAATCATCTAAAAAATAAGATTCAACCACATAGATTGAAATTATTATACTTTAGAGGAAACATAGATTGCAAATTACATAGATCGAAGCGAAGCTTCAAGGCTATCTGTGTCTAAAATGTATAATAGAAGTTATAAAATCCTATGTTTCTATGTGGTTGTTTCAATCTTATTTCGAGTAAACGTTAATTTATTTGATCAAAAGGTCCTGAGGTAATACCGGATTACTGAGCAGCTCTGCAAAAACTACCCATTGTTTCTTTGCGTCTTTTCCATCTCCGGCTTTCGCTTCCACATATTGTTTCACCAGGTCTAGTCCGTAATTGTAATTTATTACATAACTACGATATTTTCGGATGAAGGAGATTGATTTCAAGGCTGTTTCTTTATTGTATAGACAATAGTTGATCATCCAGTTTAAGGCCTGGTTTTCATCCATGGTACCATCAACCAAACCTCTTCCCGCTTCATTTCTTGCATAGTTAAGCTGTGATCTGACGGCCAGGGCCTTGAAATAAAGGCTTAGGTTTGTGGTGTCTAATCCAGTAAGTGGGGTTATTATTTCCTTGGCAAATTTGATTTTATTTTCTCCCGGAAAAGCAAGATCGACACCATAATTGGCGCTACCTTCGGCAATAAACGATTGCGGACTAAACAATGGATATAATGAAATTTCAACCCAGCCTTTGTCGCGGTAAAGGTTTTTTTCAAGAAGCATATTATAGACATGGTGCCCCGGATAACTTTCATGGCTTCCCACATCAATGGCGCGTTCTAAAAAGATCTGAGTATCGGTATTGATCTGTATGACACTCGTAAAATTGCCTTTGTACCAGTTATAGCCACTCCAGGGTTTATTATTTACGTATTCAATACTGAATGATTCTTCGACAGGAAGGGAATAATGTTCTTTAGTTTTTTTTCTGGCCTCCGCAATAGTGGCTCTGAAAACAGTATCCAGGTTATCTTTGGGGATGATGAATTGATTGGCCAGATTTTGAAACCGGCTTTGAACATCTCCCTTACCTGGAAGGATTTTATTGAGGGAATCTAATAGAGCAACGTAATGACTTTCAGGATAAACGGGAGCTACAATACCAAACAGGTCTTTGGATTCTTCATCAAAACTTTTGAACTCACCTGAAAATATTCGAATCCGGCGGTCAAAAGCTGTGAGTTGCTGAGACATCCAGGCGGCTCTTAGTTTACCGGTATCGCTGAGTGCTGAGGTGATCTCAGTGAGTTTAGTTTTTAGTCCGGCGACAGCGTTTAACAGACTGTCTTTTGGAAATATTGTCCGTGTAGCGTTTTTCGGCTTCAAAGAATCCGGACCGTAATAAGCATCTACAAAATCAGGATCATACTGGCCGATGTTTAATCCGAGTTGTACATATTGCTCTGCCAGATTGTTTAATTCTGAATCCCTAGTATTGTTTTTTTCTGAACAGGAGATCATGAAAATCAGGAGGGTAAAAAGGAAGAGGGGGTTGATTTTGTGCATGAGCTAAAAAAAATGTTTTAATAATTATGCAAAATAGGAAATTCCCTTGTCACGGTATATGGTTCTGATTAAGTTTTGAATATTGAAAATTTTGAGGTTAGGGGCTTTCGTTGATTGCGGCTTTCGCTGGTTCCAGCTTTTGCTGGTTCCGATAATTATCGGAAGACAATTAGAGTTTTTGGGATTGGGAGGTTCCCGCCTGCGCGGGAATGACAAGCTTATAGGGTTGGGGACAGGGAGATTCCAGCCTGCGCTGGAATCGGAGGTCATTTACCATAGAAAAACTTGCTGGCGTTTTTATTTTTTTCGATTCCGGCGAAGGCCGGAATCTCCTCTTCTCTCCAATCATGCACCTGTCATTCCAGCGAAAGCTGGAACCTCCTTCAGTTTAATTGTTCGGAAGGTATGCCCTTAATTATTGAGATTGCAACTTCGGGGTCGAAGTGCAAAAATTCAATCTGGAAGTAATGATGAATAATTTTTAAAACGCCTCACCCAAACTCAAATAAAGTCCTTGTTGCCTTTTTTCACCGGGGTTCTGTTCGCCGATGGCATAGTCAATCCTCACGCTGAGTCCGCGTTCAATGTCAAAGAAATATCTGAATCCTCCGCCTAAACTGGGCTTGAGCTGAATGAGTTTCAGATTATTTTTGGTATAAACGTTTCCTGCGCCGGCAAAACCTACCAAACCGAATCTAGGATTTAATCTTAGCCTGAGTTCACCCTGCAGGGCTAATAAATTTTCATCACGGAATCGACCGGCGTAATAAGCGCGCATCATTTCATCGTTTCCGAGCTGCGGGAGCAGGTAGAATGGCGTATTATTACCGCTTATGGCTTGAAAATGAGCATTTAAGCCGAGAGTAGTCTTTTTACTCAGACTTTCAAAATGCCGTAAATCAAGTTTAAGGAGCCCGCCATTAAAATCATCAGCTCCAAACAGATCCGGCGCATATGAATAATTAAATCTCAGAAATGAACCCTTTGTAGTATAGGTATTGGTATTGCGATTGTCCAGAACATGAGTGAGTCCCAGAAAGAAAGCTCTTCCGCCATCTTTATCTATAATGCTCGGATTAGTGCTATAAATTCCGCCGCTTAATTTATCTTCGAAGCGATTGGATTCATAAGCCATATTAAATCCTAAGTAAACGTTTCTAGCATACCTTTGCTCTATGCCGGCATTGATTTTGAAAAGTTTTTGGGTGATGGGGTCTTCATTCAGTTCCAGGGTAGAATTGCCAATGCCATAGAAATTGAAAGGGAAATTCCGGTAACGGATTTCCGAAGTTATATGATACTTGTTACCGGGTGTCCAGATATCTGATTTTAAGGCGAAGTTGCTTTGCTTTTTTGTAGTAAAAGTAACCATACCGGTAATTCGCGAGGTACGGATCAGGCTATCGCTTTTATCGGTGTAGAATGAATATAAACCTGCACCTCCTATTTCTACTCCAGTTTCCTGTGCAAATCCAATAGCCGGTAGAGGCAGGAAACTGCTCTTGCGGGTGGTATCAGCTTCATTGGAAAGCATTTTCCTGATCAGCTTCATCTGCCCGAATCCGTTTGAGGAAATCAGTATTAAAAGGCTGAGGGCAAAAAGTTTTTTTAGCAGTTCTTTATTCATAGAAACCGTAAAGGTAATTATTGTTTAAATAGGATTGAATGTAATTCGTGGCGGGGCTGGCGGGTCATGGCGGGTCAAGCCCGCTATGACAAAAGTATTTAGTTTTTTTCTCGCTAAGACGCTAAGACGCAAAGTTCGGCCGGGCTCTTAAATCATTTGTTTGCTACAAAATTTTTTGCGTCTCTGTGTCTCTGCGAGAGTTTTTTGCGGGTCTAGCGAGTCAAGCCCGTCATGACAACGAATTCCTTTGTGCACTACGATTCCAGCCTCCGAGCTGGAATCTCCTGTTTACTAAAATTGATTGTCATCCTGGCGAAGGCCAGGACCTACTAATTTATAAAAGACAACTATAGAGCCAAGATGCTAAGACACGCACCTTTACGTAGATTTTCTATCTTTTATCAAAATTTATTTTCCAATAAAATAGTCAAAACGTATCTTTTATTGACCATTTAATCCGGAGCACTTTGACCAGTGATCCCACAGATGCTGGCCAAGTAACGATGATTTATTAAGCACATTAACCCTGGTCAATTAATTTCCATTCCGATGGATTGGCTCCAATAACACAATTTAAAGGAGTCATTATACGATTCTGCCAATTCCATCTCGATGCCGATAAGTAATAATGATTCATATCTTATTTGTCAGGTTTTATGTATCTCGTTTTAAAAATTTTAATTTCAGAAGCCTCGCAAAACAATGTCCAAAACCCTTAAATCAATCTGTGATTTCCTATAAAATGTTTAAAATTTAAAAAGCCTAGGAGTTTTATTTCATTATTTAACATACTTGTTTTATCTTGGAATTTCATAAATAAACGATTATGGCAAAGCTTTTTAAGGTATTATTCTTTATCCTTTTCCTCGCAAATGTGTTTTTTAATTCGGCTCAAGCCCAGTCAAATAATAGGTATGACATTGTATTGAAAAACGGTCGCGTGATAGACCCGGAAACTAAACTGGATGCTATAAGAAATGTTGGGATTATCAACAAGCGCATTGTACAAATTAGTGCTGAACCCTTGCAGGGAAAAGAAGTGATTGATGTAAGTGGTTTGGTAGTAGCTCCAGGTTTTATTGATTTGCACGCGCATGGGCGCAGTAATGCTGAGCAGGAATACCAATTGCATGATGGTGTCACTACATCCTTGGAATTGGAATGGGGTATTGAACATCTGGGCACTTGGTACGAATCAAGAACAGGAAAGGCGCTAATTAATTTCGGTGCCAGTGTTTGCTGGCCTTTTGAGCGATTAAAAGCATTAGATAAATATAAACAGTCCGCAAACGATTTACGCGAAAAGACAGCCAAGGGAGAATCAAATATTGGTGTACTCATGGATGCGGTTGGTCCGGCAGCAAATGTACACCTCACTGCTGAAGAGACGGCAAGAACCCTTGACAATGTAAAAACTGCCTTATCGGAAGGAGGCATCGGTATTGGCGCTCCAATCGGTTATCTTCCAACGTCAAAGCCAGCCGAAATGTACAGCGTATTTAACCTCGCAGGCGAAATCAACTCGCTTGTTTATACCCATGTTCGTAATGCAAGTATCAGCGCGATACAGGAAGTAATTACAGATGCAATACTTACAAAAGCTCCTTTACACATCGTGCACATCAATAGTGTTTCGAGAGATCAAATTCAGTTTGCAGTGGATATGGTGGGCCAGGCCCAAAAAAGAGGTTTTGATATTTCAACCGAAATGTACCCTTATACGGCAGGCTCAACCTTAATTCAAAGTGCCATGTTCGACGAAGGATGGCAAAAAGAAAAAGAGATTTCTTATAATGACCTTCAGTGGGTTAATACAGGAGAACGGCTTACCAAAGAAACTTTTGAAAAGTACAGAAAAGAAGGTGGTGCAATAATCGCGCACCTCATGAAACCTGAATGGATTAAAACCGGTGTTGCAGCTCCTGGTGTGATGATTGCTTCCGATGGAATGGCGTATGCAAAATTGGCTCATCCGCGCACTGCCGGTACATTTTCGAGAGTATTGGGGAAATATGTAAGAGAGGATAAAGTCATTGACTTGAATACGGCCATTGAAAAAATGACTTTTCTTCCGGCTAAACGATTAGAAAATATAGCTCCGATGATGCGCTTCAAGGGAAGAATACAAGTGGGTGCCGATGCAGATATTACAATTTTTAATCCGAATACAGTTATCGACAAATCTACTTATGAAAAGGGTTTGGAGTTTTCAGGAGGCATTGAATATGTATTGGTAAATGGTGTATTTGTGTTAAAGAATGGTAAGACCACTAATTCCGTTTTTCCGGGAGAGGCTGTTTATGGGAAGTTTAAGAAATAGGTTATCGTATCGCAGTGGAAAAATCGACTGATTATTGGATTACTTGATTAGGGCTTTGATTAATCTAAAGTGTCGTAAATGCAACCTGCCTTGTAAGTAGATTTTCTATCTATTACTAAAATTCATTCCCCCTCAATGTCCGTAGAGTTAAGCGTAGCGTCTCTACGGATTAACAAATGGATAAGATTCTTCAGACTCGTTTCCCTCTGGTCGGTGTTCTTCTACCGTACCAAGTACAATTATACTAAGTGGTCGGCGGTAATACCAATCACAGGGGGCATGTATTTAATCTCAATACTCAAAAATTTGCTTACTACCCTAAAGAAGGGTAATTTTGCCACTTAAATTTAAATTATGACTGTTGAAAGAGGACCAATCTCGCGTTTTATAGAAAGAAATTACCTGCATTTTAATTCAGCTGCCTTGGTTGATGCTGCAAAAGGGTACGAAACCCATCTGGATGAAGGTGGAAAAATGATGATCACACTTGCTGGGGCAATGAGTACCGCTGAGTTAGGTATTTCACTTGCGGAGATGATCCGTCAGGATAAAGTAGCAATCATTTCTTGTACCGGTGCGAATCTGGAAGAGGATATTATGAATCTGGTTGCTCATTCTCACTATAAACGCGTTCCAAATTACCGTGATTTGAGTCCGCAGGATGAGTGGGACCTTCTTGAGAATCATTTCAATAGGGTAACAGATACCTGTATTCCCGAAGAAGAAGCTTTCAGAAGGCTTCAGAAGCATATTCACAAGCTTTGGAAAGATGCGGATGATTCAGGTGAGCGTTACTTTCCGCATGAATTTATGTATAAAATGCTCCTTAGCGGGATTTTGGAACAGTATTACGAGATAGACCCAAAGAATTCCTGGATGCTTGCCGCTGCAGAGAAAAATCTGCCAATCATAGTTCCTGGATGGGAAGATTCAACCATGGGGAATATTTTTGCTTCTTATGTGATGAAAAAGGAACTCAAAGCCTCAACCATGAAGAGCGGAATTGAATATATGGGATGGTTAGCCGAGTGGTATATTGCTAATTCGGCAGGAAAGGGGATTGGATTTTTTCAGATAGGTGGCGGTATTGCCGGTGATTTTCCGATTTGCGTGGTTCCTATGCTTTATCAGGATATGGAAATGGAGAACATTCCTTTCTGGAGCTATTTCTGTCAGATTTCAGATTCAACCACATCTTATGGTTCTTATTCAGGGGCGGTTCCTAATGAGAAGATTACCTGGGGTAAACTAGATATCCATACGCCTAAATTTATTGTGGAATCAGATGCTACCATAGTTGCTCCGCTCATTTTTGCCTGGGTTTTGAGGCAGTAATGATTGTTGTGTTTATAAACAAGGGTTCAGACTAATAATTTTTCTCCTTTTTTTCTAAATAATAGCCAAAATAGCTGATAATCAAGCCTTTTTGCATTAATTTAGAATGATTATAAATTGATAAAATAGGTCATGTTAATGTCATCCGTATTTGAATAAAGCATACTTTTGTCATCTGAAAAGGTTGATTGTAATCTTGTAATTGACTTTTTAATTATACTTTTCAAATTTTAAGCAATAAATACTCAATATGAGAAGCATCTCATTGTTTTTTAGAAGTGTTACAAAATCATTGATTCTGGTTGTTTTCCTGTCTTCAATGGCTGTTTCTTCAGCCAGCGCTCAAGATGCAGCAGCGGGAGCGGCGATTTTTAAACAGAAGTGTACTGCCTGTCATGGTATTGAAAAGGCAGTTGTAGGTCCGGCCCTAAAGGGTATAGACACAAAGTATGATGAAGCATGGTTGCTCAAATGGATCAAAAATGCTCCAGCATTTATTGCATCTGGCGATCCTTTGGCAGTGAAAGCCTCAGCGTATTCACCTGCAATGATGTCAGCCTTTCCAGAGTTATCAGACGATGACATCAAAAATATTGTTGCATATGTTAAGGTTGGTGATGTAAAGCCTGCTGCAGATCCAAGCGCCCCTGCTGGTTCGGCCGGAGCTCCTGCTGATAAGGGTGGAGTAAGCAATTTTATGTTAATTGGACTCTTTGCGGTTATTGTCATTGCTTTCCTGGTTATTTTGGTTTTGAACCGTGTGATTACGACTTTAGAACGTGTGATGCTTCAGAAGAATGGGGTTGATGTTGAGGTGGAAAGTGATGAATCAAAAGATCGTTTTGAAGGACTGAAAAAACTAACAAAAAACAAGAAGTTTATTTTGTTCATTGTTTTACTGAGTGTGATCTTATTAGGATCTGCAGGCTGGAAGGGCATGTGGGAGACTGGTGTTCATACTGGATATCAACCGATACAACCAATTAAATTTTCTCACCAGCTTCACGCAGGAATAAATAAAGTTGATTGTCAATATTGCCATTCTGGAGCGTTTACTTCAAAAAATGCCTCTATTCCATCATTAAATGTGTGTATGAACTGCCATAATTATGTAACGGCATCCGAAAAATATGATGGAAAGACTTCTCCTGAGATCATGAAGATTTACAATGCTTTAGATTATAATGAGGATACCAAAGTTTACGGTACCAATACCAAGCCAGTTGAATGGATAAGAATCCATAATTTACCGGATCTAGCCTACTTCAATCACTCGCAGCACGTTTCAGTTGCAGGTATCGAGTGTCAGAAATGCCACGGTCCGATTCAAACCATGGAAGAAGTTTATCAATATTCTCCTCTAACCATGAAATGGTGTATTAACTGTCACAGAGAAACAGAGGTTAATCACAAAGACAATCCTTACTATGACAAGCTGATTGCTGCTCACGATAAATTGAAAAAAGGTGAAAAGGTTACGGCTGCTGTTTTAGGCGGACTGGAATGTGCAAAGTGTCATTACTAATTAAATAATTTTAAGATCACATTACGTATACTTTATATAGCTTGAATGGAAAGCAATAAAAAATACTGGAAAGGTTTAGAAGAGCTGCAGAACACAAAGGATTTTGTTGAAAAAAACAAAAACGAGTTCGCTGAACCACTTCCTATGGAAGAAGTTCTGAATGAAGCCGGTTTAAATACCGTAGCTCCACGTCGCGACTTTTTGAAGGCGCTTGGATTTGGTTTGGGAGCAGTTACTCTTGCTGCTTGTCAGACAGCTCCAGTTCACAAGGCAATTCCTTACCTGGTTAAGCCGGAAGAAATAGTACCTGGTATTCCTAATTACTATACTTCTACTTTTAACGGACATAGCGTGCTGGTTAAGACCCGTGAAGGTCGTCCTATCAAAATTGAAGGAAACCCGAATTGTATCTTGAGCAAAGGTAGTCTGGATGCCAAAGGACAAGCTTCAGTGCTTGATCTTTATGATGTTTCTAAGATTAAAAACCCTGTTCTCAATGATTCAGAAGCAAGTTGGGCGAAAATTGATGAGTATGTAAAAGCTGAGCTCGCTAAAATTAAAGCAGGCGGTAAAAAAATCCGTATTGTTTCTGCAACTGTTAATAGTCCATCGACTAAAGCTGCGATTGCTGATTTTACTGCACAGTATCCAAGTACAAAACATATTCAGGTTGATGCGGTTTCTTATACTGGCATTATCAAGGCAAATGAAAACAGCTTTGGTAAGGCAGTTCTTCCAAAATATCGTTTTGACAGAGCTGATCTAGTTGTAAGTTTTGGAGCTGATTTTCTGGGCACCTGGATTTCTCCGGTAGAATTTAGTCGCCAGTATACTTCCAAAAGAAATAACACTGCCCTTGAAGGCAAAAAAATGTCCCGACATATTCAGTTCGAGACTGGAATGAGTCTAACGGGTACCAATGCTGATGCACGTCTACCATTGAAGCCGTCTGAAGAAGGTATTGCCTTGTTAAATTTATATGCTGCATTGGGCGGCGCTGTTACGGGCACAAAACCACTTGCAAATAATCCAAATGCAGAAAAAGCAATTGCTCTTGCTGCTAAGGAATTAACCGCAGCAAAAGGTAGGTCACTTGTAATCAGTGGTTCAAATGATGTTTCAACTCAGATTGTTGTCAATGCGATTAATTCAATTCTTGGAAGTTATGGTACTACCATTGATCTAGATAACCCATCTTATCAGTATGCTGGAAATGATGCTGAGTTCGCTGAGTTTGTAAATGAAATGAATCGTTCTGAAGTGGATGCTGTTTTCTTCCTGAATACAAATCCTGCTTACGAATTCAATGATTCTAAGGCATTCACAGATGCACTTGCAAAAGTTAAGTTGCGTGTTTCCTTTGCAGACCGCAAAGATGAAACAGCTTCACTTTGTCAGGTAATTGCTCCAAATCATCATTATCTTGAGTCTTGGGGTGATTCTAACCCTGTTGAAGGTTATTATACAATAGTACAGCCTGCTATCAATCCTGTTAATAATTCACGTAATGCTGAACAGGGTTTGTTAATCTGGTCTGAAGGTGTTGTTACTGATTATTACCAGTACATTCAAAATAACTGGGCGAAAACAGTTCTTGCCCAATCCGGTACAAGCTGGAAAGAATTATTACAAAAAGGTTCAGTTAGTCTTCCTGAAAGATCTGCTGGTACCTATACTTTCTCCCGTGAACTCAATTCAGTTGTTCAGACTATCCTTGCCGATAGTATTGCCCTTGCCAAGGGTGGTGATAATGCTGTTGAATTACATATTTATCAAAATGTTGCGATTGGTGATGGTAAGTCGGCCAATAATCCATGGTTGCAGGAGTTACCAGATCCGGTTTCAAAAGTAACCTGGGATAACTATGCTGCCATTAACGCGAAGTTTGCAGAGAAATTAGGAATTGCTCAAAATGATCTTGTAGAGATCAAAACTGATAAACACAGCATCACATTACCGGTGCTTATCCAGCCTGGTCAGGCCTATGGAACTATTTCGGTGGCCTTAGGTTATGGCAGAACCAAAGCTGGAAAAGCTGGATCTGACGTTGGTAAGAATGCCTATCCATTCCTTCGTTTGGTTAATGCAACTTTCCACACTGCTACTTCAGCGAGTTTGTCTAAATCATCAGGTATTTATGAGCTTGCTCAAACACAGACGCATCATTCAATTGAAGGCAGAAATATCGTTCGCGAAACTACCTTAAAGGATTACTTAAAAGATCCAAACTCCGGAACCGGTCATGCTCATGTTAATCATTATGATTTATGGAATGAGTATGAGCAGCCAGGACATAGCTGGGTTATGGCAATTGACTTGAACGCTTGTACAGGTTGTGGTGCATGTATCGTAGCTTGTAATGCTGAAAACAACATTCCGGTTGTAGGACGTGACGAGGTTCGCCGTCGTCGTGAAATGCACTGGATCCGTATCGATAGATATTATACTGTTAATGAAGGTGGCAACAAGGTAACAGAAGAAAAAGAAGTAGAAAAGTTGGAGGATATAGATAATGTTTCTGTTATTCATCAGCCAATGATGTGTCAGCATTGTGATCATGCTCCTTGTGAAACTGTTTGTCCGGTTTTAGCAACGGTACACTCTTCTGAAGGTTTGAACCAAATGGCATATAACCGTTGCATTGGAACACGCTACTGCGCGAATAACTGTCCGTATAAAGTGCGTCGTTTCAACTGGTTTAACTACTGGAATGATTCACGTTTTGATAATTACATGAACAATGAGTTTACACAGCTTGTGTTAAACCCTGATGTTACCTCACGTTCTAGAGGGGTAATGGAGAAATGTTCAATGTGTGTTCAGCGTATTCAGGCTGGAAAGCTGAAAGCAAAATTAGAGAAGCGTACTTTGAAAGATGGTGATATTAAAGTTGCCTGTCAGCAAACATGCCCTACTAATGCAATTATCTTTGGAGATGGAAATGATCCTGAATCTGAAGTATCAAAAGCACTGAAGAGTGAGCGAACATACTATGTCCTGGAAGAGCTTAACGTTAAGCCGGGTGTAGGATATCAAACAAAGGTTAGAAATACTGTAGAGGTTTAATACAAGAAATATAAAAGAATATGTCATCTCATCACGAGTCTATACTTAGAGAACCCTTAGTAACCGGTGAAAATATTACCTATTCCAAGGTCACCGAAGATATATTGGTTCCTGTAGAAAATAAGCCAAACAAAGCCTGGTGGATTGGTTTCATTGTTTCCGCCCTTGGTGCCGGACTTTGGGTATTCTCTGTTAGCTGGACCTTTTGGTTTGGTATTGGCGAATGGGGTTTGAATAAAACCGTTGGATGGGCCTGGGATATTACCGGTTTCGTTTGGTGGGTAGGTATTGGTCATGCCGGTACTCTTATCTCTGCGGTATTACTCTTGTTCAGACAGAACTGGCGAAATTCAATTAACCGTTCAGCAGAGGCAATGACTATTTTTGCCGTTATCTGTGCTGCATCATACATTATTTCGCACATGGGTCGTCCATGGTTATTTACCTGGGCACTTCCGCTTCCAAATCAGTACGGATCATTATGGGTTAATTTTAACTCTCCGCTTGTATGGGACGTATTTGCAATCTCCACCTATTTCTCGGTTTCCTTAGTTTTCTGGTACACAGGATTACTTCCTGATATCGCAACTATCCGCGACCGTGCAAAGGGTACCCGTCGTCGCGTTTATTCTATTCTTTCTTTCGGATGGAATGGTTCAGTAAAAACATGGCAGCGTTTTGAGTTGGTATCTTTGATATTAGCTGGTGTTTCTACCCCATTAGTACTTTCGGTACACACCATTGTATCCATGGACTTTGCAACTTCACTGGTTCCGGGATGGCATACGACCATTTTCCCTCCATATTTCGTTGCCGGTGCGATCTTCTCTGGTTTTGCAATGGTTCAAACCTTGTTACTGATTACCCGCAAGGTAATGAACTTCGAAAACTACATTACCATGTTCCATATTGAGTCGATGAATAAAATCATCATTCTTACCGGTTCTATAGTAGGTGTAGCTTATTTAACTGAATTATTTATTGCCTGGTACTCAGGTGTGGAATACGAGCAGTATGCATTTTTGAACCGTGTGAGCGGACCATATTGGTGGGCTTATTGGATCATGATGACCTGTAACGTAATTTCTCCTCAGTTGTTCTGGATTAAGAAAGTCCGTACTAGTATTGCTTTATCCTGGATTTTATCAATTGTTGTAAATATTGGTATGTGGTTCGAGCGATTCGTAATTATTGTGACTTCATTGCACCGTGATTACCTTCCATCAAGTTGGGTTATGTTCTACCCAAGCTGGGTTGATGTGGGTGTATTCATTGGATCTATAGGAGTATTCTTTACTCTATTTCTATTATTCCTTAGAGTATTACCTGCGATTGCAATGGCAGAGGTAAAATTATTGCTGAAGAGTTCAAGTGACCAGGCTAAGAAAAAATTGATTGCAGAGAAAGCTGTAGATAGCGGAGAGGCTGAATATTACCTCGAATCTCTAGAAAAATATGATAGTATCTCTCCTAAAGTTGCTGAATTCCAAAAAGTTTAAAGATGAGTAATATAAAATATATTTTAGGTCATTTTGAAGATCCAGATGATCTGATGCATGGGATAGACAAACTTCAGGAGAATAGCGTAAGTATTTACGATGTGTATACTCCTATGCCAATCCATGGTATTGAAGATAAGTTAGGAATTAAAAGATCCAGGCTTGGTAAAGTAGCTTTTTGTTTCGGTTTGACCGGTACAATCACTGCTATATCAATGATAACTTATATGCTTGTTATTGACTGGCCGATGAATATCGGTGGTAAACCGCATTTTGCATTTCCTGATTTTATTCCAATCATGTTTGAATTAACGGTTTTGTTTTCAGCATTCGGAATGGTAGGGACTTATTTCTTCGTCAATCATTTGGCTCCAGGACGTGCTCCAAGAGTAATGGACCTAAGAGCAACAAACGATAGATTTGTAATTGCCATTGATGCAAAAACAAATACTTCGCATGATCAAATAGATAATATTTTAAAAGAAGCTGGTGCTGTGGAAGTTAAGCACAACGAAAGGAAATATGTTAGTTATGAATAAGCGCCTTATAATTTGTACCGCTTTTTTAACTGTAGCCGCTGTTACGGTTATTTCTTCTTGTTCGAACAATAGAAGTACGGGACTTGAGTTTGCCCGTAATATGTATGATCCAATTGGATATAATCCAGATCAGCCAAATAAGAACTTTAAGGATGGTAAAACTGCTCAAAATCCACCTGCCGGAACAATGCCCGTTGGATTTGATAAATATGATATTTATCCCAATACTAACGAAGGCTATCTGGCAGCTAGTGCGGGAATGGCAAATCCACTTCCAGTTAATGTGGCTACTCTTGAACAAGGGAAAACATTGTATTTAAATATGTGTTCTCATTGTCATGGAAATGAGGGCAAAGGAGATGGTTCTATCGTTAAGCTTGGTAAATTTCCTGGTCCTCCTTCGTATTCAACCGGAAACTCCTCAAGAGGTGGTGCTATGAAAGATCTGACAGATGGCAAAATTTACCATACAATCACACATGGTGTTAACCTGATGGGTTCGCACAAATCTCAATTATCTCCGGAGCAACGGTGGAAAGTTGTTATGTACGTACACGAATTACAAAAATTACAATAGTCAATTGCTAAAACCAGATGGGAAATCATAATCATACTCATAATTTCACGGAACAATTTACATTTTCTGGAAAATTAAAGACCTGGACCTTAATAGCAATAGTTGTCGGAATTCTTGCCACAGCTTTTGGTTTACTGACAGGTCAGCAGGAACGTACTTTCGCTAATCTGCTTTTAATGGCATATTATTTTACCTGTGTTTGTGCAACGGGTTTATTCTTTCTAGCCTTGCAATATGTAGCTCAGGCTGGATGGGCAACCGGTTTGCTAAGGATACCTCAGGCTATGTCGAGGGTGCTTCCGATTGCATCTCTAGTGTTATTTGCAGTGGTTGCAGCGGGTTTATTAACACACAATTTATATCATCACTGGAATGGGGAAGGTCTAACTGACCCGAATAGTCCGAATTATGACAAACTAATTGCAGGTAAGTCAAGTTTCCTGAATGTGCCTTTCTTCCTAACAAGACTGGCAGTGTTTCTTACAGCTTACAGCTTCTTTGCCTGGTTATTTGCAAAATATACTAAGGCTCAAGAGATGGAAGGCGGACTCGTTTACCATGATAAAAACTTTAAATGGTCTGCTATATTCCTGATTGTTTTTGGATTTACAACCCCAATTTGGGCCTTTGATACCATCATGTCTTTAGAAGCACATTGGTTCTCAACCATGTTTGGTTGGTATAATTTTGCAGCAATGTGGGTTAGCGGACTTTGTGTCATTACTCTTTTGGTTATCTTCATGAAGAAGGCAGGTTATTTAACCTGGATCAATGAAAACCATTTACATGATCTTGGTAAATTTATATTTGCATTTTCAATTTTCTGGACATACGTTTGGTTTTCTCAGTTCGTTCTAATCTATTATGCAAACATGCCTGAAGAAACAGTTTATTTTTATAAACGTTGGGAGCCTGAATATCTTCCATGGTTCTGGTTGAATATCATAATAAATTTTGCGTCTCCATTACTTATTCTGATGTCGAGAAATTCAAAGCGTCAAATGAATACATTAATGTTTGTCTGTATTCTGCTTTTATGTGGCCATTGGTTAGATTATTATATGATGATCATGCCAGGAACTGTGGATTCTCATAGGGGATTCGGTATCATTGAGATAGGAATCGCTATTGGTTTTGTTGGGCTTTTTACATTCCTTACACTTAATCAGTTAACTAAGCGGTCATTAGTTACAACAAATCATCCTTTCCTTCAGGAAAGCATTAATCACCAGATCTAAACACAGTTCTTAATAGCTAAAAAAAAATTTACGAATAAAATGAGGTTAAGAGAATTTTTTAATATCAGGACTGTAGCAGCATTATTAATTATATGCGCGCTAACTGTGACTTATAGTGCAGCTGATGCACGGGTTCAGGATTCCACCATTAGTTCCAATACAGCAGCAATTGATACAGCCTCAAAATCCGTATCTGCTGATTTGTCGCCGTCTTCTGCCCCTTTAATTAGCACTGAAGTTGATACTGTGGCAAGGTACGCGAACATGCAGCCTATTGCTGAAACTAAGGATTATTCTGAATCATATAAGTCAGCTTCCTATTACGTACTTATGTTTTTACTGCTTTGCGTATTTATTGCAATTATTGGTAAAATATTAAAAGTATATGAGTTGAGCCGCGAAATGCAAGGGGTTAAGCCGAGCTTTAACGGACGAAGAATTCAGGGTGTCTTACTTGGAATTTTTCTGATTTTGGGTATCTACGGTGTTTATTGGTCTTATACGGTTCAAGGACCAATGAGTATTCATGAATCTGCTTCTGAACATGGTTTGGATATTGACTTTATGTTTAATACAACCCTAGTTATTACAACGATTGTATTTATTTTAACTCATATTGCTTTATTTGGATTCTCATTTAAATATAGGGGATCTGAAAATAGAAAAGCATATTTCTATCCGCATAATAATGCACTCGAAAGAATCTGGACTATTGTTCCGGCAATCGTTTTAACTGTAATGGTATTATTGGGATTCTTCACCTGGAGAGGGATTACCAATATCTCTGAGGAAGATCAGAAGAAGGCAATTAATATTGAAGTAACCGGTGAACAGTTTAAATGGACATTGCGTTATGCGGGTTCAGATAATCAGATTGGAAATCGTAATTACAAATTAACTACCGCTACTAACGGACTTGGAATAGATTTCAAAGATCAGAAAAGTTGGGATGATAAGCTTGTTGGGGAGATTGTGATTCCTGTAAACAAGGCAGTTCGCGTGATTATTAACTCCAAAGATGTGTTACACAGTTTTTATCTTCCAGATTTCAGGGTTCAGATGAATGCGGTTCCTGGGATGCCAACTACCTTTCAATTTACTCCTCGTCTTACTACAGCTCAAATGAGAGAGAAGAGAAATAATCCAAAATATGATTATGTTCTTCTTTGTGCTAAGATCTGTGGTGCAGGTCATTATAACATGCAAGCTAAAGTTACTGTGGTTTCCGAAGCTGAATATGCTGCATGGCTTGCTAAACAGCCTTTATATTATAACGACGATGTTAAAAGAGAACTTCAGCTTGTTGAGAGTAAGAGAACTGAAGATGTTAACAAGATAGCTTTAAATACAAATTCTACTAAAAACTAATTATGGCAAGCACAGCAACACACGATTCAGCCGTACTTCACCAACACGACGATCACGGTCACGGACATCATAAAGAAACTTTTATTACAAAGTATATCTTTAGCCAGGATCATAAAATGATCGCCAAGCAATTCCTGATAACCGGAATTGTAATGGCTGTTGTGGCTATGATTTTATCTATTCTTTTCAGACTTCAGTTGGCATGGCCTGATCAGAGTTTCCCTTTACTTGAAACCTTTCTTGGTGAGAAATGGGCTGAAGGTGGTAGAATAAAACCCGATTTTTATCTCGCAATAGTAACAATACATGGTACTATGATGGTATTCTTTGTATTGACAGCTGGCTTGAGCGGTACTTTTAGCAATCTTCTCATTCCACTCCAACTAGGAGCCAGGGACATGGCATCGCCATTCCTGAATATGATTTCATACTGGTTGTTTTTCCTTTCCTGTGTAATCATGATGTGCTCTTTCTTTGTAGAAAGTGGACCTGCAAGCTCAGGATGGACTGTTTATCCTCCTTTGTCTGCCTTACCCAAAGCCATTAGTGGTTCTGGTACAGGTATGACGCTTTGGTTAATCAGTATGGTTTTATTCGTTGCATCAGCACTGATCGGAGCATTGAATTATATCTCTACCATTTTGAACATGCGTACTAAAGGTATGGATATGTGGAAAATGCCATTAACAATATGGGCATTTTTCCTTACTGCAATTGTAGGTGTATTATCTTTTCCTGTATTGGTATCGGCAGTTGTACTTCTGATTTTTGACCGTAGCTTCGGAACTAGTTTTTATCTTTCTGATATAGTTGTAGCTGGGCAGGTTCTTCCAAATCAAGGCGGAAGTCCGGTTTTATGGCAGCACTTGTTTTGGTTCCTAGGTCACCCTGAGGTTTATATCGTAATTATGCCTGCTTTGGGTATTACATCAGAAGTTATCGCTACTAATTCTAGAAAGCCAATTTTCGGATATCATGCGATGGTTTATTCTCTTATTGGTATTACAGTGTTATCCTTTATAGTTTGGGGTCACCATATGTTTATAACGGGCATGAATCCTTTCCTTGGTGGGGTGTTCATGATTACAACATTGATCATTGCAGTACCTTCAGCAGTTAAAACGTTCAATTATCTGGCAACTATCTGGCGTGGAAACCTTCGCTTTACTCCGGCAATGTTATTTGCTATTGGCTTGGTTTCTTTCTTCATCTCTGGTGGACTAACCGGTTTGTTTTTAGGAAATGCTGCTTTAGATATTAATTTGCATGATACCTATTTCGTTGTTGCTCACTTTCACCTGGTGATGGGTTGTGCCGCAATATTTGGTATGCTTTGCGGAGTTTATCACTGGTATCCAAGGTTGTTCGGACGTATGATGGATGAGCGTTTAGGTTATCTTCACTTCTGGGTAACCTTTGTCTGTGCATACCTTGTTTTCTTCCCGATGCACTTTATGGGTATTGATGGTGTTCCTCGCCGTTATTATGCTTTTACTGAATTTGCATTTATGCAGGAGTGGTTAACAGTGAATGTGTTCATTACATGGTCAGCAATTATTTCTGCACTTGCACAAGTTGCCTTCCTTTGGAATTTCTTCTATTCTATTTTTTATGGAAAGAAAGCACCTCAAAATCCTTGGGAATCAACTACTTTGGAGTGGACTGCACCAGTAGAGCATTTACATGGTAACTGGCCTGGAGAAATTCCTTCAGTTCATCGTTGGCCATATGATTACAGTAAACCTGGACATCACACGGATTTTATTCCTCAAACTACTCCATTCTCTGAGACAATGAGTTCTAACCTACTCCACGATTTTGAAGGTAGTGCTGAAGCTGAACATATTCAGCAGGAATGGAATAAGGAACATGCCTCTGAAAGAAATACTCCGGAACAGGTTTAA
>Ga0315899_10000053_pt1 | contig 155375 bp, 115 predicted proteins | sample LakEriMetagenome_2_FD_203518 | JGI IMG/M metagenome (GOLD analysis project Ga0315899, IMG submission 203518) | Freshwater fungal communities from buoy surface, Lake Erie, Ohio, United States - Buoy 4 MA112 | ecosystem: Environmental > Aquatic > Freshwater > Lake | place: USA: Lake Erie, Ohio... | reverse complement strand
TCGGTGACCGATACGCCTAGAAATACATTTCCGCGATCGGTCGCAACTTGTGGCACATCGCCCCCAAGCTCCGGAGAGATCGGCTGATAAGGCTGCTTAGGCAATTGCGCATCGGGGATTTGCGCGACAGGAGGTTGAAGGGGCAGTGCCGTTCCGGGTTGCATACCTTGAAGTTGTCCGGCAAGCGTACGGTCTTGGAGGACGGCGACCAGATTGGTACTACGACCTCGACGCTGAACTAGGAATTTTACTGGGGAGCCAGGTGCGTAACGTTCGAGTTCATTGGCGAACTGATCGAGATTGGTAACGGCTTGGCCACCGACTCCAACGATTCGGTCACCGATACGAAATCCGGCTTTCCAAGCAGGAGATTGGTTCGTAACGTCGACAACGGCCAGCCCGAATCCACCTCCTTGGACCGGCTCGGCGATTAAGCCGAGATACCCACCCCCTTCAAATTGTTCTGCAGCAGCAGGCCCAGAAGCTGGTGCCGGGGCAGATGATGAAGAAGCCTTTGGAGCTTGAGGTGTGTTGGGGCCCGCTGTGTTTTTGCGAGGTGTGATCACAATCGGTGCACGGCCGCGCGACGAAGCATTAGGGCCTGCGGTAACTGGGCCAGTTGCCGCTGGGCCAGCAGGTGGTGCAAGCTGCAAGCCACCAGGAGCCACGGGTTCTGCACCGGGAACAGGAAGATCCTCGACAGGACCGGGTACAGGTGGAGGAGTTGTCCCATCGCGACCTGATTCGACTGCAGGTACATCGCTTTGCGCCGGTGGGTTCGGAGTCGGTAGCTCTTGCGCGAAGGAATACGATCCGACCAGCCCCACGAACGCCGTCCACGAGGAAAAAATCCCGATCGACAACCATGTGCGAACAAGTTGGTTCATTGCGCAATTCCTCTACGAAAGATCCCCCTAATAAATACTAGCTTGTGAGCTTACATATTCAGAGTATCCGGTGTCGACGCTAGTTCCCCGATTTTGCTTCAGTGCGAACAAAGAAAAAAGCGACCGACTCGCCGTCCGGGATGTTTTCCCTTCGAGCTCAGTCGGTCACTTTTAAATTCTCTCGAATCTAAGCTGTTCTAAACAGCCGCCACTCTACAGCCGTACTCTACAGCCGTACTCTATGGTGCTGTCGACGAATCCGCAGCTGGTTTCACAGCTGCAGGCTCGGCCGACTGACCTTGAACGCTCGTTGGCTGCGAGGATGGGGATACACCAGTGTTGTATCCTGGATTCTCGTAGCCAGAGTTGTACGAAGCGGGAGCGGAAGCTCCAACAGGTGCAACTAAGCCAGGAGCTGGCTGCCCGAAAATCATCAGCGGAGGAGCTCCGCCACCACTTGGCTGATTGTAGATGTAGATCGCATCCATCGCCTTGGTGATCCGAAGCTGGCATTCGGTCAAGTGAGCGATGCTGTACGCATCCAAACCTGCTGGGTTGGCCAACGCTCCATCAATCTTCTGCTTGAGCTCTTTGAGCTTCATCAACGACAAGCTTGTTATCGGCTTGTTGCTCGAGCTACCTGGAACGGTCAAGTCGATCAAGCGATCGAGGTGTTCGCGTTGCAAGCTTCGGCGCCACGAGCTGATCCGTGGCTTGCGTGCGTTCGCTTCCCCTTCGGCATTCGCTCCGACTTCGGACCAAACTTCGGCTTGGACTTTGTCAAGCATCTCTGGCAAAGTCAACGCGTCTTGATCGCGTGGCACGAGTTGCTCGTTGTCGTAGACGCGGCGCAACGTGGTCGGATTCATCAACATCGTCAACGCACTGGCTTGAATACCAAGGATACGATCGTGGACAGGGAAGGTAGATTCGCCCATCGAACGAACCCCTTCATCGATCCACTTGTCTACCGTCAAACGGCTCAAGATGGCATTCGACAGACCATAAGCGTCGTCGCGGAATGCGTTTCGCATTACGAAATCGAGCGCCTTGCGTTGTTGCTCGGCTGGGATTGGAATAAGCGACTGACGGTTGCCCGGATCACCCTTCTTGTCCCGGTTGACCGTAGCTCCACCGATCCAGTTGGCCATCATGCTGATAGCTTTGGTTTGCTCGCCGAGGGTCAACTCGTACCCGCGTCGCGCTTTGCTCCAGCTATCTCCTTCTTTGACGAACTTGTCGAGAAGCCGATCGCGATAGAGCTTAACCAAGCGAACTTGGTTTTCGCAGTAATCCAAAGGATCCTTCGAGTAGTCATAACGGCGAGCCAATGGATCTGGGCCAGAGGTATCTTCGTCCGTCGCAAATTGCAATTCCGGCTCGCTAGCTCGCTTGAGAATCTCGTTGAGCTTAGCGTCTTCCGGGATGTAACCGTACTCGATCGCCCAATAGTCGTAAGGTCCGATACCGATCATGGTATAGTCCCCACGGGTCTCGCTATCGAGCTGGTAAGGCATATTGATCGGGATGTAATCCATGACCGAAGTCGCGATCGTCTTCTGTCCCTTCACGGCATTCGAATTGATTTCCTTCAAGCTCAAAGCGCTGGAGGCTTTGAAGTTGTGGCGCAATCCGAGGGTATGGCCGACTTCGTGAGCGACGAGTTCAGCCAAGAGAGGACCGATAAAGGACTCTGGCATGCCGTCGAGAAGGTCTTCCTTCGGCTTCTTGTCCTCAGGTTTCGCACCTGCTGCCGGCTCTTGCTCACCGACAAAGTTCCCGTTTTCGTCGAAGAGATCGAGGGCCAGTCGGGCCATCGACATATCGAGTTGCATGCCGTGTGCGGCGTTGCAGAAACCGTTGACTTGGCTGGTTCGCCCGACAAGACCATCGAAGGGGCTTGAACCCATCAGCTTGGTATCCAATTGGGTCATCGGATGTCCGGCATAAGGCATTTGCGACTGCATCGCGTAGAGGCTTTGCAAGTGCGTGCGGTTATCGGCTGGAGCGAGTCGAACGCGTGGATCCCAGTTCGGGTGCGAACCGAGCCAAGCGAGCGTTTCGGTGCTCATTCCTTCCATGGCCAACTCTGGCATCATGTCGTGGAATTGGAAGCTGAAGTGACGGATCCAGCCGTCGGTCAGAACGACGTCGGCATCGAGGATCTCGCCGGTCATCGGATGCACGCGGCTTGGACCAATCGCGGTTCCAACGTCATTGTTGAGCCAACGGATGAAGTTGTACTGTACGTCTTCTGGATCGAGATCCATCGTCGCTGGTGAACGTGGGTCTTGGTAAAGGACTTCGATGGCATCGGAGAATCCAACTTGCTCGAACGCCTTGTTCCAATACTCAACACCTTGCTTGACCCATCGGCGATAACGGACGGGAGTGGTGTGCTCGATATAGAAACGGATCGGAGTCACCGGCGGGCTAACTTTCAAGCTTGGGTCTCGCTTTTCCAATCGCCAACGGTTGATGTAACGAACGCGTTTCTTGTCGTCATCGTAGCTACCCAAATCCGAGTAGTTGGTTACGAAGTAGCCAACTCGTTGATCGGCCTTACGCGGCTTGTAACCGGTATCTTCGGGGACTTCGCTAAACGAGTAGTGGATCGTCTGAAGCTTGCCACCTGCGGTGACGACCTCAAAAGCCAACTCAGTGTTCTTGGTAAACGGTTTGGCTTTGATGATCTTCGTCAACTGCGGATCTTGCACGCGGATGCTTGGGCCGAAGAATTTCGAAGCATTGCCGACGAACAAAGCATCCGCATCGATCACCGGACCTCCTTGAGGAGCCATCGTCACGATGGGGATATCGAGCAGAACCGTATCGGTGAACAATCGCTTGACCGAGGACTTCGATTCCGGTTCGCCGTTGGAACGCATTTCCAATTCAGGAAGAATCAGCGCGAGGCGTTTGTTATACATCCGCCAATAGACGTAGTAGTCGCCGGACTGTAAGCCAGCGAACTTATCACCGCTGCTGACGGTCAGAGCGATGAAATACTTCTTGGTTAAAAAGTCCTTTGGAAGCTCCATCAGGACCTGGCCGTCTTTTTCTCGCGTCCAAAGTTTGCACAAAGCACCTCGGTCAGGTGACTTCGATTCCACCTTGGTGAACCCTTCGACCACTTTGTCGAAAGGTGGATACTCAGGACCTTGCTCCTGTGCATCGGCTTGGCTTGGCAGCAACAAGCTCGACATCAAACTCAAACCGACCACAGCGTGTCGGACGAGCGTTCGAAATTTCGATCGACGAAGATCACGTTTCATTCGCATATTCCAAGAAAGTAAAAACAAAGGGTTGTACCACAGACGGGTTCGCTATGCGTCCCGGACCGGGACGTGGTTTACTACAACGAACCGTAGTTCCAATTCAAAGGGCTGCAGGCAATTCCCGGGAGGTTCATGGAGGGAAGTTAGTGGAGGAGTCGACGCAAGCCGCACAGACCGTGCAACCCGATTTTTTCGCCGAATCTTCACACCTCACTGCCCCGCCAACTAATAAACAACCGGTCCACCCGGGGACTGACCGGTCGCATTATGAACCGCCCCGTGGCGGGGGTCTAGTAATTTACGCAGACTTTTCCGGCTGGTTGGCTTCAAATCACCGATTGTGTGCGCCTCGTAATCTTGGCATTTCGGCCAAGCATTAGAGTTTGCGTCATTCGGAAAAGTTCCCCTGAGCCGACGCAGGATCAGATATTTTAATCCAGCTGTGCTTGTTTGGACAAAAACAGGTCGATTCCGGGAATTTACTCGTTTTTATGGGCGCTTTTTGTTCGCAAAAACGCATTTATCTTATAGAGGGAGGGGGCGTCGCCCGTGCCCCCTCCCTCTACGCCCGTATTTTCTTATCGCAACGGCACCTGGGCTGGCTGTAGGTTGGACCCTTGCGCGCCCCACCCCTGACTCTATCGGATTTGCTTTGCCGGTTGCGGGGTGTTATGCTCGGTACTCGAAACCCACCTTTCTTTCCCCCCCTCCATAGGAGATTTTCTATGAGTCACGGCGCATCTTCTGAGCCACAGCAACAACCAGCGTCGCAGCAACAGCCTTCTCAGGGGCTCAAGCGTCGGACTTTCTTGGCGGCTGCCGGAGGGGTTGCCGCCGCGAGTGCCGCACAATTGTCGGCCAAGAGTTACGCACGAGTGGTCGGTTCAAACGATCGGCTCGGTGTGGGACTCATCGGGGGTGGAGTTATTGGAAAAGCGCATATGGGGGTAATCAACAACCTCAAGGAGAAGAATAATCTTCATCCTGTCTGCGTTGCGGATTGCTGGAAGACACGGGCGGAAGAAGGTAAAGCGACCATCGGTGCGGATCACGCCGAGACCGATTATCGCAAACTGCTTGAGCACAAAGACATCGACTATGTGGTTGTCGCCACTCCAGAGCATTGGCACTGGACGATGACCATCGATGCAATGGAAGCCGGCAAGGCGGTCTACTGCGAGAAACCGCTAACGCACACGATTCCTGAAGCCCAGGCGGTGGTAAAGAAGCAGAAGGAAACGAAGCGTCCGGTGCAGGTGGGTGTACAGGCGATGTCGGACGATAGTTATATCTCTGCGGGCAAAGCGATTGCAGATGGGATGATCGGCCGGGTATTGCAAGCTCAGATTGAATACGTTCGGCGTTATGCGAAGGGTGCAGGACCTTGGCGCGAACCCGATTTGGTCGCTCAACATGCGACAAAGCCTGCCGATCTCGATTGGGATGCTTGGTTGGGCACTGCCAAAAAGATCGAATGGAACCCAAATCATTACTTCGAATGGCGCTGCTATTCGGCTTACTCGGGTGGTATCTGCACGGACTTGTTCATTCACCGCATCACGCGAATTATGAAGGCTTGCAATCTGCTTTATCCTCGCCGCGTTGTGGGGATGGGTGGTATTTGGCAATGGCCAGATGGACGCGATTTGCCAGACAACGTTGAGATGGTCTGCGAGTATCCACGAGGCATGACTGTTTATGTCTTGGGAACGATGGGCAATCGCGTCCGTGTCGACCACTTGATTCGCGGTTACGACGGAACTCTGTTCTTCAATAACGACGGTTGGATCGCAAAGGATCCGGATGGCAAAGTCCTCGGGCAGCACAAGAAGACCGGCGGTGAAGATCAGAACTTGCACCACACGAACTTGCATAACCACATTCGCAACGGTGAGCCTTTGAACTGCCCGATCGAATTGGGACTCGCAGGCGTTGTTGCGGTGAATATGGCCAACGAAAGCTGGCGTACGAATCGCATGATGGGTTGGGATCGCAAGAACGAGAAGATGGTTCCAGCGGATATGCTCAACGAAGGGCACGAACCAGAATCGGTGGCTTAGTATGTTCCCTCGGCGTACCTTTCTCGCCGATCTAGGACTCGGCTTCACAGGGCTTGCTCTCGGTGCGATGCTGCATCGAGACCGCTTGGCTACGGCTCAATCTCCAATCGATCACGCTTGGAGACCGCCAAATGGCAAACCCCACTTCAAGCCGAAGGCTAAGAGTGTTATTTGGCTTTTCATGAACGGTGGCGTGAGTCACATGGAAAGCTTTGACCCCAAGCCGATGCTGACGAAGTACGCTGGCAAGACCATTGCAGAGACTCCCTTTGCCGAAGCACAAGATCCGAAGAAGCTTGCGCTCGAACGCTTGGTCGTACCCGATGGGAACGGCAACCAACGCAACACGCTTTATCCACTTCAAGTGGGATTTCGCAAGCATGGTCAGAGTGGCATCGAGGTAAGTGACTGGTTTCCGGCGATTGCATCGCAGGTCGACAAGTTAGCGATCGTCCGTTCGATGTGGACGACCGACAGCAACCACGGCGCCCAGACACAATTCCATTCTGGCCGACATCAAAACGACGGTGATTACCCTACTCTCGGTGGTTGGGTTCACTACGGGTTAGGGACTCTCAATGAGAATCTCCCTCAGTTTATTTCGATGGGTACCAGGGAATACTGGAACAAGAAAGACGGACACTATCTGGGACCCGCACACGATGCAGTGCCTCTTCGAATCGACCCCAATGCTCCGCTTGACTTCGGTAGACCAGAACGCCCCTTTGCGCTCGAAGCTCAGCAAGTCGGCGCGGAGCTTGTGCGGGATCTGAACACCTTGCGAGGAGTCGAGTATCCGAACGACCCGGCGCTCGCTGCGCGTATCGCTTCCTATGAACTCGCATTTCGCATGCAGCAATCGATTCCCGAAGTGGTGGACTTTGCTCAAGAGTCCGAAGAGACCAAAACGCTCTATGGGATCGACCAAGCACATAGTCGCGATTTTGGCATGCAGCTTTTAGCAACTCGGCGACTCGTAGAACGAGGAGTTCGCTTCGTCCAGATCCAGCATGGGGGCGGAGGTGCAGGTGCTTGGGACGCCCACGGGGGTTTGAAAGCCAATCACGAAAACAACGCGAAAGCCGTCGATCAGCCTATCGCTGGCTTGCTGATCGATCTTCAGCGCCGAGGACTGCTGGATGAAACACTGGTGGTCTTTGCGACGGAGTTTGGTCGTACGCCGGGCACCCAAGGATCCGATGGTCGCGACCATCATATTTTTGGATTTAGTGTTTGGATGGCAGGTGGTGGAATTCGCGGTGGGGTTGTACATGGATCGACCGATGAGATCGGGTTTCATGCAAGCGAGAATCGGCACTACGTGACCGACATCCATGCAACGATCCTCCATCAACTCGGCCTAGACTCTCGCCAACTTGAGGTACCGGGTCGAAAACGACTCGAGATCGACCATGGCAAACCGATCATGGAGATCGTTTAACCGCCGGTTGCTCAATGACGCTTCGGCTTGTAGATCTCGGTCGCAGTCCCGAAGTGAACTTCGCCCGCATTCATCAAGGTCTCGCTCAAGGTTGGATGGGGGTGAATCGACTCGGTGATGTCTCGCACTTCGCAACCCATCTCAATCGCTAGAACGGCTTCGGCAATCAGTTCGCCGGCACCTGGTCCCACGATTCCGCATCCGAGAACGCGGTGGGTTTGAGGATCGACAAGCCACTTCGTCAGACCGTCGGTTCTGCCGAGAGCTTGGGCTCGCCCACTGGCAGCCCAAGGATAGGTTTCGATCTCGACGGCAATTCCGTCTTTCTTGGCGCGATCTTCGGTAAGACCGGCCCAAGCGATCTCAGGATCGGTGAAGACCACAGCGGGGATCGCTTGTTTATCGAACACAACATCGCGTCCAAGGATGACTTCGATGGCTACCTTGGCTTCGTGACTGGCTTTGTGAGCCAACATCGGTTCCCCGGCGATATCGCCGATGGCCAAGATGTGCGGGTCTGCGGTTCGCTGCTGGCGGTCGCATACTGCGAACCCGCGTTCGTTGACTTGCACTTGAGTGTTCTCAAGCCCAATTCCCCGACTCGAAGGTCGGCGACCGACACTCACTAAGACTCGATCGAATCGTTCGTGGCCGAACTTACCGGGCCCTTCGAAGGTGACTTCGACTTGCTGGTTGACTTCGGCTACCGAACCAACCTTTGTATTGAGGTAGATGCGGTTCTCGAAGAGGTTTTTCAAGCGCCGTTGTAGGGGTGCGACCAGATCTCGGTCAGCACCAGGCAGCAGCGTATCGGTCCATTCCACTACGGTTACTTTCGAGCCGAGGTGAGCGTAGACGGTCCCCATTTCCAAGCCGATGTATCCACCGCCGATGACGAGCATCTTCTCGGGGATATCTTTGAGTTCCAATGCGCCGGTGGAATCCATGACGCGATCGGATCCGATTTGGAAATTCGGGGGCATCGCTGGTGTGCTACCGGTGGCCAAGACGCAGTAGTCGAAGGTGATTTTGCCACCTTCTGGAATACTCGGATCATTTCCTTCGAGCAACAACGTTGTTGAGTTCTCGAATTTGCCACGCGCCCGGATGACTTTCACATTGCGGCGTTTTGCGAGTTGTCCGAGCCCACCGGTGAGGGTCTCGATGACTTTTTCTTTTCTCGCGCGGACTTTGTTGATATCGATTTTCGGAGCCGGGAATTCCACTCCCCAACCTTCGGTCAACTCGTGGGCTTCATCGATCACTTTGGCGACATGCAACAAAGCTTTCGATGGAATGCAACCTCTGAGCAAACAGGTTCCGCCGAGTTTTGACTCGGACTCGACGATGGCGACTTCTAAGCCTTCGTCGGCAGCTAGAAAAGCTGCTGCATAACCACCAGGACCACCACCCAAAACAACTACTGGAAAGTGCATGAATATACGCCGATGGGAATGGGAACCAAGAATCTCAATGCGAAATGCACCTCAGTGGGCATCGCAACAAAAAGAGCCCGAATCGACGGATCGATCGAGCTCTTGCATAGTTTAGCCAAAACGAACATCTAGTCAGCTTAGCGCGACAAGAATTCGACGACGATGTTAGCATTTACAGGGAGGGAAATATCCGCTCCGCTCGGCGCTCCGAGAACCGTGGCTTTGAGCCCTTCGGTATCGAGTGCAACCCAATCCAGAGGGGTTGGAGAAGCATTAGCGATGACGCCTCGGTAAAGGTTACGGATCGCTTCGTTGCTGCGAACTTCGATCACATCGCCTGGTCGCAGGGAGAACGATGGGCTGGTGACCTTCACGCCGTTGACCTTGAAGTGACCGTGAACAACCCCTTGGCGAGCTTGTGGACGGGTCTTTGCCAAGCCGATGCGGCGGATGACGTTATCGAGTCGTCGTTCGCACAAGAGCAGCAACGTTTCCCCGGTATTCCCCTTCTTGCGAACCGCATCATCGAAGTACCGACGCAGCTGGCGTTCGCCAAGCCCGTAGTAGTACTTGATCTTTTGCTTCTCCGACAAAGCGGTACCGTAGTTGCTTGAACGACGGCTACGTGGGTGCATCCCTGGTGGGTTTTCACTGCGCTTCTCGTAAGCTCGAACGCAACCTGCGTTTTCATAGAGCATTGCGCCGAAACGACGATTGACGCGGGCCTTGGGGCCGGTATAGCGTGCCATGGACTCTCCTAAAACAACCTTTAAAAGGTTTGGAAAAATGGACTAGGGATGCTCCCATTCGGGTTGTTCGATAGTCGGCTCGCTAAATCCTTAGCGACTTATCCGACCCTCAACACTCGAATGCGGATCATCGGGTCAGTCATCCTTGCCGCGACGCTGCGGCAAAATGCTGACCTGGGGAATTTGGGATTCAGGCGGAAATTATGGGAATTCAAACGTCCTGAACAACCCCAAAAATCCAATAATTCCAAGGAAAACGGGGCCTTTGAAATGAAGCTGACGGGGCGATAACTGCCATATTGTCCTGAAAAACAGACGATCTGACTCGGAAAACAGGTGAAGTTGCACTGAAAACCCACCTATCTTGGGGCGAAAAACCCGTGTTTCTCGCCGGCTAATCGCTTATCTTACAGATCCCCCCAACCATCCTCTTCCAGGACTCCCGCCTCCGATGCTGCCCCTGAACTCCCTTTTTGGCTCCGACTCGAAGCTTCGCAGGATTGGAATCGTCTGCATCCTGCTACTCCTGGCCTCAGCGGTCAACTACATGGACCGCCAAACCCTCTCGGTCGCCGCAGCCCGGATCAAAGATGAATTCAAAATCGACAGTGCACAGTACGGGCGGATCGAAGCCATCTTCGGTTACAGTTTCGCTTTCGGCTCCCTTTTTTGGGGGTTCGTCGTGGATAAGTTTTCCGTCCGCTGGATCTACCCCATCGGTTTGCTCGGATGGTCCACCATGGGATTCCTCACCGGCTGGGTTCAAAACTACGACGAACTGTATTGGTGCAGACTGCTGCTAGGATTCTTTGAGTCAGCGCACTGGCCGTGCGGGTTGAAGACGACCCAAGCCCTCCTGAGCCGACAAGGCCGGGCGATGGGAAACAGCGTCTTGCAAAGCGGCACCTCCCTCGGAGCAATCCTGACCCCAATCGTGATGCTTGCGATCCTCACCCCGGAACCTGGTAGTTGGCGATTCGGTTTCCAACTCATCGCGATCGTGGGCGCTTCCTGGATCTTCTTGTGGCTGTTCGTTGTCCGCGAAAGCGACTTTATTCAGCAACATCAAGTCGAGCAACATCAAGACCACCAAACCCTGGATAAAACGGTTTCGAGCAATACAGCCTCATCGCCCTGGTGGAGCGATGTCTTCACCTCCCGATTTGTAATCGTCCTGATCATGATCATATGCATCAACACGATGTGGCAAGTCGTCCGAGCTTGGCTCCCACTGATCATGCAAGAGAACTACGGCTTTAGCGAACGACAAACATTGCTATTCAACTCCCTATGGTATCTTTGCACCGACCTCGGCTGCTTCGCATCGGGACTCCTCGCATTGACACTCGGTGTTCGAGGTTGGAGTATAAAGTCCGCTCGCTTGACCGCGTTGCTTGTATGCGTTGTCTGTTTCTCAAGCATCATTGCGGTCCCGTTTCTCAACCGTAAACTTGCGGCAACTCGAGCCGCTGCAACCGCTAATGTAAAAGATACGGTAGCGCCACCTACCACTACACCCGTAGCTACCCAACCGACGCTTACTTGGTCGGAGGAATTCCAAGCGATCTTAGCGCTTGAACCGATTCGAATTGCGATGCTCGGCATCCTGCTTCTCTCCGGCGCAGGAGCATTGGGGATCTTCCCGATCTACTATTCGTTCGCTCAAGACGTCTCGCCAAATCATCAAGGAAAAGTCACATCCCTTTCCGCCCTCGGCGGGTGGCTTGTCTCCTCCTACGCTCAACCGCTGTTCGGGAAGCTCAAGGATCAGACGGGGACCTACGATATTGGAATTTGGATCATCAGTCTTTTGCCGGTCATACCGCTGATTGCTTTGTGGCTTTTCTGGCACCACGAGCCAGCTGCTTCTAACGCACCCTCAACTCTTTCTACGAAAGCAGAATGAACATGGTTACCCGTCGAGAATTTCTTGCGCAAAGCAGCCTTTCGGCTGGTGCTCTGGCCGCCGGCTCCTTGGCGACTTCGTCGCTGATCGCTCTACCTGCAGGTGCGGCGGAACCACAAACCGCGCAAGCTCAGGGTGGTTCGCCTCGCAAGAAGATCGCATTTCTTGGCACGGTCGTCTTTCGCCATTCGCATGCTCAACATTTTCTCGATCGACATTGCATGGGATACACTTGGGGAGGCCGATGGCAATCACCTCGATTTGACGTCGCATCGGTTTACATCGAACAACAGCAAAAAGAAGGTGACTTATCGGCACAGCGCATCGAGAAGTACAAGCTCAAACAGTTCACTTCGATCGCTGATGCTTTGACTCTTGGCACTTCCAAGCTCGCTGTCGATGGAGTGGTCATCATTGGTGAGCATGGTGATTACCCAACGAACGAGAAAGGCCAGCGGCGCTATCCACGTTACGATTGGTTCAAGCAAATCGTTAAGGTATTCGAAGCTTCCGGGAAGAGTTGCCCGGTGTTCAACGACAAGCACTTATCGACCGACTGGAATGAGTGCGTGGAGATGGTCGAGGACTCGAAGCGACTTGGGTTCCCGTTTCTCGCTGGTTCATCCCTTCCTGTGACTTGGCGATTTCCATCGATCGATATGCCGATCGACACACCACTTAGAGAGAGTGTGTGCGTCTGCTATGGAGGGGTCGATAGCTATGACTTCCATGGACTCGAGACCGCCCAGTGCATGTCAGAAAGACGCCGGGGTGGAGAAGTCGGCATCGCTGCGGTAACAGCATTGAAAGGCCAAGCGTTATGGGATGAGATGGATAAACCATCTCGGGAAGACACACGCAAATTGTTTGTTGCTGCAATGACCCGCAGTCACAACCTGCCCGTCGAAGGAGGGTTCCCCACAGACCCGGTAAACTACGAATGGGCAAAGCGCGTCATGAACGGCACGATCGCTTACTTCATCGAACATATCGATGGATTTCGAACAACAATGTTCCTGTGTCCGATCCAAGACTTCAACTATGCCGGCATGCGTTCCGACAACGGGGAGATCATCTCTTGCCAGATGTATTTGCCGATGCCAACCCACGGATCGACAACAGCGGACTTCTTTAACCCGCTGGCAAGACATATCGAGAACTTGGTCCTCGAAGGCAAGACACCTTATCCGATCGAGCGCACTCTCTTAACTAGCGGGATGGTCATCGGCGGAGTCGAGTCGCTTGCGGCTGACGGGAAGCGATATGCAACAGAGCAAATGGCTGTCCGGTACTCCAATGCAAACCCACCAGCTTTTTGGCGCGAATAGAACTACTGGCGCGAACAGATCTGCTGGAGCGAGCTGAACTAATGGCGCGAGTTTAGCCTTGGCAAGATTCATACCATCGAGCTAGCGAAGCCCCGTTAACAAAACGAGGACTTGGGGACCTGAATGTTCGCGAGCGCATGCCACGTTCAACCCTCTTATTGGCCAGCAGATTTTCGGATCTTCTCCATCTGCTGCCGAATCCCATTGTGTAGGAACTCCCAATCCAAAGCTGGTCCCGGATCGGATTTATTTCCTTGGACGTGATAGTGTCCGAGAATTCCTGAGAACGCAGCCCACTGTTCGTCGGTCAACGTGCGGTCGATCAGCTTGCCGTCGGCTCCACGCGGGAAATCCGGTCGCAGGTTTGGGAAGATATCGCACAACGCTGCGCTGAGTTTAACCAGAGCAGCGTACTGCTCAGGGGTATAGTCGTACTGGATGTACTCGGTCTCGCGCGTGATGCCTCGAACAGGCTCAGCGCGTCGCGGTCGATACTTGCGACCGGCAAATCGTTCTTGCCCGCGAATCTTGGCTGGAAAAATAAGATAAGGGCCCTCGTCATCATGAGCGTACCATTGCTCGAAGGGATTCTTCTCGCTTACCGGATAAGCTCCGATATTGGCGATCTCAATCCCGATGCTTCGGTCGTTGCTCTTTGTGGCGTGCCAAGCACGTTCTTTCAGATCGAGGGTCTGATAGATTGTTCCGTCGACATCAAGCATGAAATGGACACTTAAACCTCGGATGTCGTGAAGAATGAAAAAGCATTGCGGACTTGTTCCGGCAACATCGAAATGCAAAACAAACTGATCGACTTTCTCTTGAAGCAATCCGAGTGACCAACCACCTCCTCGGATTTGCTCAAGCTCTTCGGCAGTGTAGCTGTCTTGTGCAATGGATCCAAAACGGAGTCCATATCGATCGGGACTGAACTCTTGTGGCTTGGTCACAAACTGTATCTTGCCTGCTTGCATCTCCTCAGTGGTGCTCTTCCAATCACGCTTATCGAACGCGGAGAAACGGCGTGTGGATCGATATGCATCGAATCCACCTGGATCGGTCCAAAGGACGACTGGAGTTCCGATCCTATAATGTTGCCCGCAGACAACGATCTCATCCCCATGCCGCTTCTGAAACCCCAGCGACGGGTCTTGGGCGATCCCAAGTGAACTGGCAATCACCCAGCCCCACACCAATGACAATGCGACATGGATCCATCGCGACAAACGCCCCGCACAGAGCGTCTTTTGGACGGTTTCAAGCTCGATACTGTTCATCGCTTCATTCCTCCGCTTCAACCTTCACTACAGGCCAGGCCCACTGTTGAATACTTATAGGCCTACGATTCAATACTACAGGTCCACGATTACTAGATTATTAGATTACTACAGGTCTGCTACTTAAACAGCGCTGCGGGATCTGATCGCCAAAGCTTGCGCACAGCTAAAACGCCACTCAAGCCACTCATCACCAGCGTCAAGGCTGCGACAAGCAATACTCTACCGGCGTCGAGTCTCATCACAAGTCCCGTCCACTCCGAGAGCCATTGATACAACAACCAACTGACCAACCATCCAGGCAGAAAACCAAATAAGCACAAATAGAAAGCTTGAGATAACACGAAGCGCAAAAAGTAACCTGAGCCATATCCCATCGCTTTGAGCGTTGCATACTCTGCCATGTGATCTTGTATATCGGTGAACAGAATCTGATAACAAATGATCACACCGATTACTAAACCCATGATCGTCCCGATCGAAAAGATAATTCCAATCGGCGTGTTCCTTGCCCAAAACCCAATCTCCCTAGAGATCAGCTGTTTTTTGGTAAAGACTTCGATGCCGCTACCAAGCCTAGCTTGCAAGTCTAGCGCGACACGCTCTGGGTCAGCATGTGGCTCCAGTCGGATCAGTCCAAGATCGACGGCGGAAAGGGGAGGTCGCCGGAGGTTTTCGACAACTGCTTGACCTGCTTGACCTGCTTGACCTGCTCGACTCGGAAAGAAATGTTCTACCCCAGCTTCGCTAATCAACAACGTACCGTCGTAAACAAAGTCCGTTCCGATCCGGACCCAATCTCGCAATACGATTTGCTTCCCCGATAGCTCAGCGGCTTGCGCACGGAGTCGCTCAACAGATCGTTTTTCGAATCCGTAAGCTTCCTTGCTGCGCCGATCGACCAACGCCATCGATGCATCGCTTAATTCTTCGAGCGATCGATTCATTTCAGGATCGATGAACGGTTTGGAATCCTTTGGAAAGCCGATAACCCGAATCGATCGCGACACATGCCCTATCACGCGAGCTTGCGCGAGCGAACGATCGATATACATCGGAATCGCAACTCGAACCCCCTCCACCCCCTTGGCTCGATCGATGAGTCCGTACTCGAATCGTTGTTCGCTTGGAACGGTATATCGAGCGGGGGATAAGATAACCAAATCCGTATCGAGCAACCTCAAGACTTCCACGGCACTATCGAAGAGACCGTTGAGGAACCCGATTTGACTAAACATCAACACAACGGCAAACCCGATCCCCAGCGCGCTGAGCATCATTCTGCCAAGATTGTTCGTTACGTTTAGCCAAGCCAGTGGAGTTCGCATCGGAGTCCGGGCAATGAATCAGGGTATAGCAATCAGGGTGTCGAATCAGAACAACGAAGCCGGTTCGGCTTTCCACAGTTTTAGCATCGCCATCGCAGCCGAAACGGTACACATCAGCAGTGCAAGTCCAAGCACCCCAAAGGTCCGTTCCCAAGTCATCACAGTGGGGATCTTGGAAAGACTTGCGGTAACTTGGTACAACACAACGGCGACGATCATCGCCGGAAGGTAGCTTAAGATTGCCAAGAACCAAGATTGCATAATCACGATCCGAGCCAGGGCGAATTGGCTATATCCCATCGCTTTCAACGTTGCATATTCCGGCAATCGATTTGCGACATCGTTGGCTAAGATCATGTAAACGATCGCCGCACCGATGATAAACGACAACACAACACCCATTGTGAAAATCATCCCGATGGGTGTCTCACGCAACCAACGAGTACGCTCCCAAGTCAATTGCTCAGCCATGGTGTAAAGCTGAACTTGTTGCAAGATCCTGGGATCTTTTTTCGATAACCAATCGAGCAACTCCGCTTTGGCAACGTTCGGATCGACTCCGCTTTTCAGTCGCACTAATCCCAACGATGCTCGCTCTCGCGTATCGATTCCACTGCGATAGGCATAACCCACATCGCTCAGCAGGACTGCTCCGTTCGTTGCCAGACCTGTTCCCAATTGAAAGTGCCCTGCGATGAGCGAAGCTCGGTTTCCAAGTTCGCACGAGTGACCGATATCGGCGTCGGAAAACGATCGGCAGTTCTCAGGACCGTATTCGGAACGCGTAGCTCGATCGACAAGGATCGCATCGGGGCTTTTGAGTTTGTCCAATTGATCCAGGATTTCGGGAACGTCGAGAACAGGTCGATCGACTTGCATTCCCATCATCCCTACGGTTCGAAATGACCCATCCGGCGGGGCTTGAGCACACCCGCTAGGTCGTGGCGGATTTTGCCATCGCATGAGCATGATGAAAAAGGGATCTACCCGCTCGACCAATGGGTGAGATTGAACCAAAAGCATCGAACTACGATCGATGGTACGCGGTTCATACAAATGCACGTAATCGGTGGATCGGATAACCAAATCCCCATGTAGCTTGCCGTAGACGATGTTGGCAGTATTTCCCACGGCCCCGCGAAAGCCTAACTGCATGAAGATCAGTAGCAACGCGAAGGAGACTCCCAAGACACATGCGCATGTGCGGGCGGGTTGCGAAGTCAAATTCAACAATGCTACGGGAGTTTTGCGAAATCGACTTCCGAACGATCCCTTTGGCTTCCTACTTGCCAATCTCTTCCTCCCTCCCGATCTACTGTGTATCTAACCTCGATCTACCCTCGAGCTGCCGTGGACCCCTACCGTAGCCCCCTACCGTGGACCCCCACCGTGGACCTACCGTGGATCTATACATGATGCGACCGGGATTGTCATAAGCATATGCTGCTGTCGATCTGAGGATTGGGTTGATTGCTTATTTGCTTGTCGGTTCTTCAAGCGTTCGATAAACCCAGTCCTTCACGGCGACCTTCGATTGAAACACGCAGTATCCTAGAGGTCGCGAGCGCATGACTTCGGCTCGTACCGAGAATTTGCGATTCCCGCGGGGGACTTCCAAGATCTGTTCATCATCGAGCCACACGGTGATGTTCTGTGCGTCGACACGAACTTTGAATCGATACCACTGTCCATTTTTGAAATTTCGGTAGCTTGCGGTTTCATTCTCGCTTGCGTCGTTCCCGTCGATGCTGCTGATTCCGACAAGTCCACCACCCCAGCCACCGGCGATCAACGAGCAGTGTTCTTTGCCGACCGGGAAAGTCACTCCGGCGAAGAAGTCCGAACCTTCAACTCGTTGAGCACTCCACTGCATCTCGTAGTTTTCAGTCGGGAAGTCCTTTCCTAGTTTCGTGACACCGGTTAGCGGTTCACCGCGTTCGAGGGTCAGTGTTCCACCCTCGATCACCGAGGAACCTTCTCCGCCGAAGTTGGTCGATTCCCAGCCATCGAGTCCTTTTTCGGGCAAGAGTTTCTTCCAACCGAGCTTTGCATCTGCTTCTTTAGCATCGTCTTGCTTTGCATCTGCTTGCTTTGAATCTGCTTGCGGCTTGCTGTCTTGGGCTAGGCCTGTTGATAAGCCAATAGCAGGGGAGCACAGTGCCAAGCCGCACAACGAAGCAATTTGACACAGCGAAGCAATTCGGCGCAGCAGTGTTGTTTTGCGCGAGGATTTCGAGTGCTGGGCGAGACGTGGATTCGTCGAGAGAGAGGAAGAAGACTGCATGGCAAAAATTCTCACTGGTATGATTTTTGAAGTTGTAAGGGGCTTGCGAATCGACCGAAGCAGCTTTACTGGTTCGGGTTCCACTCTGGGAATTTTTCGAGTTGTTGTTTCAGAGCAGCTCGGGAGCGGTTCAACCGGGAGCGGACCGTGCCGATGGAGATCTTCAATACCTCTGCGATATCTTCGTAGGAGAGATCTTCCATTTCGCGGAGGACCAAGATCGAGCGGTGGTCTTCGGAGAGCAGAGCAAGCGCTCGATGGACGAGCTGGATGTCTTCCGAGCGGGTCATGCGGGTATCGGGCGTATCCCCTTCGAACTCCGGTTCTGCACCGGTGTTCTCCCGAGTCTCGTCGAGGGACTGATGGTTCTTCCGTCGGCGGCGTCGAGCTAAAGCAAAATTGAAAGCGATACGGTAGAGCCAGGTAAAGAAGCGGCTGTTGCGTTGGAATGTGTCGAGCTTTAAGTACGCTTGGATGAACGATTCCTGGACAACATCTTCGGCTTCGTCTGCGCTGCCGACGATGCTGATCATGGCCGTATAGAGTCGGTCTTGATAGCGGACGACCAACGTCTCAAAGGCTGAGCTTTGTCCGGCAAGGGCCAGCTCGATGAGTTTATCTTCGTCGTTCACGCTCGGAGCACAGGAAAAGGAGAGGAGCAGTCGTGGAAGATGGCCTGGGATCGCCATCCACGAAAATCATGATCATATTTTTGATTTCGTGGGATGAAAACCCGGGGTTTCACGAAGGATTTCCGAAAAAACCTTTATTCATACCTCAGGGCATCGATCGGATCGAGCCTGCTGGCTCTCCAAGCCGGGTAGAAACCGAAGCCGATGCCGACGCAAGCCGAGAAGATTAGGCTGACGATCGCGGCCCACTGATTGACGATGATCGGCCAGTCTCGCCCCGAAGAAACGGCGTTGATGGCCATGGTCAGCCCCACCGATCCAACGATCCCAAGCGTCACGCCGATGGCTCCCCCAACGAGAGACAAGACCATCGCCTCGACTAAAAACTGCATCAAAATGTCTTTTGGCCGGGCCCCAACCGCCATCCGAATCCCAATTTCCCGGGTTCGCTCGGTGACAGAGACAAGCATGATATTCATGATCCCCACCCCGCCGACGACTAGCGAGATTCCGGCTATCGATGCGAGCATCGCCGTAAGCGTTCCGGTGACGATCCCAAAGGCACTTGCGATTTCCGTGGTGTTGGCAACTTCAAAGTCAGGTGGCTGCCCCATCGAAATGCGATGGCGATCCATCATTAGCGAACGGATCTCTTGCTCGGCAACCCCCATCAAATCGGTAGAGCGAGCCGACGCCAAAGCCACGTCGACATTGTTGAAGTTCGATCCTTGCAGTCGTTTACGCACGGTCGTAAATGGCATCAACACAACGTCGTCTTGGTCGTCTCCGACGATGTTCGCCCCCTTGGTCGCTAGTACACCGACGATTTCAAAAGGTATGTTCTTGATGCGCACGGTCTGCCCAAGGGGATTTGCGGTCTGAAACAGTTTCTTTGAAACCGTAGATCCAATCACACAAACCTTGTTTGAGTTGTTGATGTCACCGTCTGCAAAGAAGTTACCTGCGGAAATTTGCCAGTTGCGAACAAGCAGATAATCGGCACCTACCCCAACTAATTCCCTTGGACGCCAATTATTGTTGCCGCTGATCACTTGCCCAACCGCCCCGACTATCGGACTTGCCGCCAATACACTCGGACACTCTTTCGAGATCGCTTGAATGTCCCCAACGGTCAACGAAGGAACTTGACCCGAGCGAGCACCGCGAGCTTGGCGACTCCCCGGAGAGATGACGATCACGTTCGTTCCGAGATTCTTGAACTCACCTTGAACCAACTCGCTCGCACTCGTGCCGATCGAGACCATCGCCGTAACGGCTGCGATCCCAATGACCACCCCAAGGATGGTCAGCCCCGCTCGCATCTTGTTCTTTGCTAAAGCAGCGGTAGCGATTCGGAAAATATTTAGGAATGACACGCAAGTTCTCGGTAAAGGGTTTCGTAAAGCGCTTCGTACTTTCGCAATTGATGCCGAAGCTCGAATTCGTTGGCCGCACGCTCACGATTCGCGCTGCCGAGAGATTGTAGTTTATCGGGTTGGCGAACCAGGTCGATAACCAATCTGACCCAACCTTCCCAATCTTCTCGAACTACACTCTGAGCTTCGAGATGCTCACCAAGCAGTGCCGCGACTCCCTCGACCCGCATGGTCGCTACCGGTAAACCCACCGACATGGCTTCAAGAATCACATTCGGCATGCCTTCGTAACGAGTCGGAAGCAACAACAGCTCCGATTCGAGCATTTTCTGCAGAACATTCGGTTGTTTGCCCAACAAATCGATGCGATGGGAAAAAGGTGAGGACTGCAAGAAGCTTTTCCAAGCCGGCATCCACGACCCCTCACCGATGATGACCAAGCGATGATCGGGAAGCGATTGAAGGATCCTCTCGGCGTTGCGCAGAAGTACGTCAATTCCTTTTTGAAGTTCGAGCCGGCCCACGAAAAGCAACTGCTTGCTCGTCTCCTCAACGCTGTGCTGCGCCCAAGACCGGGAATTTCGAGGGATGCTGACCCCGTTTTCAATCACCATCAGTTTCTCCGAAGGAACACCTTCCTTCGTATGGCTCCAAGCCGCGACTTCGGCGCTGACGCAAACCACTCGACTCGCCGGTCTATGCCAAATCCATCCAAGCCATCGACGCCAAGTGCGAGGCTCGACAACCCGAATACCGGGAACCCAAATGACTCCGGTCCGTCCGTAGAGCAAGCCTCCCAAGACATTCGCGTGCCATAGAAAGCCTTGAGCTACATCCGGTTTTCGATCTTTAATCAACCTGCGCAATCCACGCTGAGCTCGAAACCATTGCCACGGCTTGCTAGCATTCAAAAAGTGGATTTGCAGTTCGCCGCTTGGGGCTCCCACCGCGGCTTGGCTTTGAAGGTCTTCGGAGACTTGTTTTAATTTTTCCCACAGAACGCTTTTTGCTGCCCCTAGCGGCGGCGGGCCGATAGAGATCACCCGAACTTTTGAGCCGCGTTGAGCTAAGTACGTCGCTAATTCCGCGCAGCAGCGTTCCGCTCCCCCGGTCTCGATTTCGGTGATCAACAGGTCGATAAGCATCTACGAACCGGCTTGTTTGCGAAGTGGGATTGTCTGTGAGCAGGTTTGTTGGCAATCGGGGCTTGTTGGCAATCGGGGTTTTATTGCAGCGAGATTCTTTTGAAATCTGTGTTGTGCCCGATCCGTTCGACAAGCTAAAGAGAATCTGTAGCAAAGTTTGCAGTGGCGATGGAACACCCGTTCCTGGATTCCTGAGCGGACTTGAATTTCCCAAGCATGGAGGCATGGGATGGTTCCACAATCCGACGCGTGCTTCGAGCGTTCTTCGCGAATGGGTCTGTACGCCTGTTTCCGACGAATCGTTCATGCATTCTCGGCAAGCATTCTTCGTTATTTAACTGCGGTCGGCATTCTATTTTTATCCTTGGTTAGTTTCCTTGGTTGCGATTTCGTAGAATCGCTTCCCCCATCAAGCGGTCTTCTACCGCAGGGACAAGCGGGTTATTCACAAGCCGGTTATAGCACCGCGCAGGGTTACAGTACCGCGCAGGGCAATCCTAACGAGGTCTTACCGGATTCGTCGGCATCGCGATCATTGCAAAGGACATCGTTTCGTCCAACGGAAACCGCAACCGGTCCGCTACCGGTTCCAAAACGCACACCTCAAAATACGTTGATTGCGAGTTTTAACATTCAGGCGTTTGGGGAAAAGAAGGTCTCGGACCCGGTTGTTGTGCAACGCATCGTCGCGATCTTGCGCCTTTTCGATGTCACAGCGATCCAAGAAGTTCGTGCGATGGAACAAACGGTCTTGCCGCGATTGATCCAATTGGTCAATGCCGAAGGTGCTCGCTACGATTTCATCCTAGGCCCACGCCTTGGTCGCTCCAATTCCAAAGAGCAATACTGTTACATTTACGATACGACTCGAATTGTTTCGAGTCCTTCGGCGAGTTACACCGTCAACGACACGGCGGATCTATTGCACCGCGAGCCGCTTGTCGGTCGCTTTGCCACGCGCGTGCCACCTGGCTATCCACCCTTTACTTTCTCGTTGATGAATATCCACACCGATCCAGGGGAGGTCAAGCAAGAGCTTCCGGTGATGCATACGGTGCTTCGAGCGGTTCGCGAATACGAATGGTCCACCGCTCGCGAAGACGACGTAATGATGATGGGGGATCTCAATGCCGCACCTTCGAAATTTGGTAACTTAGCCCAAGTACCAGGTATCTATTGGGTCATCAATGACCAACCGACCAACACGAGACGAACCGAAATATACGACAACATTCTCTTCGACCGAGGTCCGACCAACGAGTTCATCGGACGAGCCGGCGTGCTTGAAATGACCAAGATCTTCGGTATATCGATCGACGAAGCGCTCAAGGTATCCGACCACAATCCGATCTGGGCCGAGTTCACTTCCGTCGAGCAACCTTCCCCATACTCCGTGCCCCCTGCTTACTCCAATAACCAAGCGGGTCCAGCTTTGACCACCCAAGTCCCAGGCCAAACTGTCGGTGGGCAAACTCGTTGAGAGTAGTACTTGTTCTCGCTGCGACGAACAGACTTCGATACGATCTACACTGTTGGCCTATGAAGCCATCGGCCTATGAAGCCATCGATACAGTCCCCTTGAATGCCCTTCAAAGGACTACTGCTGCGCAGCGTGAAAGTACCGGTGCAGCGTTTCTTTCGCCGCTCTGCATTCCGGGTAGATCCTAGCAGCTTCTAAAAAACATTCCTTCGCCGTCGCTTGTCGATCCATCAACCAGTAGCATTGCCCAAGCAGCACGCAAGCGCGGTAGCATTCAGGATCGAAGGAGAGCACATGTCGGCAATCATCGATCGCACCCGAGAGTTGCGAGGTATAAAACCGGATGATGCTGCGGAGTAACCAAGATTCGGGGTGCAAACCGTGGCGAATTACCAGCAAATCTGCCATACGGCGTGCGGAATTCCAATTTGCTTCAGCGATGGAATCTTCGATTTCCAATGCATATTGCCGCTGCCATTCGCATCGGATCCGCTCCAAGATCAAACTTCTCGCATCATCGGCTTCCCGACGAACAGCCGAGGATTCCGTGCGAAGCCATGGCCCAAGGAAGGAATACTCAGCTTGTTTCCCAATCAGTCCCAATCCCCAAATCGCCGCTTGTTGCTTCTCGATATCCCTCGAATGCACCATCCGCTTGAGCGTATGACTGCAATAATGCTCGGCAACGATGGTCGAAACCATCCTCCCGTGCACATGCCGCTCGCGGTAGAATGTGACCAACTTGGGTGTTCGTGTGTTCATGCGTAACTCTCTGAGTGATATCCAGTGATGATCCACTCTAATCACCTCTTTGCAGTTCGCAATCACTATCATTGAATACGGTAAAAGTAGCTTTGTGCATCTTGACTTTTGATTTGCTCCAACACCGATCTGTGCGCAAGTATGCGTGTGTTGAGATGTTGCTCTACGTGACTCTTTGCGCTTTTGTCTTAGGTTCGAGTCATCGAACTTTTGCTCAGTCACCCACCATACATCCCTATCGAACACCGGGTGCAATCGCATTGTGCGGTCAGCTCAAAACGATCTCGCCGGATTCTGGTTCGACCATCGAGTTGCCACTGCTCGATTGGATCGAAAGCTCGCACCTTCGAGATCAAATACCCATATGGCTCGATCGACGTATTCCAAGTGATATCGAATTGCGATTGGAAATACCCAGCGAACAGACTTGCTACTCAGTTCTACAAAGCGTTGCAAGAAAGCTTGATGCGGAAGTTGCTTGCATCGATCGATGGGTTGCTCTCGTGCCGGTCGGGTCCGCTTCTCGCATCGAATGGGCTTATTGGAATTCGATGACATCCCAAGACACACGATTAAGGACTCCGCTCAAAAATGCAATCGCTTGGAACGAAGGGACCGATACGCGGCAAATCTGGCAGTCCTTCCTCGACACGTGCGGGATCCCCGCTCCAACACCTTCGCCCCTTATCGAAGCCGAGCCGGATGTATGGCGAGCCTTTCGTCTGGAACAAACCAATGCCGCCGCCGTCGCAACCCTTCTGCTCTGCGGTTTCGATCAACGACTCGAATACTCAACCGATCGATCTCCAATGATCGACTCACTCTCCGAAGGGACGCCCCCGATGGTCCCTTTTCAATACAGTTCCGAAATTCCGAAACTCGGCAAACAAGCTTGGCAAGACTGGCGGGCTCGATGGCCGGAGCTGAAAGTCGAACGAATGGAAAATCGAGGAAGTCCAAACCGTGAGGCTTGGGAAATCCTCGCCCCGGTAGCCGCCCATCGGGAACTAGTAGATCCACTCACTCCCATTCCCACCCCAAAACGAACGGTCGATCCGAAACAGCCCAAACGTTTCACAGGTCACTACCGAGGGGAAACCCGCCGGATCCTTGAAAGCCTCAGCAAACAATTGGGGCTTCGGTTTGACGCCGAAGCACTACCGGCCGACCTAGCTCGCCGAGAAATCGATGTGGTTTTTCAAAATGCCTCCCTAGAGGAACTTCTCGAGAAACTCTCGAAAGCTTCCGGGTTGCGAATCTCGGTGGGCTCCGTGAAACTTATGGCCACTCCCATCGAGCCTTAATCGACCAAAGCTCTCAACTCCGCACCCCTCCTTTGGCGGGTAATCCCATCCCAAACACGTTGGAATAACCTTAAAAAAGTGTCAGGGAATTGCATCGATTTCCTCCCCCCGTCTGTTAAACTGTGGATGGATTGCTGGCATTTCTTAAAGATAAAGAATTGTTCACAACCAAGTTGACCTCGCTGATATCGATCCTCTCCGTTGTGCCTTGTTACCTACCGCTGATTTCAGCAAACTCCTCGTCTTTGTCTTTCCCTCCTCATCATCTCCTCATCGATTGGTAATGCCTTCGGGCAACTTAGGTCAATTACATGTCGCTGCGCATTTGTTGCATAGACGATAGCCATCTATGCATACACGGTTTACAAAGGGCTATAAGCGAAACACCCCATAGTATCGTCGCTACTTATTCGCATCTGCGATCTCTGCAACCACATCTTGTCGAGCAACCAACAGATGTTTTGATAACAGAAGTTCGTGTTGGAGGATCCGATAGTATCGAGTATTGCTCGGAGCTTCTCGAACAGTTCCCCAGAACAAAACTGATCCTTTATTCCTACGATGAGAATCCAACGCACGTTGCGCGAGCAAGCGCCATCGACGCTTGGGAGTTCGTCCCCAAACGAGCACCTGTACGCAGACTCGTGGAGGCGATCGAAGCGATTGCGGACCAGCAACGCCCAAAGGGTTCGCTTATCGATCAAGCCAAGTTGTTTCTGCGGAAGTATCACAAGCCAGCCGAGTCGATGTTGGTCCCTCTGACAAAACGGGAACATCAAATTCTCGTTCACCTAGCGCTAGGGTTGAGCAACCGCGAAATTAGCAAATCCCTGAGCATCAGTCTTGAGACGGTCAAAGAACACGTTCAAAACGTTTTACGTAAACTTCAGACCACCGACCGAACTGCAGCAGCGATCTGGTCTTTGAGAAACGGAATCCCAACACTTCATCTCGACATGTCCGACCCGCCAAATAATCCAATTCTTTAGAACAGCCCCTTAACCAAAGGTTATTTCTTCTAGCTCAAGCCGCTTTGGCGGATTCTTTCTTGTAAAATGACAGGTCCACTGGTAAGCCTTCCTGTCTTGCCTACCCGCCACTCGTTGCTTTTGCCAACACTTCATGAACCTGACCATTCTCTCCCCCGGTCTCCTGTCTGCATTTGGCTCGGCAGCCCTATCGTGGTTTGCATTGAGTCTCTTGGCGGTCGCTCAACCGCCAAACCCAACCGGTACACAAGCAGACATCGAGTTTTTTGAATCGAAGATCCGTCCACTGCTGATCGCTCACTGCCAAGAATGCCACTCCCAAGAGCACAAGAAGACCAGTGGAGGGCTTGCGCTAGATTCTCGCGATGGTTGGCAACGCGGAGGTGACTCGGGTGAAGTCATTGTGCCAAATCAGCCCGATCGAAGTCTTTTGATTCTAGCTGTTGAACATGCTTCGGGGGTAAGCGCGATGCCTCCGTCGGAGCATGCCGCGAAACTTGAACCTTTCCAAATCGCTCACTTGCGTCGATGGGTCGAGATGGGTGCGGTCGACCCGCGAGATTCTCAAAGCCGCCTTGGTGGAATGACAAGCGAACAAGCCGCCTCGTGGTGGTCCCTTCAACCCATCGAACACCCGACGATTCCTGTCGCGAATGCCCGCTCGCTTGACCAACAAAGTAACTTGCAAGCCTCTGAGCCATTGGATCTTTTTCTCGATGCGAAACGTCATGAGCATGGACTCGAGCCGGTCGCATCCGCATCGCGCACGCGATGGTTGCGCCGCGTGACGCTTGATCTGACCGGTCTGCTGCCAACCATCGATGAGCTCAATGCATTCGAGTCCGATTCATCGGAGTTGGCTTATGAAAAAGTTGTCGACCGACTCTTGGCGAGTCCAGCCCATGGCGAACGATATGCAAGACACTGGCTTGATGTTGCTCGATACGCAGATACAGCAGGTGATGGGGCGGATTACCCGGTAAGAGAAGCGGTCGGTTACCGCGACTGGGCCGTTCGGGCTTTCCAATCGAATATGCCCTGGGATCAATTCCTCACCGAACAACTTGCAGGGGATATCCTTGCGGAGCAGTGGGTGTCGAAAAATCCGGCAACGCCTTCTCAACAGACAAATTCACAGCAAGCCGACTCGCAGCAAGCAGATTCACAGTACGCAGATTCACAGTACGCAGACTTAGTCACCGCAACGGGTTTTCTCGCGATAGGCAAGCGATACGGTTATGCCCCAAACGCGGACTTTCAACATTTGGATTTTGCCGATGCGATCGATAGCATCGGCCGTTCGCTGCTCGGGCTCTCCATCGGTTGCGCGCGTTGCCACGATCACAAATACGATCCGGTAACAATGGAAGACTATTACGGGTTGTATGGGATTCTCGAAAGTACCCGTTGGGCGTTTCCCGGTGGCGAGGAGCAGAAGCGACCGATGCATTTCCCACCCCTTGTCCCTCGCTCCATCGCAGCACAAAAAGATTCGGAAAAGAGCTCAGCGATCGCCGCGATCGATGCTCGAATTCGTGAGGCTGAAGGAAAGAAGCTTAGTTTGGAGCCAAACTACTTCGGCGGTGGAATCGATTTGGATTTCGAAGCTCAGGAGTTGGGGCAAGCACCGAAGGACGCTTGGTTGTCAGCGGGTCCGAACCAGGTCGTTGCCGAGGCGCAGAGTCCTTACGAAGCTCTTTTCGGTAAAGGATCACGAGGAGTCAGGATCGGTGCCGGTACACCTTTTGAAGGTGTCCGGTATGTGTTCAAAAGATCTTTGAAGATTGCTGAGTCTCAACCCGTCTACTTTGCGATCGACTTCCGTGTACCGAGGAACGACCAAGGATCGTTCCGACTTTATCTTGGCCGAGGTGTGATCGAGTCGATCGCCATCGAGTGCGGAATTACCAGCAGCAGTTTTGCGATGAAGGAGCACGGGAAGTGGCGAGAACTTCATTCGCTCTTACCTGACCAATGGTACCACTTGCGATTGAAGCTAGATCTGGCAGCTCGAAACATCACCGGAACGCTTAATCATCGAACTCGAGTTTCGCAGGGAGCACAAAGAGCGGATGGGGACGCGAACTGGAGCGAGCTAGAGATTCCCGCCATCGCATTGCCACAGAATTGGGATGGAATTGCAGACACTTTTATCAGTGATGGATTTGGCCAAGTTGACAGCAAGGTACTTGAGCGAGATTTAGATAATTTAGCGTTGGAGCTTACCCCATTTCCGCCCCTTGATGCTCAAGCCCCTGAGCGTTTGCGCCCCGAGAGTCAAACTCCCGAGCAACGCGAGACACGAGAAAAATTACAACGTGAGATTGCTGAGGAACTGAAGCGATTGCAGGATGAGAAAAATCGCATTGCGGCCGAACCATCGTATCGTGTCGCTTATGGTGTTAGCGAGGGGACACCCACGGATGCGAAAGTGCAACTGCGAGGTGAGCCGGACAAATTGGGGGCTGTGGTTCCACGCAAAAATCTCACCATTCTAGGGGGAGAAACATTAGAGCATCCGGGATCGGGAAGTGGACGCCTGGAGCTTGCGCGTTGGCTTACTCGTTCCGACAATCCGTTGGTTGCGAGAGTTTGGATCAATCGGGTGTGGCAATGGCATTTTGGAAAAGGCTTGGTAGCAACGTCGAGCGACTTCGGTGCTCGGGGTGAATTGCCCACTCATCCTGAGTTACTCGATTACCTCGCATCCGAATTTGTATCTTCTGGATGGGATGTGCAACGACTGCATCGATCGATCGTATTGTCGGGTGCTTATCGTCTCGATAGCGACGGGGAGCAAGATGCACGGCAAAGTGCTTCAACCGATCCAGGGAATCGGCTGTTGTGGCGGATGAGCAAGCGTCCTTTGGATGCAGAGTCGCTTCGCGATGGAATGCTTCAATTAAGCGGGCAGTTGGATCGGCGAACGCCAGAAGCACATCCATTTCCCAAGGTTGATACATGGGCCTTTACCATCCACAATCCTTTTTATGCGAACTACGAGACGAACCGTCGAAGCCTTTACATGATGCAGCAGCGCAATCGTCGGCATCCATACTTAGGCTTGTTCGATGGAGCAGATCCAAACCAAAGTGTGGCCGAGCGATTTGCGACAACGACTCCGACCCAAAGCCTCTATTTGATGAACTCACCGTTTGTACATCGCTGTGCTCAAGACTTTGCGCAGCGAGTCCTTGAAGAATCGCAAGGGTCTTCGGAGCGAATCGTTTTAGCATATCGGTTATCGACCGGAGAGCGACCGAGTCCGGCGGAAATCGAGCGAGCCGAGCAGTTCTTGAATTCGTATCGAGAAGGTGAGCTGTCAGATAACAAGGGTTGGGTAGCGTTGTGTCGCGTGTTGATTACAAGCAATCGGTTTTTGACATGGGAGTAACGCAAATGTCGGGCGATCAACGGGTGCAAACTTGTGCTAGGGTTGGTACTACTAGCAGTAACAGTCTTCAGGGGAGGGAGGAAATCGGAACGATTTGGCAAGCCGCCTCGCGTCGCGATTTGTTTCGTGGGATATCCAAGGGGCTCGGGTCAGTGGCCTTCTTGAGCTTGCTCGAAGATTCGGTTGGTGCTTCGCAGAGTGATGCAGGGAATCCTCTGTCCGCAAAGGGTGGGCATCATGCAGCGAGTGCGGATCGGATTATTTTCTTGTATTCCACTGGGGGTGTATCGCATGTCGACACCTGGGACTACAAACCTCAGTTAGTCAGCGACCATGGGAAGAAGATCACAGCGAATCGGTGGCTGAATAAACCTGGCACGTTTGAGCGTTACTTGATTCGACCTAGGTGGGGATTTTCGCAGCATGGTCAATCGGGTATTTGGGCCAGTGCGCTCTTTCCCGAGACGGCCAAGATGGTCGATGAGATGTGCATTCTCAACGCCATGCATTGCGACAGCGACGGGCATGATAAAGGGACATTAGCAGCGCATACTGGTTCGGCGCAATTCGCAAGACCGAGCCATGGAGCTTGGGTCAGCTACGGTTTAGGAACCGTCAATCAAAATCTACCATCCTTCATGGTACTAGCACCACATCCTCCGTATGCCGGTGCTCAGACCTGGGGAAGCGATTTCTTGCCGGGCTGCCATCAAGGGACGCATGTGGTTCCTGGAAACGAGCCGTTGCCGTTCTTGCGTCCCGATGCGAATCGCGGTCGCAGACAGGAATTAGAGTTGAAATTATTAGAGACGATGAACCGAGAACATGCAGCGGACAGTCCGATCGACACGTTTCTTGAGGCCAGGGCTCGATCCTTTGAGACCGCCTTTGGGATGCAGTCAGAAGCACCTGAAGCACTCGATCTTTCGTCGGAGACTGAAGCTACGCTTGAGATGTATGGAATGAAGCGGGGAGAGACGCAGGGAATGGGGTGGCAATGCCTCGTCGCGCGTCGGCTTGCAGAGCGAGGTGTTCGGTTTATCGAAGTGATAGATACTGGCTCGAACAGCGGCGAGAATTGGGATTCCCATGGGAACATGGCCGACCATGAGAAGCTCGCGAAGAAAGTCGATCAACCAATCGCAGCGTTGTTAAAGGACTTGAAACAGCGCGGGATGTTAGAGCGAACGTTGGTGGTTTGGACAACCGAGTTCGGACGGACTTCGTTTCATCAAACGGCAGATCACCCCGGTAGGGAGCATCACAATCTCGTCTTTACCTCATGGATGGCTGGTGGAGGAGTCCGAGGTGGATTGGTTCATGGTCACTCAGATGAACATGGTATACTTCCGGTGGAGGGACATGTTCACACCCATGATTTACATGCGACGATGCTTCATTGCATGGGACTTGATCATGAGCGACTTACCTACCGACACGCTGGCCGAGACTATCGGCTTACCGATGTCGCAGGTCGAGTGGTGCGCGAGATCTTGAGCTGAATCCTGTTGATTCCGAAAGAATGATCCATTAAAACCCCTCTGGGATTCCGAAAGAAGAGATCGTGGACTTGCAACGTTATTGAATCGTTTGCAGAAACCACGAAGAAACTATTTAAGGTAGAAAAATGATTGAACACTCTCACAGTCAAAAGTCCAACAGCTTAAATATCGATGGACCAATATCCAACAGTCCAAAATCCCATGATCGCTTGTTGGGGATTTCACGACGATCGTTTGTCAAGCAGACTGCGGCCGTGACCGCTTTGGGGTTGGGGATCTCGCAGCGAGCACACGCTTTGGTCAACGACGAAGTTCGTGTGGCGTTTCTCAGTTGCGGTGGGCGAGCGAACGAACTGATGGGAGCTTTTGCTAAGGTCCCTGGGGTGAAGATCGTCGGTTTGTGCGATCCGGATGCATCGCGAGTAGAAAAGGCCAAAGGTCGTTTTCCAGAAGCGAAGACAGCCAACGATATGCGCAAGCTCATCGAAGATCCGAACATCGATGCAGTTGTAGTTGCGACTTGCAATCATTGGCACTGCTTGGCTTCGATCTGGGCGATGCAAGCGGGTAAGGACGTGTATGTCGAGAAGCCCTTGTCGCACAGTCAGTGGGAAGGAGAGCAGACGATTGCAGCCGCGCGCAAATACAACAGGATCTGCCAAGTCGGAACGCAGCAGCGATCCGATCCGATGCAAGCGGAGCTCAAGAAATTCTTGCACGAAGATAAGATGATTGGAAAGCTCAAGAATGTTCGAGTCAATCGCTATGGAGTTCGCGGACCGATCGGTAAGCGAAGTGAACCGTTGCCAAAGGATCCGAATATCGACAGGGATTTATGGCTCGGCCCTGCGGCTGATGTTCCTGTTTACCGCAACAGTTGGCACTATGATTGGCACTGGAATTGGAACACCGGCTCGGGAGAGATGGGGAACTGGGGAGTGCATGTTCTCGATGACGTGCGCAATGTAGCTTTCCAAGATTCGGTACGAGTTCCGAATCGAATCCTCGGTGGAGGTGGACGCGTGGTATGGAACGATGCCGGCGAATCACCAAACGTCCATGCTGTCGCTTTCGACACAGGCACTCTGCCAGTGGTCATCGGATTGAGCAATTTGCCAGACAAACCAGACGGAAAGAAATCACCCGATGCACCTGGACCTGGAAGCGGCTACGTGGTTTATGGCGAAGGTGGACGATTAGAAGGGCAACGCGGAGGTGCGAAAGCGTTCGATCGTGCCGGGAAACTCATCAAAGAGTTTCGAGGTAACAGCGGCGCGGGGCATCAAGCGAACTTTATCGAAGCCGTCAGAGCGAGGAAGAAAGAGTTGCTCAACGCCGAAGTGCAAGTTGGCCACGACTCGACCGGTTGGTGCAATTTTGCCAATATCTGCTTCCAAGCTGGTGATCAGCAAGACGTGCGCAGCAAGGTCGAATCGGCGATGGATTTCCCGGGTTGGGAAGAATTGATGGGTCAGATGCACGAGCATTTGTCCGCCCATGGCGTTGCACCCGAGGCAGCGGGCTTGAAGATGAGCCATTGGATGGAGCTCTCACCGCAGACCGGCCGTTTCATCGGCACACACGCGGCGGCAGGGAACGCTTTGATCAAGCGGCAGTATCGAGCCCCGTTCACGGTTCCAGAAACGGCGTAGCACTTGCCCTGCTTATGTCGCAAATAACGCAGGCAAAATAGTATAAAATGGTTCGTTGCGCGGTCGAGAACCGGGGAAACACAGAGGCACAGAGACACAGAGGATTGAAAGATTGAAGGTTTGGTGGATTAGTACGTTCGTAGGTTCGTAGATTGGTGGATTAGTGGATTAGTGAGCTTAGTTATCCCCACAAGCCCATTCCTCCCCACAATTCTTTCTATTCAAAATCCTTCCCCACAAATCCCACCCCACAAATCCCACCCCTCTGTGCCTCTGTGTCTCTGTGTTTCAAAAAAACCCCTGCCCTGTCTCTGTGTTTCAAAAAAAACCCTGTCCCCCATTAAATTCCCGCTCCGTTGCTTCAATCTGTCGCGGTGAAATCTCCTTGAATCGGCTTCATGAAAACTGACCTTTTGTCGAAGGGAGAATTAGAATCTACTAGTTAGATCGGTCGTGGAGCGGTGCCCGCAAGTCTCTGGCGTAACTTGATGGTACCCACCGGACCGAAGATGTATGAAACGAAAGTCGACACGACGCTGGCAAACGATTACAGAGCGATGACCCACACATCTACCGCAGCTTCTTTATCTGCACCCACTTGGAACGAAGCGGGTAACGGAACAAATCCAACTGGTTCACTCAGTTCCCACGAAACTGGTGAGCGGAAATCTGCGAACCACTCTACGGAAGTGCTTGAGCAGTTCAGTTATGACGATGACATTGTCCGATGGTTTGTGGCCGCGACGATCCTTTGGGGAATTGTAGGCACATCCGTTGGCGTGCTCGTGGCGTTCTTGCTAGTAGCACCATCGATTACGGATGGTTTGCGAAGCGACGTTTCTTCGGTATTGTCTTTCGCACGATTGCGTCCGCTGCACACGAACGCAGCGATTTTCGCTTTTGCCGGGAATGCTATTTTCGCTGCGATCTATTACAGCACGCAGCGGTTGTGCAAGGCGAGAATGTGGTCGGACGTTTTAAGTCGATTGCATTTCTGGGGCTGGCAAGCGATCATCGTCGCCGCGGCTTTGACGTTACCTTTCGGGATAACGCAGAGCAAGGAGTATGCGGAACTGGAGTGGCCGATCGATATAGCCATTGCGGTCGTTTGGCTGTTGTTCTTCGGTGTGAACTTCATGATGACCTTGATCCACCGCCGCGAGCGTCACATGTACGTGGCTTTGTGGTTTTACATTGCGACGATTGTCACTGTGACGGTCTTGCACGTGTTTAATAACTTGGTAGTCCCGATTGGATTGGGTAAGAGTTACTCGATTTACGCGGGGGTCCAAGACGCGTTGATGCAGTGGTGGTATGGTCACAACGCGGTCGCGTTCTTCTTGACCACTCCTTTCTTGGGATTGATGTATTACTTCATGCCCAAGGCTGCTGAACGCCCTGTGTTCAGTTACAAGCTGAGTATCATTCACTTCTGGTCGTTGGTGTTCATCTACATTTGGGCTGGCCCCCACCACTTGCATTACACAGCCCTGCCTGAGTGGGCAAGCACCTTTGGCATGTTGTTTAGCGTGATGCTTTGGATGCCATCATGGGGTGGGATGATCAATGGCTTGTTGACACTGCGAGGAGCGTGGCACAAAGTCACCACCGACCCGGTTCTGAAGTTCTTCGTGGTCGGAATCACCTTCTACGGCATGTCGACCTTCGAAGGCCCGATGTTATCGATCAAGAGTGTCAATGCGCTTTCGCACTATACCGACTGGACTATCGCTCACGTTCACTCCGGAGCTTTAGGATGGAACGGCTTCATGACGTTTGGAATGATTTATTGGTTACTTCCTCGTTTGTACCAAACCAAGTTGTGGAGTACCAAGTTAGCCGAATGGCATTTCTGGATCGGAACGATTGCGATTCTTTTGTACATCATTCCGATTTATGCCGCTGGTATTACCCAAGGCCTGATGTGGCGAGCTCAGAAACCCAACGGAGACTTGGTGTACGCGTTTCTTGAGACGGTTCAAGAGATCGTACCGTTTTGGTGGGTTCGCGTGGGAGCAGGGTCTCTTTATGTCATCGGCCTATTGATGCTCGCTTTCAATACAATCATGACCTGGAGCACGCGACCTTCGAAGTACGAGGTTCCTGTTTACTCCGCCCCACGATTGACCAAGGGTTACGTCGAGCCTGTGGCATCCGCAAGCAAACTGGATGGAACTCCGGTTCTGGATCTGGCGACCAAGGTCGATCGAGTCGCACAGATGAACTGGCACCGAGCTTGGGAGCACATGCCGGTGAAGTTCACCGTAATGACAACGTTGGCTGTGGTCGTCGCAAGCTTGTTCGAAATCGTTCCTATGTTTTTGATTCGAAGCAACATTCCGACTATCAATACCGTAAAGCCTTACACACCGTTAGAGATCGCAGGACGAGACATCTATGTTTCGGAAGGATGTTACAACTGCCATTCGCAGATGATTCGTCCGATGGTTGCCGAGCGTTTGCTCTACGGTGAGTACAGCAAGCCTGGAGAGTCGGTTTACGACCATCCGTTCCAATGGGGCTCACGGCGTATCGGCCCGGATTTGGCTCGTATCGGTATTACCCAGCAAAGCGGATTTTGGCATTGGCGTCACTTCGAGAATCCTTCGGTCATCTCGCCAGGTTCAGTGATGCCAAGCTACAGGCACTTGCTCGAAGAACGATTGAACTTCAACGAAATTCAACCTCGTGTTCAGGCAGCGAAGTTCTTGCATCCTGAGTATCCGTACGATGTTACGAAGTCTGCTGATTTGGCTAGATTGCAAGCTGAGAAAGTCGCAGCACAAATCGTCCTTCAAGGTGGCCCGGTTGAATACAACGGACACATGATCAAGGATTCCACTGCCATCGCCTTGATCGCTTACTTGCAACGCGTAGGCACGGACTTGACTAGAACCGAAGAACCGGCGAAGCCGAAAGAAGCGGATGCGACGGTTGCAGACTCCACTGCTGGAGCTCAGTAAACCATGCTTAAAGATGTCGTCTCATGGCTGAACTACGCTTGGTTTGACGAAGTCGCTTTGGTGATCTTCGCCAGTTGCTTCGTCGCGATCGTCGTCTGGTCATTAACCTTACGGAAAGAGACGGTCGACCGATTTGGATCGATCCCGTTAACCGACGAAGTCGTCGATCCAAGAGATCCAAAACCCATCACTATCCCACGCAGTAACACCACACCAAACACACCTTCATGAATACCACAAACAAGTCTGTAACCGAGAACGTCACACTTGGACATTCATACGATGGAATTCGGGAATACGACAACCCGTTACCTGGTTGGTGGAAGTGGTTGTTCGTTTTGACCGTGGTGGTATCCCCCTTCTACTTGCTCTATTTCCATGTCGGTGGACCGAATCGTTCAGTACACGAGCAGTTCGCCGCAGCCCTTGATGCGAACCAAAAGAAGAAGTACGCGGACATCGGCGACTTGACACCTGATGCTGTGACACTGGTAAAGTACATGAAAGACCCGGAATGGAACGAAGTTGGCAAGTCCATTTACAAGATGAACTGCGTTTCATGTCACGGGGCTGAGGGTGGCGGTGTAATCGGCCCGAACTTGTGCGATGAGAACTACAAGCACATCAAGAAGGTTGAAGACATCGTCAAAGTGATCAACGAGGGGGTTGCCGGCGGTGCGATGCCAGCTTGGGCAACACGTATCCCCAACAAGAACGACATCGTGATGGTGTCCGCTTATGTCGCGAGTTTGCGAGGGACCTCTCCTGCGAATCCCAAGGGGCCTGACGGCAGCCCAATCGCTGCTTGGTCAGCCGGTGATACACCAGCAACCGGTGATGCACCAGCAACCGGCACTAATCCAGCAGCCGGCGATGCACCAGCAGCTAGCGCAGCACCAACTACTACGCCTTGATAGGGTCAACTGTCTATCGCCTATAGGCACTTAAGGAAGTTGATCAAGTTTTGGCGATCTTCTTCACTTAAAGAGTCACCGAAGGTATGTCCCGTATTGAGCATGCCAGTATAGAGTTCCGGTTTTGACGGGTCGACTTGTGTCCCTGTGACTTCGCTCAAGGCATGGCTGAGCTGTTCGACCTGTTTGGGTGTTCTCCAATCGGGATCAAAGACGCGGACGTAGGGATCGGCTTGGATCAGCTTCTGAATCTCTTCGTGAGATTTATTCGATTCATCTACGTATTTCCATCCGACCCGCGTTTGATCGAAGTTGTTCGGGTCGGTACTGCTGGGGTACATGCTGTATTTCTTTGGCCGTGAGCTCGAGTGCAACAAATCGTAAAGCGTTGGTACCGAAGCGTTGTGCAGGTAAGGTCCTCTGGCCCAGATTCCAACGAGTGGTGGAGCGAGGTATTTTTGTGTAGAAACAAGGGTGCCACTTAGAAACTTCTTCTTCTCCTCGATATTCATATCGAAGATGTTGTTGATGCGCAGCGGGTCGGTTCCCAATTCCTCGTGATCGACCAGTTTTCCTGGGAAGCTAACCAAGTCGTATTGCTTGTCATCGGTTCGTTTGAAGGTGCCGTGGCAATGAGCGCAGTTGTTTTCAAACACTTTAAACCCTGCGTCAGCGGATTGGCTATCGACGGATTGAATGAAGGGATAACGAGGTGTTTTAAGGGAACTGAAGAAGGACGGGACAGTCTTTCTAAAGGTCTCCTTGGCCTCTAGGTAATCGCGTCCCAAATGGTCGCGATTGATTGCCATCGCATAAGTCACATCGGCGACATTTCCGGAGAACCCTCCGTCGACGTACAAGCCTTGCCCCTCTGTTCCGTGAGTCTTCCAATAGTAGTTGGTCCATGGCTGTGGTTTCAAAAATGGGATCAACGGTACTTTCGCTTCAAGGGGTTTGGTGTAGCTGGTGCTATGTTTCTCCAAGAAGAAGCTGTAGTAGCGTAGCAGGCTGGGTTTTACTCCATCGGGCCGCAGGGTTGGAACGAGAATACCGTAGAAGTCCGCTGAATCGATAAAGAACCTGGGTAGGTTTTTGGCGAATAGGAACCCCGGGCTTGCGTGGGAACTTTTGCAGATATTCTGGTGCAAGCGTTCGAAGTCCAAGAAGACGTTAGGGATTCCTTCGGCCAGTTTAGGTTGAGGATTTTTGGGGTCTGGGTTGGTGAACAGGACGGTGGAGTGGCACAGGCGGCAATTCGGGGAGATACCTGGTGCACCGTTCATCGCGACATTGGCTTTGGTGCGAACCACCCCCAATGTTACTGACTCCTCGATCCGAGCATCTTCAATCGGGCGATGAACGCCGTATCGCATGTCCATCTCATGCCACCAAGCGTCGCTGAATTCTTCGAGTTCCTTGAGCCGCGTCTTCTCGACCGGGTCGCTCGCTCCCGCAGCCCAAACTTCATGAATGGTCCCCAAACCATCGAAATTCCAAAGTGGAGTTGCGAGGGTGAACCGGGAGAGTATCTCAAGCTTCCCGGCTTCTACCAATTCTTTATTGGCGATCAATTCCTCCTCTCGCACTTCGAAAGGGGCTTTCTCAAGTCGATCTTCCGTGGGGTCTTGCGCGACCATTCCAACCGGAAATGCGATGAGCAACCCAAAGGCAAGAGTGGACGCCAATACGAGACGCTTGTGATTTGATCGATCGTTCATGGATTGTTCATGCCCGTAGAAGAGGGAAAACTAAGGATCACGTGACAGAAAAAGATTCAATGGAGTCAACTTGCTGAGGTACTTGAGGTATTTTAGCATGTAGAATGGATCGGTTTAGGAGGGGCAAATACAGTCTTGTTCGAACGGGAATGAAATTCGAATAGTGAGTGATAAAATTCAAGAGGATATCAGAATCGGATAGTAAGTACTTTCATATCCTCGGAGCACGAGCATTGGGCCGTGGATACAGTGCCCATGGTAGTGGAACCTAGATACTGGGCCCTAGAAACTGGGCGACAGCATGAATATTCAGCCTTATCGAACTCCAGATACTTTTTGGCCCCCGAAAATGTCGCGGTGGTGGTTCCGTCTCGTGGACCCTTTGCGTGTCAAAGCCCTTCGCGAACAGAGAATCGAGTCTATTGAAATCAGGGGCTTTGAACACCTCCAGCAATCGCTCGATGCAAATGCTGGGATCCTATTGGCCCCCAACCACTCGTTTCATTGGGATTCGTACTGCCTACTTGAGGCTGCTCGCCGTGCAGGACGCCCTTTCTATATCATGACCGCTTGGCAGGTCTTTCATCAAAGCAGCAGGTTCGAACGATTCTCCATGCAGCGGTGCGGTTGCTTCAGTGTCGACCGCGAAGGAACGGACATGGCTGCGATCAAGACTGCAGTCGACATCCTACAAAACCAACCCTCCCCACTGGTAGTTTTTCCCGAAGGAGATGTCTACCACACCAACGATCGTGCCACCCTGTTTCGCGATGGAGCAGCGGCGATGGCGTTGCTAGGCGCCCGCAAGAGCCAACGGGATATCGTGGTCATTCCTGTAGCGATCAAGCGATGGTATACCGAGGATCCGCAAGAGAGCCTTGAAAAGACCCTTTCTCAGGTCGAAGATCGCTTATTCTGGCGTCCGAAAAAACATCTCAGCTTGCAAGAGCGGATACTATCCATCGCAAGTGCTTTATTATCTCTGAAAGAACAGGAATATTATCAATCCGTCCAAGCCGGTACGCTTGCCGATCGCATTCAGACCCTTGCGAACCAAATACTTTCCGATGCGGAAATCAGATATACTGTTAATGCGCCCAGTGGTATCTTGCCCGAACGAGTCAAGGAAATCCGAAGGCGCATCATTCAACTGCAATCGCGACCTGAGGTATCGGATGCCGAGCTGATTCAGTACGAGGCCGACATGCAAAGCATGTTCTTCGTCACTCAGTTGTACAGTTATCCAGGTGATTACTTAATTCAAAAACCGAGTATCGAGCGGATCGCTGAGACGATCGACAAGTTTGAAGAAGACGTATTGGGTGCTCCGTATCCGAGTGTGCATGGCCCCAAAAGCGTTGTTATGAAGTTTGCTCCACCTATCCGAATTCCCAAAGGAAAAGAGAGCAAGCTGTCCGCAGCGGATTTGACAAAGCAAATGCAGTCGGAAGTGCAACGAATGCTCGATGAACTCAATGAGCACCACGACTCCAGCCATAAGCTTGAGGAGTGATCGCGGGAATCGATCGAACCGTCGACGCAACTCGATAGTGGATCGGTTGGATTATCAAGAAAGGGACGGAAATGTTCTCGCTCGATTCGGTATCGAAGTCCTTTGGTGACGTGCAAGTCCTCAAGCCAACTAGCGTGGAATTTCCCGTTGGAAAATCGACCGTCCTTATCGGCCCGAGCGGATGTGGGAAGAGTACCATGCTTCGGCTACTCGTCGGGTTAATACAGCCTGACTCCGGTACAGTTCGTTTCGACTCCGAAGTGATGACCCCTGATAAGTTAATGACGATGCGTCGGCGTATGGGTTACGTTATCCAAGACGGAGGACTCTTTCCCCATCTTACGGCTTTCGAAAATATTAGCTTGATGGCGATGCATCTCGGTTGGGGGATGGATGAGCGCACGAAGCGGGTCGAACAACTAGCGGAACTAACCCGCTTGCCGAGCGCGGCGCTCAAGCGGTATCCGGCGCAGATGTCTGGTGGGCAGCGTCAGCGCGTTGGCATCATGCGCGCTCTGATGCTGGATCCACCTGTCCTGCTATTCGATGAACCGATGGGGGCGTTGGATCCGTTGGTTCGATTCGATCTCCAAGAGGACTTACTCAAAATCATCCGCACACTGGGTAAGACATCGATCATGGTTACGCATGATATGGGAGAAGCTGGGTTTTTTGGCGATCAGGTCATGATGTTATCGGAAGGACAAATCGTCCAGCAAGGAACATTGGATTCTTTGATTCATCAACCAGCTAACGAGTACGTCACACGATTCATCCACGCGCAGCGCATCCCGCACGTAGGGTAGAACTCAGAGACCTTTTTCGGAGAATTCGATTCATGATCCGTTTGCACACCTCTGAGAAGGACTATCGTCCATTCCGTTTTGCAAAGTGTATGATCACAACGATCGTTTTAGGGTTATTTGCAGGATCGAATGTATTTGGTGAAGCGAATCGCGAGTCAACGCCGGAATTAAAAGTTGGTTCAAAGGCTTTTACCGAGTCGGTAGTGCTTGGGGAGATGTTATGTCATCTCGGTCGTGAAGCAGGGGCGAACGTTGAACATCTCGCAGAACTTGGTGGGACGCAAATCCTTTGGAATGCACTTGTGTCAGGTGAGATCGACGCTTATGTCGATTACACCGGGACGATTCGAGAAGAGATACTCGCAGAAGCTGCACGCAAGGGAATTCAGGTGCAGAGCGAAGAGCAGATGCGTCAAGAGCTAGCCCGGCGAGGGATTCTGATGTCGGCTACAGTTGGATTCAATAACACGTATGCCATGGGAATGCGTGAGGTACTCGCTGAGCGATTGAGTATCCGCAAGATCAGTGATTTGAAGAATCATCCAGACCTCGAGTATGGGTTGAGCGATGAATTTCGGGAACGCCGTGATGGTTGGAATGCACTCGCGACCCATTATGGGATAACGACTCAAAACATTCGGACCATGGACCACAATCTGGCTTATCGCGGAATCGTCCATGATGCAATCCAAGTGACGGATATCTATACAACAGACGCCGAGATCTCGTTCTATCGACTCAGAGTCCTCGAAGATGACTTGGATTATTTCCCTACCTATCATGCGGTCGTCCTGATGCGATCGGATCTTGAAAAGCGCGCTCCGAACGCCGCTAAAGCCTTTCTCAAAATGGAAGGCTTGATCGACCCCTCTGAGATGTCTGGAATGACCGGACGCGTACGTCTGCAGAATCAGATGGAAGCATTCGTAGCGGGAGATTTTTTAAACAACAAACTTCAAATGAACCGTCCGTTGCCTTCGACGAGTCCTGCTGCTCAATGGAAGCGAGTCGCGGACAGGTTGCTCAAAACCACCATGGAACATCTATTCCTCGTGGCAGTGTCGCTTGGGTTAGCCATTCTTGTGGCTGTCCCATTAGGGATTTCTGCTGCCCGAAGCGAACGTGTTGCGAATGTGGTTTTGGGGGTCGTAAGCGTCATCCAGACGTTACCCTCAATGGCACTACTAGTCTTTATGATCCCTTTGTTCGGACTCGGAGCGCTGCCAGCTATCGCAGCACTATTCTTCTATAGTTTGCTACCGATTGTCAGAAACACCTACGCCGGATTGCGACAAATCCCCGCCGCGACCCGTGAATCCGCTGAAGTCCTTGGACTCGATCAAAACTCCCGTTTGCGACTCGTCGAGTTGCCTTTGGCTTTGCCATCGATCTTATCCGGGATCAAGACGGCGGCGGTGATCAATGTCGGTACGGCGACGATCGGCGCATTGATTGGAGCAGGCGGATACGGCTCGCCAATTCTTACAGGGATCCGTCTGTCGAGTATTTCTTTGATACTTCAAGGTGCCATTCCTGCAGCACTCTTAGCGATTCTCGCTCAATGGGGCTTTGGGATGCTTGAGAAGAAACTCGTATCCCCAGGCTTGCGTCCACCGCGCTGAGGATCACCGCGCTGAGGTTCTCCTACCTAGGCTCGGCGAGACTACCCGATTTCCAGCGATAGAATTGCAAACAGGTGCTGGTTCTTCAGGATGGGTGGAGGCCCAAGATACATGCGGACACACCCAAAGACTTCTTGCATGCCAAAACTTTGACACAATCGGAGCGCTTCGGGGTTGTTATCTGGTATATCGATCATGACCGATTCGGCCTTTGCGTCGAAGATGAGTTGCTCGATCAAGGCACTTGCGATTTCCGGTGTATGAGCTTGTAACGGTCCGATCTTCCAGCCTACCAAGCATTTGCGAATGGTACCCCAACCGAGGATTTCATCGGAGTTTTTGGGGTTCGGTAGAACGAGGGTTAGGCCATTTCTCTGGGTGATCCAAGGCTCAAGGATGTTGGCTCGCTCACCTGGAAAGCATTCGAGATCCATCGCGTGAATCGCTGGGAAATCATTAACTTGGTAGGGACGTGGCGTGGAAGGAACGCTTTGATGTGCGTATCGTTGCGAGTGGATCCCTTGCGATGAGTCGGATACGAATTGAAATCGGCGATGGCGGGTAAAAGGTTGAAAACCGCCAGCGGCGTAGAATCCGACCATCGCGTCGACCGCATCAAGCCCGATGCTTGCACCAGGGTCAAGTCGAGCAAGCAATCGATCGCGTCGAGCGAACCACAGCTTCCGACCAAGTCCCTGTCCTCGATATTCAGGTTCGACGATAAAGAGTCCCATGAATCCGAACATTGGATTGTGTCGAACGATGGCTCCACCGGCAATGCACTTCTCGTCAACGCACATGCCGAGAAACCCTTGGGGGTCCGCTTGCCAAACGAGTTCGGCATCGCTGAGGCCCGGGTTCCAGCCTTCGCGACCAGCCCAACTTACCAACGTTGCAACTTGCTTCTGATTCAGAGACTGTATTTCGTAAATGATGCGATTCCTTAGAGCTGTACGCAATCAACTAGGAATCGATAGCGTGGAGATCAGCGAGGGCGTTCGTACTGATATTCAAGTGTGCTTTCCCCAAGTTTACAATCCTCGATGGCTTGAAGCAGTTTTTTTCGGTCGGTTGTTTTCGGATCGAGCTCTAGTTTTTTCGAGAGGGCATAGAGGGTGATGTTATAAGACTTCAATCCCGGTCCACGAGAGCACATCGGGTCATATGCGGTCCTCTTTTTATCGTTGAGTCCGAGCGTTCCGCCGAGTTCTTTTGCTGAAGCATTTTGAGGAATCGAATTTTGGGTTGGATCCAGATTGTAGACCAGCCAATACGATTTTTCTTGATCCGGCGCGCGGTGCCACAGGGAGACGGCGACGGATTGGGTGTTGGGTGGAAGTTTATCCCATTCGATAGCTGGGGACTGTCCAGCTCCGTCACAAGTGCAATCCTTGCTGATTCTGCCTTGCTCATTGACCGACTTGCTGGTGAGTTGAAGCTCGGATTTGTTATTGCGGGGTGGTTTGCCATTTCCAGGTGTACGATCGTTCTTGGGGCGGTCTTCAGGGCGTGGGCGGTCTTCAGGGCGTTGTTTAGCAGCCCGGTAGTTTTCTTTGCGAACCGATCCATTAGGGTCTTGGAATTCAAAAGCGACGGAGCCATCATCGGCGAGCTTATAGCGAACAAAACCTTTCCTACCGGCGATTTCGTAAGTGAGTTGAAAGTTCTTTGGGGATAGCTCATCGAAACCGGTAATTTTTGCACCGCGCAAGGGGGGCAGCGCGGGTCGTGGACTTTGAGCTCGCGGTTGCGGATCGACTTGGCCTTCTCGCTCTACGACTTCACCGTAGAAGCCACCGTTGATGTAAGGGTAGTTCTTCGTAGCGTGATAGTGATACTGACCATTCGGGGCTTGGTGACCATTCCACTGATCGAGGGGTCCGTAGTCTGAATCTTTGGGGTCTTGGTAACCGTAGATCGGATATCCATCGAGGGCATAAGCAAGAGGGTTTGAGCGACCGACGATGGGTTCGAGGTGAACGGGAGCGATGTGGTAATGGTAGTCATCGGCGCGCCCGCAGTGACCGCCGTACTGATCGAGTTCACCGGCGAGGAGGGTGTCGGTTTTTCCGTCGTTCTTGATGGGATTAAAGATAGGGATACCGTTGACTGCTAGAGCGATTGCGCCGCGAAAGAAATTCGTTTTTGCAGACATCGGTTTGGCAGCCGGTTTTGGATTTAGCGGAATACGCCATGCGTTTCGTCCAGTATAAGACTGTGGCATCGGGACTTGTTGCTGCCACGCGGTGATACCGATCATCATGGGGTGATCGGGAATACCGTTGGATTCAACATAGTAGTAATCGTTGTCCCATCGAAGACCGAGCGTTTTCTCGAAAGGTTTGAAGTGCTCGTGAATCGAAGGGGCTTCATCGAGCATCGCATCGATCGCGAGGTTGGTCGATACGAATCGCGTCGCAGGGGCTGCGGTTGTATCTGTAAGAGCTCGAGGGACCGTCGTGTTATGGATTCGGATTTCCTCTTGTCGTTTCGCAATCCAATCTTGATCGAGTTTCGCAAGCTGATCGATGGGGACTTCGCGTACTTTCCCTTGTGTGGTTTCAATCTTAACGTGTGTCTGGTTCGCGGCGAGGAAAGTACCGTGGAAGTGTGATTTGCTGGTTTGGAGCGTCCAAGTATTCTTGCTGGGTTTCGCCGAAGGATCCCCATGACCACCGTGATCCCCATGAACACCGTGATCCCCATGAACACCGTGATCCCCATGACCACCTTCGTGTGCGAAAGAAACACCTTGCAAGACGCACAGCGCGGGTAGCGCCAATCCGAACAGCACGCTTGTTCGTAAACGGTAAAACGAGTGGTGCACGGAGATGAAATGCGATGGTGTCATGGGTCTATTGTCCGATAGGAAGAGAGTGGTGAGTGGAGATTACTTTGTTCTAGTAGGTCGGTTGTTTGGTTTTTCGTTTCGTCCTTTTCCTTTGCGTGCTGGCGAAGGAGAAGATGGGTCGAACTCAGGATTAGGCGTTGGAAACTGAGCGTTGATTTCACGGAGGTAGGATTCAAGTTGCGTCTGCATCGCCATAGTTCGGGCTGGGTCTTTGGGTGCAAGGTTTGTTCGTTCGGATATGTCGTTCTCAAGGTTAAAGAGTTCGGCGTGTTGATCTTCGTAAAAATAGATAAGCTTCCAGTTGCCATCTCTCACGGACGATTGCGGCCCATCCTCGCTTTGGTAATGTGGGAAGTGAAAGAAGAGTCCACTGCGGCTACGATTGATTTCTCCTTGGCCATCCTTCGGTAGGATGTGGGCGAAAGAGCCACCTTCAATGTTGCGAGGAAGCTGATTTTGAGGGATCTTTGCCCAACTACAGAAGGTAGGAAATAGGTCATAGCCGACGATCGGAACATGGGACCATGAGTTTGGCTGAATGTCAGGCCCAGCGATGATAAACGGAACCCGGATGCCTCCTTCCCACACCCCACCTTTTCCACCTCGCAAACCTCGCTTGGCGTTGCCTCGGGCTTGTGGGTCGTTATTTCCAACACCGCCACCTCCACCGGGCCCGCCACCTCCACCGGGCCCGCTACCTCCACCACCGGCCCCGTTATCGGACATGTAAATGACATAAGTGTTCTTCCAAAGTCCGAGACGTTCGACCGCATCGAGGACTCGACCGACCCCCGTATCGAGGTCTTCGGTGATGGCAGCGGTGGAGATTCGTTTTTCGTTTTGCCCTTGGAGTTTTGCTTGGTATTTCTCAAGTGTTGCACGGCTTGCGTTTTCCGATGCGTGCAAAGCGTTCCAGGAGAGCTGAATGAAAAACGGCTTGGCGTCTTTGGAGTGTTTCTCCATGAAGGCTTCTGCGCGGCTGGCCATCCCGAAGATATCGACGGGGTTTGGATCGACAAATTTGAATGCTTGTTCGTTTCCGGTGTCTCCATCGTGTTCATCGTATCCGTTGTTTCCGGGACCACCGCCACTGATGTGCCATTTGCCGTAATGAGCGGTAGCGTAACCAGCCCGTTGAAGCATCTCGCCGATGGTCACTTCGTTGGCAGGGATACTTTTGATGAGTCTAGGTTCAAGCAGTTTCTCTCCGGCAACTGCCGGTGCAGCTTTGGTCCAATGCAGTTGCGCGGGGCTTTTTCCAGTCTGAAGACTGATGCGTGTCGGCGAGCAGACCGGCGCTGGGGAATATGCATCGGAGAAACGCATGCCGCGTTTTGATAAACGTTCAAGGTTCGGCGTATGAAATACCGATCCCCGGGAGCCCTCGAAGGCAGGATGCATCTGAACCGATGTACCGCTCCAACCTTGGTCATCGGAAAGCATCAAGATGATGTTGGGTCGGTCTTGTGCCACACCGCGGTTCAAGCAGAAGTGTAACGCGAAGCAAGCGAGAATAAGGAAGTAACGCATGTTGAAAATTAGGCTTTAGGCTTTAGGGGTTAGGGGTTAGGGGTTAGGGGTTGGGCGGAGCGATTTTGTGTGACTTGGGACTCCGGTTCCGTGTGTTTATCCATGGCAACGCGATGGATGTTTGTGCTTATACTCGTCCGGACTATTTCAAAAATGGTGCGATTTGATAGGAGTAACCCACATCACCATTTTTTCGATTGCCGTTCTCGTCTTTTGGAAGGTACGACCGAACGTAGTCGATTCGGCAGCTCTCGGATGAGACCCGAACTCGGATGTGACCAGAGCTCGGTTGGATCTCACCAGATAAGTATCCGTATTCCGCGGCGGTACGTGTGTTGCCAACACGTGCATGACTCGGCTGTGGGACTTCTTGATAGACGATTCCGTCAAGGTCTTGTTTTGCGAAGATGTGATCATGGCCGTGAAAGACGATCTGGACGCCATGATCGATCAAAAGCCTATGGATTGGTTTCTCCCATCCTGGGCGATACTTCTTGAATTCGTCTTGGCCATCAGAACTCTTGCCACCCCATTCCCAGTAAGGAGCGGCTTCGCTTCCACCTCGATTGTTTTGGTCGGCACCGCCGACTAGATGATGAATGAATACAAACCGATACTTCGCATCACTTTTTTCGAGGACCGATTTGAACCATTGGTATTGAGCATCACCCAATGTCCAAAACCAGTTTCCTCGGGTGTTGCTTTCACCTCGACGAGGTCTCTCGGTGGTATAACGGTAAGGGTCCAGCGCGATAAAAAGTGCGTCTCCCCACTGCCAAGCGTAATAATCATCAAGGTTTCCGATTCCATCGAGTTGATCTTTGTTTCCCGAGTAGAAATCATTGGGGGACGGATTAGGAAAAAGGGACTTGCGGGTTCTCGTTGCCCAAAGGGTATTGCCTCGCGATGTGGATTCCCCATCGTGATTTCCTACAACGAAGAAAAGAGGTACTGAGTGACAGATCGAGCCGAAATAGTAGCGCTGTGAAAGATAATGACCGTAAGAAAACTCTGGTTGTTTGTACTTGCCCGTCATGAATGTATCACCGAGTTCTAGATGGAAGTCAGGTTGATCGGCGTAAGCATTGGCAAGGGTGCGGAGGTAGACTTCGCCGCTGGAGTTTTCATCCAAATGGGAATCGGAGGAAACGGTGAATGCGAACTCATCGGATGAACTTCGCTGTGTATGAAACGAGAACTCTGGGGAACTTTCGACTGTTGAGTACTGATTCGTGCGGTATTCCCAGAAATAGTTGTAGCGGGTGTTCGGTAGTAGATTCGTCAATTCGATGTTCAATGGGGACTGTGACTGATACTCCATCCAATCGGTTTGTTGCTCTGGTGCGATGGAAGAAGAAGGTGTCGAACTAATCGCTCGGTATCGGATTCGACCTTGGCCTTGCTCGAATGGTAAGATACGCACGGTTATCGAGGATTTTGTTGGGCGACCGAGGATGATATCGTAGGAACGGGAAGGCACATCGTTGGCTGGCGAGGGTGGTTTCACGTATCCACCCAGACCGCTACCCCCACCCCCACCGCCTTTGCCACCTGCACCACCCCTACCTGCGCCCCCACTGCCCTGTCCACCTTGTCCACCTTGACCACCTCGGCGTTCAGGAGGTTGCCCTGACTGCTGATCACGCTGTTGACCGCGCTGCTTGTCGCGTTCTTCGTCACGATCCCGTTGAGGATTGTTCCCTCCCTCCCGATTGCGATTCGGCGAGTTCGCCTCCAGCGGATCTTGGGCAAGACTGCTTTGCACCCAAACGCAAGGGCTTGGGAGTACCAAGGATCCCAGCACAACGAGGGATCGCAGCGTGGAAGCGATGTTTGCGGAGTACTTAGGCAAACAGTTGATCATAATAGGTTCGAAGAATATTGAGGTTCGATACAAGCGATCAGATTTATCGTAGAAGGTTTCGTAGCGAGTTGTGCGATTTTACGAGTTGGCGAATTAGCGAGGAGGTCGATTGCGGCGTGGTGGTGAGTCGGGCACGACGTTGTTGAGGTTACTGAAATCAGCTCGTGGTTTCCCATCGGGCGGTGAGGTAATAGTTTTTCGAAAGATCACGGTGTTATCGAGTTCGATATCATCAGTCCAGATGAACTGTGCACCTTGGAAGTCGTGTTCGAAGTAGGGCTGTTTGGGGCTGACTTGTTCCTCGGTGTACTCCTTCGCATGCTTCCAGCCTGAGTCATCAAAATCGACCGCGAACCAATTCTCAGGGATCGGTGTGTGGATAGCCTTCGGATTCTTGGTGTCGCGGTCGATGGGGCCTTTCGAGAAAACTTGGGCCTTCCATGAAACGTCCGTGATCGTTCCGTCAGAGAATTTCAGAATGAAACCGGCATCACCGATATTAGTATTTGCATACTCCATCCCGGTGTTTGGATCGGCGTTGTCTTTAGCCATCACAGCGATACTCATTGGATAAGTCGGGAGTATGTCAACGGAAATGACGTTGTGTGGGATGAACCGGATAGAATCAACCGCAGTGAGTTCGCCGTTGATATAGAGCACGAACCAATTATCCGCATACATGTTTGCTTTGATCGTATCGGTCATTTGCGGTTTGCGTGGTTTTTGCTGTGTCGATTCTTGGGCAACACCTTGCCATGCTCCGATACTTGCGACGGTAAGGAACAGAGTTACAAGCCACACATACTGGGTCTTTCCTGATCCGAAACAGGACCATGCATGATTCGCTGGATCAGTAACAGACGTGCTTTGTTCACTTTTTTGAGTCTCATGGGGATTCATCAATGACAGCCCGATCGGAAGAGTGGTGATAGGTGTGATGAAAGAATTCGTCCGGAACCGATGAGTGATCCAGAAGGCTTAGTCGGATGGTGATTTGATCAGGACCGTATGGCATATCGACGAAACGCATGTGTTGAATTTCGCCAGTGATCGCGTCGTAATGGATCTCGATTCGCTTGGGACCTCGCTCCCCGCGGTGCTTGGTCGCGATGAGTATTGCTTCACCTCCCGATGAGTCAGATTGATGGGTGTCGTCGCCAGATTGATCGGCGTCGGAGGCGTCGGAGGCGTCGGAGTTAGGGGCATCGGGACTGTAGTCATCGGGACTGTAGTCATCGGGACTGTAGTCATCGAGACTGTAGTCATCGAGACTGGGGGCTAGGAATTGCACATCATAGGCCTTTTGAATTTGCTCGAAGCCCAGCTTTAGGTTTGCTAGAGGGATGGAGTGTTCGTGTCCGGGAATATCGCGACTGAACTGGCTCAAGTCTTTGCTTATGCGTACCGGTCCTTGAGGTGCGATCGCCCACGATATCGACCCATCGCAACCTGTAATGAATACTTGACCTGGATCTGGAATACGAATCAACACAAAGCGATCGGCACCTTCAACAAACAAGTCGGCTTGGTGCAAACTTGGTTTCGGAGGCCGCGATTCGGTATTGGTTTTGGTTCGGGGCTTTTTGATTCGTGCGGTTTGGTCGACATCGATACGGTAGTGTAGGTAAGCGTTTTGGTTAGCTTGAAGAATGCGTTGAAGTTCACTGCCAGCGAACGATCGATTTCGTGACGGAACCAGGAGTATTGCGACAACAAGAATCGCAGCGACTACGGCGAGTAGAGAAATCGCGGATCGGGTCGATCGCTTTCGAATCGATGGAGCAGGAGCCGTACGTATCGGTTCGACGGGCAAGGCAAACAGGGGTATTGTTTGAGAGAGTTGTTCGTGCAGTAGCACGACGTCGCGAAATACTTCACGATAAGCTTGGGATTCTCGAAGCAGCGATTGCAGTTTCAACAGGTCGTCTTGTTCGATGCAATCATCAAGGTACCGGTGAACAAGCTCATCGAATTTCGGATCGTGCATTTACGCTTCTCCTTGCAAGCGAGAGCGTCGGAGGATGCATTCACGCAGCTTCTCTCGGATACGCTGAAGGGTTTTCGAAATTCGATTCGGAGTAGAACCTAGTATCTGCGCGATTTGAGTTGGCGACTTGTTATCGCTGTAGCGAGCTAAGCAGAGTTCTTTAGCTCGGCCATCGAGCTGAGCGAGGCAATATTGAAGATGCTCCAAATGCTGCAACTCGTCCGATTGAGTGTCGGCAAATGTTTCCGCAAGTGATGCGACCAACTCGTCATCGAAATGCAGAAGCTGTCGGCTCTGAGTGCGGAAGTAGTTCCGCAGTTGATTTCGGGCGATCCCCATAGCCCAGCGTACGAATTGCGTGTTGGGGTCGAACCGTTCGTAGGAATCCAATACCGCAATGGCAATTTCTTGCATCAGGTCGTCCCTCGCACTGCGGTCGCGAACCATCGCGTGCACGTAGCTCGAAACGATCGGCTGAACGAGTGTCCATTGCCTCATCGCTTGACGTGTGGATTCATCGACCATCAGGGGAGTCACTTGTGCGGGAATTGGGATTGTTTACATGGAGTTAACCCAGATCCTGGATGTATGACACAAAAACTTCTGGTTTTTTGGAAATTGTCAAAATCACTGACTGTGGAACCATTATCAGAGAAACCGCTAAGGCAGGAATTCTCATAGGAATAGTACCGTTTTGCACTCCGAGCTGATTGGGGATTTCGCTCGGTGTTTGTTATCTTAAAGGTCAGCTTGGATGACGGTTGGTTCGTGCGTGGAACATTTGAAGGGTATTGTGTGCAATTCGAAACCGATTCGACGATTTGTGCGATCGCGACAGGACGCGAAGGGGCATCGCGTGGGGCGATCCGAATCTCAGGACCAAAAACACGCGAGGTCTTGGAACAACTCTTCCCCAGCTTGAGCTCGGATTGGAACCATCCGACGCAAAAAGCTCGACGGTTTGAATTGGAGCTGCAGCCCGATGGGCTTGGGGTAATCCCGGTCGCAGTCTTTTATTGGCCAGGAGTCCGAAGTTATACCGGTCAGCCATCGGCGGAATTGCATCTGATCGGTGCACCGGTAATTCTTGAACAGGTGCAAGGCATGGTCTTGGGAGCCGGGGCTCGCATGGCCCAACCTGGTGAATTCACTCTGAGAGCATTTTTGGCTGGCCGGATGGACCTTACGCAATGCGAAGCGGTCTTAGGGGTAATTCACGCCCAAGGGGAGCGGGCGTTTCAAGTCGCATTGCAACAGCTCGCTGGTGGGTTAGCCACTCCGCTGAAGCAACTGCGGCGGGGACTCATTGAGTTGTTGGCCGATTTGGAAGCTGGTCTAGATTTCGTCGATGAAGACATCGAGTTTGTGAATCGTGGTGAAGTTATACGCAGGTTGGTCCAAGCGGAAGCCGAAGTCAAGTCGTTGGTCGAGCAGATCGAACATAGACGAGGCCAGAGTGTAGAGTTTCAAGTGGTCTTGGTTGGAGTACCAAACGCTGGAAAAAGTTCGCTGGTTAACGCCATCGCTAAGAAATCTGTTTCGATCATCAGCGATGAACCAGGTACCACGCGCGATTACGTCCGCACGCGACTCGAAATCGGTTCGGCTTTATTGGATCTGCTGGACACTGCTGGGCTAGAGTCACTCGACTCTTCTGGATCCACCCCGCGAGGAATCGCGCAAGAGAAGACTTGGGAACAACTCAGCGAAGCTGACTTGATTGTTCTATGTGTACCGTTGGATCAGGCCGAGTCTTCCGCAGGTCTTGATCAAGCACGGTTACAGCAGGCCTTACACGGCAAGCGTGTGTGGGGTGTGCGCACGAAGCTTGATTGCTGGAGCGGTTCAGCACAAGCGATTGACAAGTTGTCTTGGCCCATCCCCGTCGAGCGAACTTTTTGTCTCAGCATCGTCGATCGCCGAGGAATCGATGAGTTGATGCAAGGAATGGAGCAAGCGGTAGGAGATTGGCGAGAGGAAAGTATCGACGTGGTGCCGATGACAGGTGTGCGTTGTCGCGAAGCGTTAGTCAGAGGGCTTGAAAGCCTCCGGCTGGCAAAGGAAGCTGCAGTCGAATCGGTTGGGGACGAAATCATCGCGGGCGAACTGCGAGTGGCCCTCGATGAGCTTGGTCAAGTTGCCGGTACCGTGGCCAACAACGATATTCTCGATGCGTTGTTCAGCCGGTTTTGTATCGGTAAATGAGATGGAGAACAGGGATTAGGGATCAGGGATTATGAATCGGGGAATTAGCTCGTGCCTATCGCCTATCAGCCACTTGACTCTAAACATCCCGCAGGGCTCAGAACAGCTTCCATGACTCACCGTGCTTGGGTCTTCTTGTTGTCTTGGCTTCTTTGCGTCTTAGCTTCTTTGCGTGAACATTCCGTGCGCCCGGACCTGGATGTCCAGGCTACGGAAATATCTTGGATTCGGTTCTCTCAGTCGGTCGAAGCCACGAATCACATGCGAATTATTTCTTGGGGTACTCTTGAAAGAACTTCCACATCCGCTCGTTGGCGCTGAATTCCTTTGAAGTTGTACCGACGAGCCATTCGCGATTCTTGCCGCCAGGCCAAGTGTGCCCGCCACCGTGGACACGAACAAGTTCAATTGCTATTGGATTTGAGGACGAGTCGATTTGGTACGATTGAATATCGATATGAGTCCCATCTTGAACTCGGTCAGAACACGGCAAAGCGTTGCAGAGGATTGACGTGTTATAGGTGGATGCATGAAGCCGAGTCCAAGCTGCCACGGTTTGTTGCACACTGAAGAAATCCAGGTTCTTCGGGGTGCGAGCATTCGGGCCGTCCCAAGGAACGAATTTGTCTTCCGTACCATGGATATGCAGGGATGGCACTGCGCGAGGATGCAGTGGCGATTGGGTGATAATCGTCGATGGAGTTGCAGGGACGGCGAGGGTCCCGGCTACGGGGGCGATCGACGCGAATACGTGCGGCATTTCGACAGCAAGTCTATAACACATCATTGCGCCGTTTGAGAATCCCGTCGCATGGATCCGATCTGGATCGATCGCATACTTCGTTTGAACGATTCGCAGCATGGCTCGGACGAATCCAACATCATCTTCTGCGACGCGCTCGAGTCGACCAGAGCGACCGCCGGCATTCCATGTTCGAAACCGGCCGTGGCCTGAACCATCTGGATAAACGACGATGAAGCCGCAGCGAGCACCGAGTTCATGCAAGTCAGTCATTTCCGCCATGGTCTGTCCGTTCATCAAAACGCCGTGGAAAGCGAAGATGACCGGAAGTGGTTCGCACGAACTGGGACTTTGATTCGGAAGATAAACACTGAACGAGCGGGTGTCGCCGTCGTGGAGGATTGCGTGGTGTACAACCCTCTGCGTGCATATAGCGGTTTGCTGCTTGGCCGAGGGGATTGATTCACTCGCAAGGCAAACTCCAGCCTGCGATAGAAACAATACGACCAAGAACAGAAGATTCCTGGCAGGAATCAGACGTAGTTCGAATCGGAGAGTTGGTGCGTCCATTGCACATTCGGGGCTTTAGGAGAGGAAGGCCCACCCCATCGGCCAAAGTATTCGATAGCCATGAAGATACACGCCAACAACATAAAGATATTGGCCAGGATGATCATCATCGTGTAGATCGAGATCGGTTGCTTGGACATAATCGATGCTGTGGCAGGAAACAGGAGGATTCGTTGGAATGCGACGCGAGGTGGTCAAGGATGTTTGACCATCCTCAAAATTGATTCGTAAGCTGGCTAGTAAACTTTGGATGCAACGCGATCGCCGGCTTGAATAAAGCCTTTTCGGAAGCTTGGCAAAACCTTGCCAACCGCTTTGTCGTCTGCGATTGTTCGGATTTCGATTCGACCGAGATAGGAACCATTTCGGAAGACATCGAGCTGATGTCCTTGACGAAGTCCATCATCACGTCCAACCGAGATCTCAACCGAGGAGTCGGAACCTACAGCGAGGACAACACCCTTCAAGTCGCTTGGAGGAACATCGTCTGGATCTTTCAAACCAGCAGCGGCGAGAGCAGCACCACGGGTATCTGCCATCGCTTGATACAACGTTGCTTGGTCTCGAAGATTCTTGATTTCCGACTCAAGGTCAATTCGCTTGCTCTTCAAGCCGTTAAGTTCGTCGGTGAGGTTGATCACGGTGCGACGTTGACCATTTCGGTCTGTGATGATCTTGTCGATCTCTTGTTTGAGAAGATCATTTTCGCTGGTGATTCGTTTCAGTTCAGCAAGCGTCTGCGCCAAACTTTGCGTAGCTTGCGTATTCTTCGAGTTCAAGTCGTTCAGCTGCGTGTTGGCTTGCTGATTCTTATCAAGCTCGGTAGCAAGCTGAGTTTGCAGAGCGGCGAGCGAGACACGTCGTGCGACTTGCTCCTGAGCGAGCTGCGTCTTGTTCGTCTCGGCGGCTTTCTTGAGCTCTTCGATTGAAGTGTCCAATGACCGTACGCGAGTTTGGTACTCCGTGACTTGGTCACGAAGATTTTTGTGAGACGCGTTGACCGCGACCGAAGCGACGAAAAAAGCGACGCTGAGGATCAGAAGTAGCAACGTGAAGATTTGGCCGAGTCGTGTCATGAGTCAACCGAAGTCCGAATATTCAGGAAGTGAGGAGGACAAGGAAAGTTACGGCCGGGTAACCCGCCGGTCAGACCGGGTTCGAGTATAGTTCGTTATCGGCGGTAATGTCAACGAAATCACAAAAAACTGAATGTTTCCTCCGGAGGGAGCGTCGAAGGGGTGCCGATTAATCCAATTAGGATAGCAGAACAAGGGTGAGTTCCGAGTTTGTAAGGGTTATAGGGGTTCGGAAGACTTGGTAATTGGTTAATTGTGGGCTATCCTCTACAGTAACCCTTCGTATGGAACCTGTCGCAAGGGCAATATTTCGTCGTCCGCCGTCCACCATCGGCCGAAGTCGTAGCCGTAGAAAAGTTTAGAGAATGACCTCCACAGAATCTTCCCCATCGAGTCCCGCCGGCCCCTCCCAATCCTTCCTCAAAAAGTACGACTTTTTGATCCGGCGACTCCACTCGCTCAGCGGGTTAATCCCGGTCGGGGCGTACATGTGCGTCCACCTGCTTACGAATGCTAGCTTGAGCGGTGGTCCGGATGTCTTCCAAAACGCAGTTTTCGCCATCCATTCGATTCCGTTTCTACCGGTCGTCGAGTGGGTGTTTATCTTCTTGCCTATCCTGTTCCATGCGATCGTCGGCGTTTGGATCGCGATGAGTGGGCATTCGAATACGCGCAACTATACGTATACGAGCAACAAACGATACTCGCTGCAACGGATCACTGGATACATCGCCTTTCTCTTCATTTTTACACACGTACTGCACCTTCACGGCTGGTTCCACTGGGATTGGTGGTTGGGGTTGGTCGAGCCAGTTGGAATGGCTCAATTCCGCCCTTACAACGCGGCTAGTTCGCTAGCAAAAGCGATGGGAAGCTTGAGCATTTTCTGGCCGCTGTTCTACCTGGTCGGCGTTTTGGCTTGTACTTATCACTTGGCGAACGGAATTTGGACGGCTGGGATTACTTGGGGGGTATGGATTTCGCCCAAAGCCCAGAAACGAGCTTCGTTTGCCTGTGCTGCTTTCGGGGTACTCATTGGATTAGCTGGCCTAAGTTCCTTGGCAGCGGTGATCAAAACCGATCCAGTTGCGGCTAAGGAAGTGGAAGACAAGATGTACAAGGTTCGCGTTGAGGGTCGGATGATCAAACCCGATGCACACAAAACAACCGACGGGCATTCCAACCACGAATAATCGTTCGGGGCGAGACTGAGTTCACCGTAGGATTTGTAGACAGCACAAAAAGATTCAGACGTTGCCCACAGCGGCGTCGAGAAAATTCCAAAAGCACTATTTTCGAAAACAAGTGAGAAGAGAGCAACATGGCTAACAATCGAGTGTTGGTCGTCGGTGGTGGATTGGCGGGGCTTTCAGCTACGATGAAGTTAGCGGAGCTTGGGGTGCCAGTCGATCTTTTGAGTCTTACCCCGGTGAAGCGATCGCACAGTGTCTGTGCGCAGGGTGGAATCAACAGCGTCAACGACCAGACGCGTCAGCAAGGTGATAACGAGTGGAATCACTTTGACGATACGATTTACGGTGGGGACTTTCTGCAGAACCAACCGCCGGTCAAAGAAATGGCTTACTGGGCTCCGAAGGTCATCGATTTGATGGACCGCCTCGGGGTGACTTTTAACCGAACACCAGAAGGATTCATCGATCGTCGCCGATTCGGTGGTACGCTTTACAAGCGGACTGCGTTTGCCGGAGCGACGACCGGTCAGCAATTGCTTTACGCTTTGGATGAGCAAGTCCGCCGGCACGAAGTTGCCGGATTGGTGAAGAAGTATGAGTTCTGGGATTTCCTTGGGCCGATCCTCGATGATAACGGGCGATGTGTCGGCGCGGTGGCTCAAGACATGGTCTCGATGGAGATCCGATCTTTTGCAGCCGACGCGGTGATTGTCGCCACCGGTGGTTGTGGATTGGTTTACGGTCGCTCGACGATGTCGGTCTTCTGCACGGGAAGCGCAGCGAGCCGATGCTTCCAAGCCGGTGCGAAGTACGGCAACGGGGAGTTCATCCAAGTTCACCCCACGGCGATTCCAGGTGCGGACAAGTTGCGGTTGATGAGCGAGTCGGCTCGTGGAGAAGGTGGTCGAGTATGGGTTCCACGCCGTCCGAACGACACGCGTCCACCGAAGCAGATCCCCCAAAGCGATCGATACCACTTCCTCGAAGAACGATTTCCAAAGTACGGGAACTTAGTTCCTCGAGACATCGCGACTCGCGAGATTTTCAACATTTGCGTTAACGAAGGTCTGTCGGTCGATCCGAACCGCATGTGCGTTTACTTGGATTTGACCCACATCCCTCGCCATGAACTCGATCGCAAGCTCGGTGGAATTCTCGAGATCTACGAGAAGTTCCAAGGGGTAGATCCTCGGGAAGAGCCAATGAAGATTTTCCCTGCTGTTCACTACAGCATGGGTGGTTTGTGGGTCGACTACGAAGCGAATGCAGACGGTGGATTGTTGCCGGGCTCGCCTCGCAACCAATCGACCAACATCCCCGGTTTGTATGCTATCGGCGAGTGCGATTACCAGTACCATGGTGCAAACCGACTCGGTGCTAATTCGCTGCTCAGCTGCATCTTCTCAGGGCTCTTCGTCGGTCCTGGCATCGTGAACTGGATGAAGAACAACAAAGCTGCGGCTGATTTGCCGAAGAGCATCTTCGAAGGTGCTCAAAGCAAGCATCAAGAGCGTCACAAGAAGCTCCTTTCGCAAGCTTCTGCCGCTGGCGAGAATCCTTATCTGCTCCACCAAGAGCTTGGGGATACCATGACCCGCGCGGCAACCGTCGTTCGGTACAACAGCCAACTCACAGAAGCCTACGATCGCGTTACGCAAATGCTTGAGCGCTCCGCTCGTTGCTCGCTAGCCGATACAGGCAACTGGACAAACCAGAACGTTATGTTCACCAAGTCCGTTCAGGACATGATCCCGATCGCTCAGTGCATTCTCAAGGGTGCGTTGATGCGAGACGAGAGCCGTGGGGCACACTACAAGCCAGATTTCTGCATGCCAAGTCTTAGTGCAACCGATCCGGTGGAACGCAAGAAGGAAGCTGAGAAGTGGTGCGATGCGTTCGATGAGAACACTCGCAAATTCCTCAAGTCTTCGGTTTGCAGCTGGAACGGCAGCGAACCTGACTTGGCTTACGAAGACATCGATACAAGGTTGCTCAAACCACGACCACGACTTTACGGTTTGGTCGGAGCAGAAGTTATCGAAGAGGTTTGGAAGGAACGCAACAAAGCGGCTGAACAAGCTGGCCAAGCCGACGGAAAGTCTGCTGGAAAGAAACTGGTAGGTGCGGTTTAAATACCGCTGCAATCAGTCGCTCAAATCGCGTTCCGGAAATCGCTTTTCGGAAACTGAATTCAAAGAGATAACAACCAAAGATTCAACCAACGTTTAAATAGTCCCTGAAAGGTATTTCGATGATTGCCCCAGGTCCTGAAGTTAGTACATCCACATCCAGCAGTGATCGCCGACCTTCCAAGATCAATGTGCGTGTCTTGCGCCAAGACGGGCCGGGAACACCGCCGTATTGGGAACGACATCAAGTCGAATATGAACCAGACATGAACGTCATCAGCGTCTTGCAAAAGATCGCTGCTCAAGCGAAGACCTCGGAAGGTAAGAAAGTCAATCCTGTCGCTTGGGATTGCGGTTGCTTGGAAGAAGTTTGCGGTTCGTGCACGATGGTGATCAATGGACGAGTGCGCCAAAGCTGCTCGGCTTTGGTGGATCGTTTGCTCGAAGACAACTCTGCTGAAATCGAATTGCAACCGATGACCAAGTTCCCGGTCGTTCGAGACTTGATGGTCGATCGTTCCCGTTTGTTCCATTCGCTCAAGCGAGTGCAGGCATGGGTGCCGGTCGACGGTTACTACGACATGGGTGCCGGTCCTCGGATCACTCGAGACGACCAAGAACAAAACTATCCTTTGAGCCAGTGCATGAGCTGCGGCTGCTGCTTGGACGCTTGCCCGCAGTTCAACAAAGTTGAAGTACAGCGACAAGCTGGGGAAAGCGATGAAGCGTTCGAAGCCCGCAAGAAGGGGGCTTACGAATCCGAGTTCATCGGCGCACATGCGATTTCCCAAGCGATGCTGTTCAATTCGCACCCAGTTGCGAAAAGTCTTGAGAAGGAACGGCTTGAAGTCTTAACGGCTCCGGGCGGTGTACAAGCTTGCGGCAATGCTCAGAACTGCGTTTCGGTTTGCCCCAAGCAGATTCCGTTGACGACTTCGATCGCTCGAGCGGGTCGGGCCGTGACTTTTTACGCATTTAAGAAATTCTTTGACCGCTAGCCAGTAAGCAATCTTGCTATGAACGTTGACCGACCGTGTGCGGACATTCTGACCGAGGTTTGGCAACGGTATGCATTTGCCAATGACGCCGGCCCTTACTTATTGATTCCGCAGGCTGTGATGCAGCCTCGGAGTGAAGAGGAAGTGCAAGCGATTTTGGCGGCTTCGAAGGTCAAGCGTGTGCCGGTTTGTTTTCGGGCAGGCGGCACGAGCTTGTCAGGCCAAAGCGTAACCGACGGTTGGTTGGTCGATATCGGCCGACATTGGCGTAGTATCGAGCCTTTAGATGGCGGGATGCGGGTTCGTGTTCAGCCAGGTGCAATTGGCGGACTTGTTAATGCGAACCTGAAGAACTTCGGTCGCAAGATCGGCCCGGACCCTTCGAGTATCAATTCCGCCATGCTTGGCGGCATGTTATCGAACAACTCGAGCGGTATGTGCTGCGGGGTTGTCAACAATGCATATCACACGTTGGACTCGATCCGATTTATCCTTCCAGATGGATCGGTATGGGATACTTCGCGAGAAGGTGAGTCGCAGCGGTTTCGTGAGCAGAAAGCGGACTTGAGCGCAGAACTCCTTGCGATTCGAGAAAGCATTCTTCGAAACAATGCGTTATTGGATAAGATCCGACGCAAGTATCAGCAGAAGAACACCGTTGGGTATTCTTTGAATGCGTTCGTCGACTACGACGATCCTTTGGCCATCCTAAGTCACGTGCTGATTGGAGCCGAAGGGACACTGGCTTTTATTAGCGAAGCGGTCCTGCGTACGCTGCCGGACTTGCCCGAGAAGGCCACCGCTTTAGGTTTCTTTGCCGACGCCCATGCGGCTTGTGATATCATCCCTGAATTGATTGCCATCGAAGCTGATGCAGTCGAGTTCATGGACCGCGCGAGCCTTGAATCCATACGCAACTTGGACGGTGCACCTGAGGATTTGCCCAGAAGGTTAAGCGAGCATCAGAAGTTGATGGGGTTGTTGTTCGAGTTTCAAGCGACCGATAAGGACGCTTTGGCTTCGAAGCTCGAGGCATTCCGCACCAAGTGTGCGCCGAACATGAAACCCTTGAGCGCAATCTCCTTCACACAGAACAAAAAAGAGCAAGCGAACTTGTGGAAGCTCCGCAAGGGGATGTATCCAGCAGTTGCCGCGATGCGAGGGCGCGGTGAAGCAGCGATTCTCGAAGATATTAACTTTCCGTTGCCTCGCTTGGCCGATGCGATCCTCGAATTGCAAGTCATGTTCCGCAAACACGAATATGCCAACGGGATCATTTTCGGGCATGCGAAAGATGGAAACTTGCACTTCGTCATCTCCCAACCGATGGCGAGCCAGAAGGACAACGACAAGTACGCTCGATTGATTGACGACATGGTCGATTTGGTCGTTCATCGATTCGATGGATCGTTGAAGTCTGAGCATGGAACGGGGCGTAATATGGCTCCGTTTGTCGAGACCGAATGGGGTAGTGAAGCGGTCGGGTTGATGCGACGACTCAAGGCGGCGGTGGATCCCGATTGCTTGTTCAATCCAGACGTGATTTTGACCAACAAGCCGAAGTTGCATTTAGAGAACATCAAGGACTTACCAGTCGTCGAAGACATCGTCGACAAGTGTGTAGAGTGCGGGGCTTGTGAACCTCGTTGTCCAAGCCGCGATTTCACGTTGTCACCAAGGCAACGGATTGTATTGCGGCGCGCACGGCAGCGACTCATCGCCCAAGGTCGCACGGAGTTAGCCAAGCAATTAGATATCGAATACGAGTTTGCAGGTAAGCAGTCGTGCGCGACGGATGGATTGTGCGCGATGGATTGCCCAGTTGCGATCAACACAGGAGATTTGATCAAGCAATTGCGACGCGAAAGCGTATCGCCGATGGCAAAACGTGTAGCCGCTAATTTGGGTGCTAGGTTTGGACTGGCTGAAAGAGCTGTCGGAGCTAGCTTATCTTTGGGGCGCGTCGCCGCAGGGTTTTTAGGATCCGATGCGATGCAGGGAATGACCAAAGGGATGGGGAGCCTATTCTCCGGATTTCCACAGTGGCATCGTGGGTTGGGCGAGCAAAACGAACAAGTTGACCGGTCGTTATTGGTGGGAATAGAAGAGTGCGACTATGTTTATTGGCCGACCTGCATGTCACGGATGATGCACGGTACGGCGGGAGCGTTGGTGCGGGTGGCTGATCGAGCCAAGGTCAAGTTGCACATACCCAAGAATGCCGTTGGGCTATGTTGTGGTCAAGCGTTTTCCTCGAAGGGATTCTTGGATACGGCGTTGAGCAAACAAGCTGAATTGATCGATGCGATGTGGGTTTGGAGCGATCGCGGACGCCGCCCAGTCGTGATGGACTTAGGATCGTGTACAGCGTTTCTCAAGCAGGGACTGAACGAACTCGATGCCGTCCGTCGCGAGCAACTTCAACGGATAAACGTCCTCGATTCGTCGTTGTTTGCAGAAGCACTTCTACCGAAGTTGTCGGTGCGTACGAAGAAATCGAGCGTGGCAATTCATTCCGTTTGTTCGAACCAAAAGTTCGGCTGGGGTGATGCGATGGTAAAGGTCGCGAATGCTTGTGCGCAGAGCGTGATCCAACCGCACGAAGGAAAGTGCTGTGGCATGGGTGGCGATCGTGGCTTTGAATTGCCAGGGCTCGTCAAGAGTGCGACGAAGGATGTCGGGCCGGCGATGCAGCAAGCCGGTTGCACAGAAGGCTATACCAATGCACGATCGTGTGCGATCTCCTTGAGTACCGGTAGTGGTGAGTCGTGGCGAAGTCTGTTCCATTTGCTCGATGAATGCACAGATGAGTACCCAATAGAGCAACGGCCCGCAGAGCAACGGCCCGCAGAGCAACGTCCCGCAAGCGACCTCGCGGCAGGGGGAAATATAGCATCCACGGAAACCACTGATGTCACGGATCATTGAGCTACGCGTTGACCAGTTGGAACCTGGGCAGGTTGTCCATGCAGTCGCGCGCGCGATTGCCAGACGGGACTGGGTGCGAGGAGGTGCGGACGGACAGGTCGGCGCAGACGGACAAGTCACTGCAGGGAGAAAAGTCTTTGCGGGGCAATTAGATGGGCAACCAGCGGTGTATCATCATGCGAACAGTGGGGATGACGATGGGATTTACGTTGTCTTGCTCGGGACGCAAGGCAGTGACTTTGTTGGGTGTGGATTAAAGGATCTGTTGAAAGTCGAGACCAACGCGAGCGTTGGTGTCTATGGATTTGCGAACACCGACAACTGCGAATGTGTGGTGCAAGGGAACGCAGGGGACTACTTTGGGCACTCCCAAGTTTCCGGGACACTGACGGTGATGGGCTCCGTATCGCATTCTTTGGGTGCGATGGCGATCGGTGGGCTGAACGTGGTGTTGGGGGACGCAGGTGACAAGGCTGGGGTATCGTTGCGCGGTGCGGATCTACTGGTGCGAGGAGATCTCGGTTCGCATGCGGGATATCGGATGGAGTCAGGCACATTGGTGATCGGTGGAAATGCGGGTCCGAATCTTGGGGCTCAGATGCGAGGTGGCAGCATTTACATTCGGGGAGAGGCGCAGAGCATCAGCTCCGACATCGAAGAAGCGAGACTGCGCGAACCAGATCGACTGAAGCTTAGTTTGTTGTTGATGAAGGCAGGGATCAGGGCATCGGCCTTGAAAGAGTTTCGTGTTTATCGGAAGCCGGACTGAGCCATGAGTACGAAGAAGCCTAAGGGGAGCGGGGATGGTTCGAAGCGAATCTCTGAGGGGCGTTTCATTCCGAAGTCATTAGCAGAGCGGCTCGATCAGTCACCTGGTTTGGGAGATCGAACCGATGCAGGGTGTCGTATTACCAGCCAAGCGAGTGGACGCAAGTTACATTGGCCGGTGCCGGTATTCACGAGATTGGGGATCGATACCCCGGCTAGTGATTCGATGCGATTGGTGCTGGATCGCTTGAGAAAAAGGTGTGGGATCTCGGTCGTTGGAAATAGTTTGCAGCAATCCCTGGAAAGATCGCTCGATGACGGTTTAAGCATTGCTCCCATCATGGTGGATGAACCTTGCTCGCTTCGAACATTGATGCATGCGGAGCAGATGGAGTTGCAGTTCTTCAGGTCGCGAAGTGGCGGTGCCGGGGGGGCAAGCGAGTATTATTTGGCTGATGAGTGGATTCCCAAGATGCCATCGGATTTGATGCAAGTAGAGCATCTAGCCAAGCGTGTGGAGTTATATCGATCGATCAGCGATCAACCCACGGTGGTTGTCGGGGGTTGCATTGCAGCTGGAAGTATCTATCACGACGTTCGCTATCTGATTGATTCCGGACTGGACTATGTCTGTTTGTTGACCGATGCCGTTGGGGGTTTGATGCCTGCAAGGCGTTGGCGTTTTGAGTCGATTCCTTGGGGGATCGACGAAGCGAAGCGAGCGATTGCAGACTCCGGTGTAGAGGGCTTTTCCTTGTTAATCAGCGGAGCGATCGATCAAATGGAGCAACCTTTGGATTGGATTTTTGATGGAGTACAAGCCTTCTCGATCGACAGCGTATTAGCTTCGCGATGCCCCGCAGTGGTAACTTCGAACGCATCGAGCGATGAGAGTTTCAGCTCGTTTCTAGGTGGGCAAAGCGGGTATGTTACCCCCAGCGCTCCATCGTACGATTGGTTGCTTGATGCAGCCGAATCCTGGCTAACCGACTGGTCGAGCTTGCGACGATTCTTCATGTCGCGATAACGCAAACTTCACACATGCGATTGCCCGTGAATTTATTCTAAGACCGTACGAGATTCGGATTGTAAGAGTTATTCGGATCCGGATTCACTATTGGTTCTTAGAGGGGGCATCATGAAGTCGTTTTTTGCGGTAATTGTTGGGCTGTTTGTCACAACAGCGAGTGCGTATGCTGATTTGGTCGTCAGCGAGGTGTATTCTGCGGGTAGTGGTAACTTGACGTATGCAGTCGATTGGTTTGAATTGACGAATCGCGGTGCGAGTTCGATCAACGTCACCGGATGGCGGATGGACGATGGTTCGGCAAGCTTCGCGGCATCGGTCCCTTTCGGAACAGAGGTAACAAGCATTGCTGCCGGGCAATCGGTTGTCTTCTTGGAAACATCTGCCGCCAACTATGCAGCCCGTGTGATCGCGTTCAATCAAGCTTGGTTTGGTTCGGATACGAGTTCTGTGGTAATTGGCAGCTACAACGGAAGTGGCGTTGGATTAGGAACGGCCGGGGACGGAGTTAACATCTTTGATGCTGCAGGTAGTGTGCAAGCAAGTGTCTCGTTTGGTGCCGCGACGACAGGTCTAACGTTTGACAATGCAGCTGGCTTGACCGGATCAATCTCTCAATTGAGTCAAATTGGAGTCAACGGCGCATTTCGCAGTTTCAATAATGCAGAAATCGGCTCGCCGGGTCGCATCGCCGTACCGGAACCAACCTCGATGGCATTGGCTGGAATCGGTTTGGCTGGGTTAGCAGCTTTACGCAGACGCAAACCAATCAAATAAGGCCGAACAAGCCCAACAGGCTTGCAATTCGTCTATTTGGTATAATTCTCGAACGCTGTGGAGAATCACGTTCGAGACTAGCCGGAAAGAAATTGCATGTCAGAGGTAACAAAGTCCACGTTTGTGTTAGCAGTGGAAGACCTGGAAACCAGCCGGGCTTATTACATCGACAAGCTTGGATTTCAAGAAGAGTTAAGAGTCCATGGCTGGAGCTTCTTAAGACTAGGAGAATGCCGACTGAGGATTGGAGACTGCCCTGGGATCGTTCCAATGCGACAGGCAATCGACCATAGCTGGATCGGTTATTTGCATGTGGTATCCGCTCGCGAGATCTATCAAAGGTTTGTTGAGCAAGGGGTGGAGATCTGGCATCCGATTGCAGATACACCGTGGGGAATGCGCGAGTTCGGGATCGTAACTCCCGATGGGCATCGCTGGGTGTTTGGCGAAGTGCTTTAAAGCATCGCTTCAATCATCTCTACAATCTCTTCAAGTCGGTCGAAATCAAAGCGACTCATGCCCATTTGCTCCGTTCGATCCAGGAAGAGTTCTAGCGTTAGGACCGTGGAGATGCGATGCATCAAGATCGCGTCCTGCAAACGGAACCCCGGCTTGGGCTGCTCGCCGCAATAGACTTCCCAAGCGATCTCCCAAGCGTTGTTACTTACTCCCTTACTTACTCTTCTAATTGGGTCATTAATTGCGTCATTGTTTGCGTCATTACTTACGGCCTCAACAGCTAAAGATATTCTGCTTGGTTGGACGTTTGGCTCACCTACGACTTTTATTGCGGTGTATTGGTCGTCTTGCGAAATGCCGGCAGATGATGCACAAGGCAGTTTAACAGTGTCGCTGATAAGCGAGCCGAACAATCGCGCGAAGTCGAACCCCTTCCATCGAAATCCGGCTTGGCCAAAGTCGATCAAGCCGCTGACTTGCTGACCTTCGAAAAGCCAGTTCCCTCGCCAAGCATCTCCATGTCCCCAACCACACTCGTTGGCCGCGTTGCGATGAACTCGCTCGGAGAGCTGCTCAAGTGGTTTTATCCATTCGATACTTCGCGATTCAAGGCCCTTTAGAATCCACTCCAACTTATTGCGTAACACTTCACCATTGAACGCAAAACTCTCCTCGGGCTTCAAGTCTTTAATCAGCTTGGAGCCTTGTGTCGGCACCAAGCCTTGAACTGCCTCTCTCGCAAGCTTCGCCCCTTGCGCTTTGGCCTTGGACCAGCCATCCTTCGCAACGCGACGAAGACGCCGTACTCGGTCTTCCAGCCGTGTGTCGCAATTCTCGCTTTGGCGATCAAATACATAGGTTCCTTCTTTGGTCAATGTATGGCTACTTGATGAGACAAGGGGAATACGAGAACCCCATTGGTCCGACTCCCTGTGGACAGCCCCAAGGCATTTTGCAACCGAGCGCAACTCCTGCTCGGTGACCTTGCCCACACGTGCGATCACACTTCCGGGCAGCCATCGCATCCATTCCCAACACGTTCCATCATCGTCGATCAGTACTGTGTCGGTATCGTCCGACTCGCCCGTTCGCCAGCTCAAAGGGGATGAGACCCATGCTCCAAGCTTAACGGATAGAAGTCGCTGATAACGATGGATCTGCTGGAGGGTTAATCCATCCGCTCCACGGGTGGCTTTCAGCACAACGCTTTGTTCGCAGCCAAGAAGGTCCAACGTAGAATAACCCTGCATGGGATAACCCATCGAAGCAGGCATTCCGCTGATGCGGTAGAGAGTGGCCTGAGAACGGCCACCACCGAGGACCGACTGGGCTTGCCAGTTCGGTCCGAAGAATCTTTTTAACTTACTATCAACACAAGCAGGTAGCCGCATCTGCGATCGCTAAACTCCCTGCATGCTCCGAAAACTAAACCTGCTCTTCGTCGATTCGAAGTGGTCGATATCCGCCGATGCCTTTGTAATAGAACAGAAGTCCTAGGTAGATCAAAGCCATCGTCGCGGGAATGAACGAGTCGATTCGAAGTGCTTTGCGATCCCCTTGCTCGCTGGCTGTAACCAGCTTCGCTTGAGTTTCACTTCGCTCTTCGACTTTCACTGCGCGAGCTTCTTCAACTGCCTTACCATCAAGGCCGTAAACGGCAGTTGAGCCGATATTCAAGAAGGTGCTTGGATTACCAGCTTTGTACTGCTCAGCCATCTGAGCATCGACTTCTCGCATCGATTCACCCGCAAAGCGGTCTTTAACGTATCCCAATCCTGGGCCACCGATCAAACCTGCAGACAACATTCCAATACCGCCCATGATCGACATAGCCACTGCACCCGACTTCGGATATCGGTCCCCTACGACTGCCAACATCGTTGGCCAGAAGAAGGTTTTTCCAACTGCGTATACACCCAGAGCAAGAAGTGCCACAGGGAAGGATGTCATGTTGCTCGAAAGGTTCAAACCGATAAAAGCGATCACGGAGCAGACTAGCAGCAACGCGATCGGCTTGAGGTTGAGTTTGGTCTCGATCCAATGCGCACAGAATCGAAGTCCGAACATGATGGCTGAGGTCCAAAGGAACAACGCCTTGCCTTCACCGGAGCTGAAGAGGTTTCCGGTGATGTTTTGGATCCACGAGTCTGTTCCCAATTCGACCGAACCAACCAATGCGTGGGTCAAGAACAAGATAAAGAGAATGGTCGAACCCATAGCGAAGTTGGTCAATGCACCGGCAGCGATCAGGAGCACACCACCGATGGCGTAACCGATCAACGTCGCTGGAGCATTCGGTGCAATCTGCTTGATGATGTCCGCGAAGAACAACGAGAGCAGATAGCAAGCGACCAGCGAGCCGAGCAGACCGACCGACTTGTACATTTCAGCAAAGGATGTACCCGAAGCAGCCGCTTCGGACTTTGGAAAGTGCTGCCCGAAAAACATGAACGCGTAAGCGAGCGTAGGAAGGAGGTACAGTGCCAATTGCAATTGCCACGAAAGCTTGAGTTGGTCATCGAGGACCCATCCCAAGGCGGATCCGATCACCAAGCCGGCTGGCCAACTGGCGTGAAGGATGTTCAAGTAGTGAGTTCGGTTGTTAGGGAACACGGTCGCTACCAGCGGGTTTGCGACAGCTTCCAACGTCCCGTTGGCATACGCGAAAATGAAGCTACCCCAGAACAACATGCTGTAAGCGTTCTCTGGACCAGCTGCAAAGGTAACCACTGCCGAAAGGATGTGGCCAATCAAAGCTAATACCACAAGCTTGCCGTAGCCGAGCTTGTCGACGATCAAACCACCGATGATGATACCGAAGCAAAATCCGGAAAGTCCAGCTCCGGTAATCGAGCCGAGCTGCTGGTCATTGAAACCAAACTCTTGCTTCCAGTTGTCCAAGATCCCACCGCGGATCGCAAAACCGACCCCCGCAGCGAGAATCGCCATAAAACCAGCCCACAGCAAGCGGTAGGCATTGGGGACCAGAGGCCCCGATGTTTGGGTTGTAGTATTCATAGAAGAAACGACACAAAAAGAGAGAAATGTGGGGGGGAAATCAACCGTTCAAACCCGCTGCGGTAACCAAAACTCCGCTTCGCAACCTCGTTTATCAGTACGCCGGGCTCCAACGGGACCCAGAGAGTCTAATCGGCAATGGGCGCAAATGCTACCACTCCCCAAGGATAATGGCTACCACCTACCCTTTGGCCAAACCAACCGGCCCTACTTTCGAAATAATTGGCAAGCTTTGCCCACTCCGTTCCGATCCGAACGAGTACCTGAAAAGCCTACTTCGTCGGCTTGCTGCGCAAATCGCGGTAACGGCGGATCAATCCATTGGTGGAACTGTCGTGCTCGAGCTGCGGCGAACGGTCAGACTCAAGCTCCGGAACGATCCGCTGCGCGAGGACTTTCCCAAGCTCGACACCCCATTGGTCGAAAGAATCCAATCCCCAAATGACTCCTTGGACGAAAACCAAATGCTCGTAGAGTGCGACTAGCTTGCCAAGAGCAGAAGGGGTCAAGCGATCCAAGAGGAGCATATTGCTTGGTCTATTCCCTTCGAATACACGGTGCGGCACAAGCCATTCGGCTGTCCCTTCGCTGCGCACTTCCTCTGCCGTTTTGCCGAACGCCAACGCTTCAGCTTGCGCGAACACGTTTGCCATCAGAAGGTCGTGATGGCGTCCGACCGGATTGAGCGAATGAGCGAAGGCGATAAAGTCACACGGGATGATTCGGGTGCCTTGATGGATCAGTTGATAGAAAGAGTGTTGACCGTTGGTTCCGGGTTCGCCCCAGTAGATCGCTCCTGTCTCGTAATCCACTACAGAGCCATCGAGCGTGACTCGTTTCCCATTGCTTTCCATCGTCAGTTGTTGCAGGTAAGCGGGGAAGCGCTTGAGGTACTGGTCGTATGGCAACACCGCGTTCGTTTGAGCTTGTAAAAAATTCACATTCCAGATCCCCAAGAGTGCCATCAGGACCGGCAGGTTTCTTGGCCAAGGCTCATTGCGGAAGTGCTCATCCATTTCACGGAAGCCTTCGAGCAATTCACGAAAGCCGGTCGGTCCGATCGCCAACATGGTCGAGAGTCCGATGGCGGAATCCATCGAGTATCGTCCACCGACCCAATCCCAGAACCCGAACATGTTGGCCGTATCGATCCCGAACGCAGAGACTTTGTCAGCATTCGTCGAAACGGCAACAAAGTGCTTGGCGACCGCTTCATCTCCAACCGCATTTACCCCACCTGCCCTGCCGCTATTTGCAGTCTTGCCGTTTGCAGTGTTGCCGTTTAACCCATCGAGCAGCCATTTCTTAGCGCTCTGTGCGTTGGTCATGGTTTCTTGTGTTGTAAACGTCTTCGAAGCCACGATGAAGAGTGTTTCGGCGGGATCCAAGCCTTTGACGGCTTCGGAGATATCCGTCCCATCGACATTTGAGACGAACAAGAAACGTCGATCTCGGTCGCTGTAGTGTTTGAGCGCTTCGTACGCCATGACGGGCCCGAGATCCGATCCGCCGATTCCGATATTTACGATGTTGCGAATCGGCTTGCCGGTGTGACCTTTCCACGAGTCGTTTCGAATCGAATCGCAGAATTGCTCCATGCGATCGAGGACTTGATGAACATCGGGAACGACGTTTTTTCCGTCGACAAGAATGACCGCATCGCGAGGTGCGCGCAGAGCGGTGTGGAGCACGGCGCGGTTTTCGGTGATGTTGATCGGTTCGCCGCGAAACATCGCTTCGATCGCTTCCTTCAATCCCGATTGGTCTGCAAGATCGAAGAGCAATCCCAAGACCGCATCATCGATTCGATTCTTCGAGTAGTCTAAATAGATACCGACCCCTTTTTGAACCAACCGTTCACCCCGTGCAGAGTCGTTGGCGAAGAGTTCCCGAAGGTGAGTATGGCGGATTCTCTGGTAGTGCGAGTGAAGCTCTTTCCAAGCATCGCGTTGTGTCAGAGGTTTTTTAGAAGCGGCCGATGGATTCGCATTCGCCATAATTAATTCGCTTGGCCAATTTGCTTTTGCCAAGTTTACGGTAAGGGGAAAAAGGTATGGGGGCTGAAGGAAAGGGTTTAAATAAAGTGGTAGCGATAGAGGGCAATCACACTGGGCTCGATATTGGCTTAGCGTAATCCCCCGATGAATCGTACAAAGTCTTTATCGAGTTTCTCTAGGTCATCGCCAAAGGCCCCGTAGAAATCGTCGAGTCGGCGTTTGGGATCCGAAGTATCACCCGGGAGTCGTTCGCCGAGTCGACGCAAGTATGTCACGTATTCTTTGGGCTTGCGCTTCAACAGGTAAAACGTTAATCCCCAACCTTCGGCATAAGCTGCGGTAGATGTGTCACCTTGGCGAAATCGATCGTCTTGAATCAGTAAAGATCTGAGTGAATCGGTGGAGCGTGCTCGCGAATACTGGCGCAGTTGGATCAAGTTATACGGATTGACTCGGCCGGCTCCTGCCCAGCCTGAGGAGCTTCGCAAATCCGTCGCTTCAAAGAACGTCGCGATCCCTTCGCTTACCCATAGCGGGTAGTCCCCCAAACGTGTTTGAAGTCCGGTGTTGAAAGCGATTTGATGACAAGCTTCGTGCAGAATCGTCGCGATTTGGCGTTCGGCTTCGGGACGCGAGAATATCTCCGCAAGCAAATCTTCTCGGGAGACTTTCGCACCCGGCGGCAAGACCCCTTCGATCCCCGTCAAGTCGAAGGTTGCAAGTCGATTGGTGGTTTGCGTGTAGTAACCGAAGGTGTTCTCACCACCTCGAAAATCCCGTTTAGAGTAAGCCACGTAATCTTCGCGATTGCGAAAGATAAGCGCTACGAGCGGGAAGCGAGGCTCGTGAAGCTCGAGTCCTTTCTCTTTCCAGAATCGCATCATTCCTTTAAACATGCGTTCGTACAGGTTTGCATTCCAGCGAGCGTAGGTTTCCGACGTGTCGTAGCAAATGACAAAGTGATCCGTCTGAAGCAACTTGGCAGAGGCTGGCATGAACTGCAGTGCTTTATTGCCCAGCGTCGTAGCATCGGTCGGCACGATGGCTTGATCGAGCTCGGTGATCGAAGCGATCGGTTCTTTGCCGGAGACTGGGACCAGTTCCCCATCGGGGGTTAGGATCAGCATTCCGTATTTCGGGTTCTCGACGACCAGTTCACCAATCAGCGGGGAATCCAACGACAGTGCGGAGGTGTTCTCGGAGGGGATTCGGTTCGGATCGTTACTGGAGGGATTGTTGGTGGTTGGTTCAAATTTGATTTCGAGGGTTTTCGGACGGTTGGTCGGCGGGGTGTTTTGCGAACTCGGCTCGGACTTAGTTGGCTGCCCAGAATTGGTTGCCGGCCCAGTGGTGGATTGAGCGCAGGTAGAGTTTGGCGGCAGATAGATGGTAGCGAAGTAGATGGTCAGAAGGGCGATGGCGATTCGGGATGCGGCGATTCGGGATGCGGCAAGGGTGCGGTTCAGTAACCTCATCGGCTCGGTAACCTTATGGAAGCGGTAAGCTCAGAAGCGGTAAGCTCATTGGTACGGAAATCTCGAGAAGACGTTTTGCGAGACGGAAGGTTGCTTTGGCGAGCGAGTCGCATCGTTTCGCGAACGATTTTATTCCCACGGTGTGTTCTTCCCGAGCGACGGTGTGTTCTTCCCGAGCGACGGTATGTTCTTACCGAGCGACGGTAACTTATTCCCCGGCATCCGAGTTTTTATCTGGGCCGGATTTCTTTCGAAACACGGCTACGACGTCTTCGACAGGAACGACGTAGAGTTGGTTGTCGGGTTCGAAATCGACGGGGATAGCGCTCTTAGGGTGGAAGATAATTTTGTCGTATTGCCGAAGAGGCATATCATCGTCGTGTTCGACTTGGCGACTGATAGCGACAATTCGGCCGGTGATGGTTGGGATTTCGGCAGCATCCGGGAGGGCGATCCCACCTTTGGTTTCCCGTTTGGGTTCGTCTTTGAGGACCAGAACGCGAGCTCCGACCGGCTCGATTGTTTCAAACGTCGATTTTTTCGCCATGGAACTTTGGGAAACGTAGAGGGATGAGGAAATCGGTGGACTGCGGGTGCTTCGACACGGAGTCGGGGGGCCGATCCGAACGGAGCGATTGGGGTGAAAAAAACGGTTGCAGCGACCTTCTGAGCAAAGGATAGGGGGAAGCCCAGGAATCGCAAGTACATTTTGCACTTGCATCCTTCTCTAAAATCGTCATACTCCGGGGCCCGGCTGGAGGCCGATTGAGAATCAAGTAGGCCGCTAGGCCGTTGCCAGGCAGGCTTCGGTCAGCTCAGGTTGCAGTTCAAAGTGCTGCGGCCCCGCAAGCCGCGGTCAGGCGAGTTGTACATTAAGATTTGGAACGCGCAGAGCATGATTGAGACGATTGAAGTCCAAAAGCGGGATGTTAAGGGTTCGCGGGCGATGATCAAAATCCGCGAAAGTGGGTCTATTCCTGCAATTCTCTACGGTCACGGCGAAGAAAACGTCTGTTTGACCGTCTCCCTAGATACAGTCAACAAGTTGATCAAGCACGGTACGAAGCTTGTGAACATCCGAGGCGATGTGAACGACACAGCTTTGTTGCGAGCGGTTCAGTGGGGTTCGATGGGTGATTACATCATCCACGTCGACTTCGCTCGCGTTTCGCAGACCGAAATGGTCGATGTGTCCGTTCCTGTGCACTTGCACGGCGAAGCTCCTGGCGCAATGTCCGCCGCAGGTCAGCTTCGGTTCGTCACCCACGAAGTTACAATTCGTTGCCCAGCAGCGAAGATTCCCGAATACCTTACCTGCGAAATCGGTAGCCTTCAACTTGGCCAAGCTGTTCACGTCAATGAACTGAAGCTGCCTGAAGGTGCCGTCGCCGTAACCCCAGGGTCGATTGTTGTTGCCCAAGTCGCTGTGGCTTCTGGAGCCGATGCTCCTGAGACTTCGCTGACCGCCGGTGAACCTGAATTGATCCGCAAAGAGAAGGCGGCTGACGCCGGGAACTAATGTCCGGTTCCGCTCCGCGGATGATCGTTGGACTCGGGAATCCCGGTTCGACGTACGAAAAAACAAGACACAATATTGGATTCGATGCGCTTCATCGGCTACACCAAGCCATGGGTGCACCGACCGTCCAATCAAAGTTTGAGTCGATGATGGTTCGAGGCCGTTTGGAAGATCAAGATTTGATCCTTCTGTGGCCAATGACTTATATGAACTGTAGCGGTCGAGCAGTAAGCCCGGCGGCAAGGTTCTACAAAGTCGCAATCGAAAATGTCCTTGTGGTTTGCGATGACCTTAGCTTACCACTCGGAAAATTGCGGATACGAAAGAGTGGATCGAGCGGCGGCCAAAAAGGGCTCGACGACATCCTGAAAGCTTTCGGATCCCAAGATGTTCCCAGGTTGCGTATCGGTATCGATGCCACCCCCGAAAATGTTGACACCGCTCAGTATGTGCTCAGCAAATTCAGCAAAAAGGAACGCGAGACGGTCGACACTGCACTTTATCAAGCAGAGCTAGCCATGCGTTGCTGGTTGAAGGATGGGGTCGATCAAGCCATGAATCGATTTAATGTTTCCAAGAGTTAAGAGACGAAAAGACCGCGTTCAAACACTGAATTCAAAATAGAGAATCGGCAATCCTGAGAATAGCCAGTTGAACTGATTGAGGAGCACTACGTTGGCCACTGCAAATTACGAATGTCTGTTTCTGTTCGATAGCAATCACTATGCACGCGATCCAGGTGGAGTCGCTGCAACCGTCCAGGACATGATCACCAACGCCGGTGGCGAGATCCTCGTAAGCCGACTTTGGGCCGAGCAACGGCTCGCGTTTCCAATCGATGGACACAACAAAGGAACTTACTGGTTGGTGATTTTCAAGCTCGATACGTTGAAGCTCAAGGAAATCAATCGAACCTGCCAACTCAACGAAAGCCTCTTGCGTTTCCTCTTCACCCGTCTCGACGCTAGACTCGTCGATGCACTCGTGGCGCACGCTCAAGAGAAGGTGGTCGTTCCAATCGACCAAATCGAACGTGGTGTTGTCGGTGCTGCTGTCGGCGCCGAAGAAGAAGAGGAAGAGGAAGAAGTCGGAACCGACGAAGAGTAATCCTCTTGTCTCCGCGATGCTCAGCATCTACTCAGGAAATCACAAGGGCCTGCTTCCAGCAGGCCCTTTGTTTTTTGAAGGCTGGATTTTTGCATGCTTGATTTTATGCAGATCGGGTTTTTCACAGCAGAATTATTTCTGACGAAAACTGACCAAATCCGCGCAATATATTGGGCGACTGTTAAAATTAGCCCCCATCGATAATCTTCTCCCGCCAACGATTTTCCCTCGGAGAGCAAACATGGCAAGCTACAACCGCGTCATCTTGATCGGAAACCTCACCCGCGATATCGAGATCCGTCATACCACCAACACCAAGCTTGCCGTCTGCCAGAACGCAATTGCCGTCAATGACCGACGCAAGAATGCGGCTGGCGAGTGGGTCGACGAGACGACATTCGTCGATGTCACCTTTTTCGGCAGGATGGCAGAGCTCGTCGGGGAGTACCTTTCCAAGGGATCCCCGATTTTTGTCGAGGGAAGGCTCAAGCAAGATACTTGGGAGAAGGACGGGCAGAAGCGTTCAAAACTCTATGTAATTGCCGACCGTATGCAGTTTCTCTCCGGCAAGGAAGGGGCACCTCAGCGAGCGAAATCCGCGTCCGCGCCGCAGGGGAGCGGGCAAGCCGCACCGAGTCGTTTTGCCGATCCAAACGGTTACGGCGCGGGGCCTGGGGAAGTCTCTCACCCAGAAATCCACGAAGAACCTGTCTATAACGACGAAGAAATGCCCTTCTAAAATCTCGATTCTCCCGATATAACATGGGGCCCTCCCTAGCCGAGTGGCTACGGAAATCCTTAAAAACTGTATCTTCACCATTCATCATGACCTCGACCAAAGCCACCAAGAAGCGTACACCTCGATTCCCCCGTTTGCCAAAAGGCCCTAATGGCGGCATCCAGCTTATGCTCATCCAGAACGTGGAGCATCTTGGCAAAGCCGGTGAGATTGTCGAAGTAAAGCCTGGACATGCAAACAACTATTTGTTGCCAGAAGGCTTGGCGATCATCTCCAACGAGCACCACAAGCGAATGGTGGAGAAGCACCGAGCGAAGCTGCTTGAACTCGAGCGCAAGCGGCTGTCGGACTTGCGAAGCCAAGCTGATCAGATTGGCAAGCAATCGATCAACGTCGAAGCGAATGCGAACGAAGAAGGTCACCTTTACGGTAGCGTTGGGTCGGCGGAAATCGTTGCTGCACTCCGAGCGAACGGTTACCAAGTTGGACCTGACAACGTCAAGCTTGAAGGTGTGCTCAAGGAACTTGGGCTCTACACAGTCAAGATTCAGCTTCATCCAGAAGTCACCACCGATTTGAAGGTCTGGGTGGTTCCAGCAGCCAGCAACTAACTGTTGCTTCACAGTACAAAAGCAAACTCAAAACCGCAGGCTTAAACCCTGCGGTTTTTTCGTTTAGTTACTTACCGTGAGGGATTCCGGTGCGCGGTCGGGTTGAAACACAGAGACACAGAGGCGCAGAGAAAAGAACAATTGAAACCAGCCAGAGGGACTTCTCCGTGTTCTCTGTGACTCCGTGTTTCCAATTACCGCACGGGATCCGGTGCGCGGTCGGGTTAAAACACAGAGACACAGAGGCGCAGAGATAGGAACAATTGAAGACAGCCAGCGGGACTTCTCCGTGTTCTCTGTGACTCTGTGTTTCCAATTACCGCGCGGGATCCGGGTGCGCGGTCGGGTTAAAACACAGAGACACAGAGGCGCAGAGATAGGAACAATTGAAAACAGCCAGGGGGACTTCTCCGTGTTCTCTGTGACTCTGTGTTTCCAATTACCGTGAGGGATCCGGGTGCGCGGTCGGGTTTAAAACACAGAGACACAGAGGCGCAGAGATAAGAATAATTGAAGACAGCCAGGGGGACTTCTCCGTGTTCTCTGTGACTCTGTGTTTCCAATTACCGCGCGGGATCCGGTGCGCGGTCGGGTTAAAACACAGAGACACAGAGGCGCAGAGAAAAGAACAATTCAAGACAGCCAGAGGGACTTCTCCGTGTTCTCTGTGACTCTGTGTTTCAAATTACCGCGCGGGATCGGTGCGCGGTCGGGTTTAAAACACAGAGACACAGAGGCGCAGAGAAAAGAACAATTCAAGACAGCCTGCGGGACTCCTCCGTGTTCTCTGTGACTCTGTGTTTCCAATTTTCACGCGGGATCCGGTGCGCGGTCGGGTTAAAACACAGAGACACAGAGGCGCAGAGAAAAGAACAATTGAAGACAGGTGTTGGCTAGGTGCCGATCTGGGCCTTGAGGGTAATCTTCTCCTCGCCCCGCTGTACCTGTACTTCCATCTCATCACCCGGCTTGTACGCTTCCAAAGCTGCGTCCATGTCCTCTCGCGCTACCACGTCCCGATCTCCAATCTTCAGTATCCGATCCTCTGGCAATATCCCCGCTTTCTTCGCCCAACCACCAGGCATCACGCGGTCTACAACCAGTCCCGGCTCACTCTGCTTGATACGTACGCCCAACCGTACCTTCTGCGCGGCACTCTTCAAAAACGTTGGTCGTTGCGGCTCGGTCGCTATGCTTTCCGTCATGTACGCAACCATGTCGACGATCTTCGATATCCCTCCGACGTTGATCTTGTCAAAGTCGTCGCTCGGACGGTGGTAGTCAGGATGAAAGCCTGAAAAGAAATGGTAAACCGGGATCCCTTTCAAGAAAAAGGACTGGTGATCACTCGGCCCCACTCCCTCCGGCTGTCGCTTGAGCTCAAACCCTAGCTTCTCGTTGGAACGCGTAAGCAAATCATCAAACTCTACCGCCGTCCCAGTTCCGTACACAGTCAACACATTGTCGGTAACACGACCCACCATGTCTAAATTCAACATAGCGACAGTCTTGCTTAACTCATACCGCGGATGATTGACGTAGTACTCGCTCCCAATTAGCCCCAGCTCCTCGGCGCTAAATGTGATGAACAGAATACTGCGACGGGGTTTCTGCGCCCCTTCCCCTCGCGACCAGTCGACCATGCGGCGCGCGGTTTCCAGTAACCCCACCGTTCCCGAAGCGTTATCGTCCGCACCGTTGTGAATCTCATACGTTCCAGGTGCCAAAGATCCTGCGCCACCCATCCCAACGTGGTCAAAGTGCGCTCCGATAACTACGAACTCTTCTGCTAACTCTCCATTCCCCGGCAATAACCCTAAGACGTTCATCGAAGGGATCTTGCGACGTGTCACATCCGCCTTTCCTTCGACTTTCCATCCTGGCAACTCAAACGACTCAGGTGCCACCTTCTCGTCGATCCGAGTTTCGATCTCTTCAAGCGACTTACCCGCCTCCTTAAGCCACTGAGCTGCCATCGGTCGCGATACAAAAAACGTCGGGATCTTTGGCCCCTCAGCATTGTTCCCCGCTCCCGTCACTGGCAATAACGCGCCCGGATTCTCGCTGTCGGACAACGCATCGTTGATCAAAATCAAAGCAGCCGCACCATGCTTGGCAGCGTTCGAAACCTTGCTGGTGAAAAATGCGTACTGACTCGGCTGCGTTCCAGCAAACGGACCGGTTCCATCCTTAGGCTTCGGCTGCTTGCGTATCACCAAAACGACCTTACCCTGCACATCCAACCCGGCATAGTCGTCGTATTTGAAGTTCTCTTCGTCGGCCGTGATCCCATACCCGGCAAACACTAACGATCCTTCGATCTGCCCGTTAGAACCCAAAGCCTGTGGCTGGAAGCCTTCGCCTAACACCAACTCGCTTCGTGTCCCATCCTCCTTCGTGACCACCAACTGATTCTCCTGGGCGCTCGCCCCAGGATTCCCGTTAATCTCGAAATACTGAAACGGCTGACCTTCAAATAAATCGGTCGTTAATCCTAACTCCGAAAATCGCTTGGCGATGTACTCCGATGCAACCTTCAGTCCCGGTGTCTCGGCCGACCTGCCCCGCATGTCATCCGAAGCTAAATAGCTGATGTCGGCATAAATGCGGGCTTCGGCCGGTGTCCGCTCAGGGACTTCTTGTCCCTCTACCAGGCCGACACCACAAGCCAATATCCCTAGCCCAAATGCGGCCTTCACCCCCCCAAACCACACGGACTTGGCAAAGGACTTTTTCCCCACCCGAATCCTATGCTCTGGCGCTGGACGGATTGTCGACGATTGGTGTTTGGCCCGTGTTTGCATTGCTTCTATAATCCTTAGGTATTTTGGCACTTTGCGAGTATTTTCTTGACCCGCCGCTAGTGTATCCGAACCGGCAACCCAAGTCATACCCCCTTCCCCCCAACACCGGCACTTGAAAAACCCCAACATTACCGGCGATTCGATCAAAAGAATCGAGTATGCTAGACCGAGATTATCTCTCATCACACTCCACGAAAACCCACCCATTCCCACTCGCAGCGCATGATGCCTCTCCTCCCTCCCCGGGTTGCATTCGCGACCCTTCACTCGGCAATACGAACTGCTACGGCGTACTCGTACGCAGCGATAGCGGTACTCGGGTTCGGGCTCGGATTTTCTCTCACACTCGGAACCGCAGCCGCTTGCGCGCAACCTCCCGATAACGACAACGCAAACAACGACAACGCAATTAACAGCCCTAACGCTACCTCGTTTGATAACGCGAAACATTTCGAGGCTGCCGTTCGACCATTGCTCGTCGAACATTGCATTAGCTGCCATGGCCCCGATAAAGCCGAGGCGGCTCTGAGACTCGATCGCTCCGAGGACTTCGCCCAAGGAGGCGAATCGGGACCACTGATCGACCTCAAACAATGGCCCGATAGCTTGCTGATCCAAGCCGTCAAACACCTCGGTCCTGAAATGCCCCCCAATCGTAAACTTACCGATGAGCAAATCGCTGCCTTCGAAACATGGGTTCGCGAAGGTGCCCGCTGGCCCGACTATGCGCAACAAATCGGCATGAAAAGCCCTTCTCAAGCTATCACTCCCGAAGACCGCGAATACTGGTTCTTTCGACCCATCGTGCGAACCACGCCGCGTTTGCCTGAATCCGAACCGCGTTTGCCTGAAGTCGAACCGGCTGCTGTGCAACGCTCGAATCCGATCGACGCGTTCATCGAAGAACGATTGCTACAGCATCAATTAACGATCAGCCCCAACGCGGATTTCCGTACCCTTGTGCGCCGCATCTACCTCGATCTGGTCGGGGTCCCACCTTCGATCGAGGAACTCGCTCGCATCGAAGCTTCGAATACCACCTACGAACAGCTTGTCGATCAGCTTTTGCAAGACCCCCGATACGGGGAACGCTGGGGCCGCTACTGGCTTGATCTGGTCCGGTTCGCTGAATCGGATGGATACAAACAAGACGACTTTCGCCCAACGGCTTATCGCTATCGGGACTATGTTGTCAAAGCCCTCAATGAAGACATCCCTTATGGGCAATTCATCGCCGAGCAGATCTGCGGTGATGAAATCGATCCGAATTCGGATCGGATGAACGCAGCCACAGGATTTTTAAGACACTGGATTTACGAATACAACCAACGGGATGTGCGCACCCAATGGGATAACATCCTCAATGACTTGACCGACGTGACCGGCGAAGTCTTCCTTGGAATGGGGTTCTCTTGTGCGCGATGCCACGACCACAAGTTCGATCCGATCTTGCAACAAGACTACTACCGACTGCAAGCGTTCTTTGCTCCGATCGAACCTCGCTACGACATCCCTGCAGATCAACAAGCTTATGCGCAATGGCAAACAGCCGAAGCCGCTTGGCAAGAACGCGCTCGAGGGATACGAGAGGAAATGCAAACACTTGAGAAACCGATCCGTGACCAAGCTCTGTTGGACGCCATCGAGAAATTCCCGCCCGATGTACGACCTACGTTAAAACTACCACATCAGGAACGTCCACCCGAAGAGCGAGCGATCGCGATCCTCGCAGGCTTACAAATCGAACGTGACGATAAAGGGATCGACATGTCGAAGAAGCTCAAAGACGAACCGCTTGCGCGATGGAAGGAGCTTAAAGGCCAGTACGATGAATTGGTGAAAGAACGCCCTGCTCCTCCCGAGATAGCTTTGACCGTTCGCGATAGTTCAGCTCAGCCCCCGACCGTTCGCATCCCCGGGAAAACTTCTGCGGGTACTCTCACACCTGGTGTCCCATTCGTGCTTGCTGAAGATCTTCATACAGACTTGGAATCTAAGCTGACCAACAAGCCAACGGCAAACACCACCGGCCAGCGGACTGCTTTGGCGCAGTGGATCGCTTCGGAACAGAACCCGATGACATGGCGAGTGATCGCCAATCGGATTTGGCAACATCACTTCGGCAAGGGACTCGTCGCCAACGCAAGCGACTTCGGTCGCCTCGGCACCCTGCCGAGCCACCCGGAGCTTCTCGATTACTTGGCGTCGGAACTTATCGACAACGAAGGTCGACTTAAGGCTTTGCACCGACTGATCGTCACATCGGATACTTACAAGCAGACCAGTTATCCAACGCAGCAATACCAAGGCGTAGCGATCGATAGCGACAATACCCTGTTGTGGCGATTCAAACCCCGTCGCTTGGACGCCGAGCAGTTGCGCGATTCGATCCTGCAAGTCTGTGGGTCGCTCGATTCGCAATCCGGTGGTCCGTCGGACGCCAAGGACTCTGCGCGACGCTCGATTTATCAACGTGTGCTGCGTAACGCTCCGCACACCTTCTTGGCTTCCTTCGATGCCCCGGATGGCAGTTCCTCGGTAGCTATTCGCAACACGACAACTACCGCCTTGCAGTCTTTGGTGCTGACGAACTCTCCTTGGATGCTCGATCGCGCAGAGGAGCTTGCGAAGGGACTGATCGAAAACACCTCCGACGATTCGCAGCGGATTCATCTAGCGTTCGAACGGATCTTGTTTCGGCCACCGACAGCAGACGAAGAGCGTTGGGTGTCGGAATTGCTCCTTGAGAATGTGGCTGATACACAGGCGACCGATACACAGGCGACCGAGGAAGCCAGCGAGCGATTGCGGCGTTGGACCGACATTTGCCATGCGTTGCTCAACACCAATAGCTTTTTGTATATCGAATAAGCCCCGGTTAGCACGTCAGCCACAGCACCGAATCTTTTATCCTACTGAAACCAACTTGGTCGATCCCATGACGCATCCCAGAAGCCCCGAGGTTGAGCAATACACCGAGACTCAGCCATACGCCGATCGATGGCAGATCGACCGCCGAAGGATGCTGCAGAATGCCGGAAGTGGGTTTGGGTTGCTGGCGCTCGAATCGATACTTCGACAGGACAGTGCATTCGGTCAGGAAGCGATAACAGGTGGTCGGACAGGGACAGGCGGGGGGCATCATGCGGCCAAAGCCAAAAGCATCATCTTTCTGTTCATGGAAGGGGGCCCGAGCCACATCGACTTGTTCGATCCGAAACCAAAACTTCGGGAGCTAGCCGGACAGCCATTACCATCGAGTTTCAAGCCGATAATCACACCGATGGGAGAATACGATGCGCCGTTGATGCCCAGCAAGCGGACTTGGAAGCAGTACGGACAGAGTGGAGCTTGGGTATCGGATTGGTTACCCCATACCGCGCAGCATGCAGATGATCTTGCCATTATCCGATCGTGTTGGGGGAATGGATTGAATCATTCGAATGGTGTGTGCCAGATGAACACCGGTTCGATCTTTGGGGGCCGGCCAAGCCTTGGGGCTTGGACAACATATGGGCTTGGTACTCAGAACGAATCACTTCCCGCGTTTGTGGTGATGGAGGACGAGAGTGGTAAGGTCATCAATGGGCCTCGGAATTGGAGTGCTGGATTTATGCCAGCGACTTATCAAGGAACGTCATTGCTCAGTGGAAGCGAGCCGATCCGTTATTTAAATCCCCCTAAGAATCGTGCGCAAGGGCCCGCCGGGGAGCAACTTGGGGGAATCGATTCCAAGCGTCGGCTGATCGACGCCTTGAATCGCAATCATCAGTCGACCCGATCAATCGATTCGGAGCTTGATGCACGCATTCGGAGTTATGAATTGGCATATCGCATGCAAGCGCAAGCGCCCGAGGCGGTCGATTTATCCCAAGAGTCCCATTCAACGCAGCAGTTGTATGGAATCGATGAGAAGGAGACCAGTATATTCGGACGTCAGTGTTTGCTTGCGAGGCGGCTTGTCGAGCGCGGAGTCCGTTTCGTGCAGCTTTACCATGGAGCGGGAAGCAGATGGGATGCGCACTCTGGGATCGAGAAAAATCATTCCACGTTGTGCCGATCATCCGATCGACCGATTGCAGGGTTGTTGACTGATTTGAAGCAGCGCGGATTGCTTGATTCGACCCTTGTGATTTGGGGAGGGGAATTTGGGCGAACACCGATGAGTGAGAAAGGAGATGGGCGCGACCACAATTCGAATGGGTTTACCATGTGGATGGCGGGTGGAGGAGTTCGCGGAGGTCAAACGATTGGTTCGACCGATGAGATTGGATTACATGCTGTTGAAGATCGGCTGCACGTTCATGATTTGCATGCCACGATTTTGCATTTGATCGGGATCGATCATTGGAAGTTGGTTTACACGCATCAAGGTCGGCCGGAGCGAGCGACGCAGAACGAGGGTAAGGTTTGCTCGAAGTTGCTTGCCTGAGAAGGGTGAGGTGCTTCGGGGGCTATTGGAGGCACCGGGAGCGGCATCGAGCGATCATTCGTAGTCCAAGGGAACTTTCTCTCGTTGGCCGCACGTCTGCTTGTCCACCGTTTTTGAAGCTATCTTCTCCAGGATGCCGTTCTCCCCTCGAAAAACCCGCGTTTCCGGGGGAACAAGTAAGTTTAAGGGAACAAGTTAAGGAGAAGATTTCTCAGAATTCCAACAGTGGGCGTCGAATCGGTTACAATACGACTCCGACTGAGCGATCGCTGAAAGCGGTTGTAGGGGGATCGGCAGACGAATGCCGATCGAGTTCGAATTTACTTAGGAGAAGTTTTTTTACCGCGATGCCTGAATTTTCGGATCTTACAAAGATCCTCACGGCCCTGTTTTTAGTGGTCCTCAATGGCTTTTTCGTCGCTGCAGAATTTGCACTAGTCAAGATTCGGCTAAGTCGCATCGAGCACATGGTCAGCGAAGGGCGTCTTTTTGCCAAGACCGCGCGATGGCTTGCCCAGCGACTTGAGCACTCCCTTTCGGCTTGTCAGCTCGGTATTACCATGGCCAGCCTTGCGCTCGGAGCCATCGGTGAACCTGCCTTCGCTCACTTCGTCGAACCCATCTTGCGGTGGCTTGGAGTAGAGTCCGAAGCCGTTGTGCACGGTGTGGCTTTCGCCATTTCATTTACCGTTGTGACCGCGTTGCACTTGGTCATCGGCGAGCAAGCACCCAAGGTGTTTGCAATCCGCAAACCCGAAGGCCTGCTCTTGGCTTGCGCGTTGCCATTGAAGATCTTCTATATACTGACATATCCATTGATGTTCATCTTGAGCGTCTCGACCGATGCACTTCTGAAATTGCTTGGAGCGACCGACAAAAACAAAAGCGCAATCCCTTACACCGAAGAAGAGATTCGAGCGTTATTGCGCGAAGCCCACGTTCACGGGAATCTCACCCGAAGCGAACATAGCTTGATCAATGCCGTCTTTGAATTCGATGACTTGGTCTGCCGACGAATCATGGTCCCTCGAAACGATGTCGACTTCATCGATATCAACGATGAGACCGATGGAGTCTTGGCAATGATCCGCAGGACCAAACACACAAGGTATCCCGTCTGCGACAGTTCCCTCGATTCAGTCTTGGGTGTTCTCCACGTGAAAGATATCACGGGTGCAAATATCCAACCTGGTTTTCAGTGGACCAGCTTGATGCGACCTCCAAAGAAGGTGCCCGAGAATATGCCCATCAGCAAGCTGCTGCGGCACTTTCAAGGTACACACCAGCATATGGCTTTCGTCGTCGATGAATACGGCATGATTATCGGGATCGTCACACTCGAGAACGTCATGGAAGAAATCATCGGAGATGTCGCAGATGAATTCGACGTCGAAGAACCCGAAATCGTACCCGACGGTCAAGACTCTTACATCGTCTTAGGCTCCACAGCCGTCTCATCCCTCGAAAACCGCTTGGGAATCCAATTTGAGGAAGCCGACGTCGATACAGTAGCAGGACTACTAGTACACCAAGCAGAAAGACTTCTCGTCGCCGGAGATGTCATTGAGTTGCCCGGTGTAACAGCTAAAGTATTATCTGTATCGGATGACCGCGCGACCAAAGTGCGATTCACCCTCTCCCGCGACCCCGACTGATCGGCATTGCGATCTTAAGGGTTACCGAATGTCATTCATTTTCCTTGGAGCCTTGCTCATGAAGTCACGATGGAAGTCCGTTTGCGTTGCGTTCACGTTGGTAGGTTGTGCGTTCGTCGGTAATACCAACTCGAGCTGTTCAAATACAGCGATGGCACAAGATCGAGTAGCCGGTACGGCTAGCGATGCGATCAGCATTTTCGATGGCAAAACACTCAAAGGCTGGTCGGGCTTGCCAGCGAACTGGAGCGTACAAGACGGCGCAATTACCGGTGAGAACAAAGCCGACGCGCCGATTGCAAACAACACGTTCATCGTTTACGACAAACCTGTTAAAGACTTTGAACTGACCCTTGAATTCCGAATCATGGGTGGAAACTCAGGCATTCAATACCGCAGCAAACTCATCGACAAAGACAAGTTCATCGTTGGAGGTTACCAAGCGGACATCGATGCGGGCAAGCGATACATGGGGATTAACTACGAAGAACGCGGACGAGGCATTTTGGCAGAACGCGGAGAGATTATCGCTGTCGATGCCGAAGGCAAAAAGAGCCGAGTTGGTTCAACCGGTGATGCCGATGCTCTGCTGAGCCAAGTGAAGTGGGAAGACTGGAACCGCTATCGCATTGTTGCCAAGGGAAACAAACTACAGCACTTCATCAATGACCAATTGATGTCCGAAGTTCAAGACTCCGAAACATCCAAGGGTTCTGCGGAAGGAGTTTTGGCTTTGCAACTCCACGCTGGCCCACCGATGAAAGTTCAATTCAAGAACATTTCGCTCAAGGCTAACTAGGCTCGAACCATTATCGCTCGCCAAGCTGAGGTTTTGTGAGCTTTGGTTTGGTTCGACATTTTTTGTTGATAATCATTTTGGTTAGATCGGTGACTGGGAGCATAAAGTTCCCGAGACAATCGGGGACTGAGTTCTCATCGGACATGTGCTTGAGCTCAGTTCGAGAAAGCCACATCCCTTCACCGATCCAGGTTAACACTTACTTTTCACTAGATACTTTTTATGACTTCCATTCAACGTGTTGCGATTTTGTTTGCTGGCGGACCTGCTCCTGCTGCTAATTCCGTCATTTCCTCAGCTGCCTTCTCTTTGCTCCAAGCTGGAGTTGAAGTCATCGGCATCAAGCATGGCTATTCGAATTTGATCGATTTCGATCCATCGAAGCCGCTAGTCGAAGGCAAACACTACATCCGCTTTACGCTTGAGACGTTGGAGTTTATGCGAACCGAGCCCGGGATCCGGATCGGAACAGCGCGCAGCAATCCAGGGAAAGCTGTAACCAGTCCGGCTGACTTGCACGACGCAGAAAAAACAGCAGCGTTGCGACGCAGTTACCAAGCCCTTCGATCCCTCGGTGTCGACGCTTTGGTAAGTATCGGCGGGGACGACACCCTGAAGACCGCGAACAAAATGAAGCTCTTTCAGGATACGTTGCCCCAAGGGGAGAAACGTATGCCGGTGATCCATTTGCCAAAGACGATCGATAACGATTATTGCGGAATCGACTTTACTTTCGGGTACTTCAGCTCCGCAGAAGTCCTTGCAAACGAAATTCGAAACCTCAACAGAGACGCTTCGGCAGGCCAAGCGTACTTTATTGCTGAAGCCATGGGCCGATCAGCTGGATGGTTGGCTTACGGCGCTGCGATCGCCGGGGATGCTTGCATGGTATTAAGCGTCGAAGACATCGTCGGCGACTTGGCTTCGAGCGAAACCGTCACCAATCCCGACTCGACGACCAAGACACGCAAAGTCATGAACATGGATGCCGTCATCGAAAAAATGGTCTCGATGATGATCGCCCGCGAGAAGCTTGGGCGAAACTATGGCGTCATCGTCATCGCCGAAGGGCTCGCAGAGTTCCTTCCACAATCCTACATCCAAGGTGTTGCAAGAGATGATCACGGACACATGGCCATCTCCAGCGTAGATATCGGTAAGACGATGGCCAAGTACCTTGCAGAGGCTTACAAGACCAAGACAGGCAAGTCCCGTAAGATCAACGGACTGCAAATGGGTTACGAGTCTCGATGCTGTGTCCCGACCGCTTTCGACGTCATGCTTGGTTCGCAAATTGGAGTCGGTGCCTACCGCGCGTTGATCGAGGAGAAGCTAAACGGGGTTATGGTCTCCGTCGGCGGACAGTTCGACATGAGCTTCGTCCCATTCGAAACGCTCGTCGACCCGATAACCTTGGTCACCAAAGTTCGCTTCATCGATGGCAAGAGCGATTTCTTTCGGCTCGCGCGGTTGCTTGAGCAGAAAACCACGTGAAGCTAAGTTGCTCCGTCAGGTGGAATTCACAGCCATCGTAGAACGGGCTTATTCGTAGAACCGGCTCATTCGTAGAACGGGCTCAGAGGCCCATTCTACGAAGGTTTGGGCTCCGTATGCTCAGCACTAGATTCGCTGGTGGGAAAAGGCGAAGTCCGCATCGCAAAGATGTAGCCTAGTAGAGTCGCGCGCAGAACAGTGCTACGATACACTGGCTTCGGCTCATAAACTGAGTCACCTTTTGCTTTCCCCCCCTGCTCTTGCTGCGAGCAAGCTACAACTGGAGCACCTCTCCATGCCGACAGTTGCCATCACGGACTATACTTTTCCGAACCTCGATATCGAACGCGCAATCCTAGAACCTTTAGGTTGCGAAATTGTTCATGGGCAATGCAAAACGCCCGAACAATTGATCCAATTGGTCGAGCAAGCCGATGCGGTGATTACGCAGTTCGCACCGGTCAATGCAGCAGTCATCCGAGCGATGCAGCGTTCAAAAGCGATTGTTCGCTATGGAATCGGTGTGGATAACGTCGATTTGCAAGCTGCGAAAGAAAAAGGGATTCCCGTTTGTAACGTGCCGGACTACTGCATCGACGAAGTCGCGGATCATACGCTTGCGTTCATCCTTGCCACAACCCGCCAAGTTGTCCCAAATGCGTTGCTCATTCGCGATGGCAAGTGGGGCTTAGCGACCGATTTATCCTTCATGCGCACTCTCAAAGACCAAACCGTCGGCGTCGTCGGTTTCGGTCGAATTGGGAGGGAAGTCATCGCGAGACTGCGAGCGTTCAAACCAAAGATCTTGGTTTACGACCCGGTGGTTCCAACCGAAGCGATCGTTGAAATGGGTGCTCAACCCGCAACACTCGATACGCTGTTGGCACAAAGCGATATTCTTACACTTCACTGCCCATCAACTCCTGAAACGAGGAAATTGCTTCGACACGAAACCATTGCGAAAATGAAACAAGGTGCGATTGTCATCAACCTTGCACGCGGCGATCTGATCGATACTGCATCGATCATTCAAGCTTTAGAGAATGGGAAAATCAGTTCGATCGCCATCGATGTTTGCGATCCAGAACCGATCCCTGCAGATAGCGCATTGCGATCACACCCCAACGTCATTGCAGCTTCTCACATCGCATCAGCAAGCCCTAAAGCAGTTCGGAAACTTCGAGAATCCGCCGCTCAACATGCTGCCAATGCGATCACAAACAAGCAAATGGTGCACGTTGTCAACGGTGTAGTGTCATGACCGAACTCTTCCGCGTTCCCTTCGAGCAACTACACAGCTTCGTAGTAAGTGCTCTTCGTACCACAGGGATGAATGCCCAAAATGCAACCACAGTAGCAAACACGCTCGTATATACAGACGCGATGGGGGTTCATACGCATGGCACCAAACTCTTGATTGGGTACATCCGAAAATTACAAGCGGGAGGATATCGAGCAGACGCGGTTCCAAACATCGAACGCGAAGGCCCTTCATGGGGTGTCGTCGATGGACAATCCGCTTTAGGGATGATCGGTTGTAGCGTCGCGATGGAGTTGGCGGTAAAGAAAGCCAAACAAACCGGGATCGCTTGGGTCGGCTTGAAACATACCGCGCATGTAGGAGCGATAGGTTATTACGTTTGGCAGGGTGCAAAGCAAGGCTGCATTGCGATGGCAACTGGTAACGATATTCCTTCCGTTGCAATTCCTGGTTCGCGCAGCAGTGTACTAGGCAGCAATCCAATCGCATATGCGATTCCGCGCCTCGGACATCCACCCATTCTTCTCGATATGGCAACCGCTGCGACAGCCGGCGGAAAAGTCTATGCGGCTTGCCAACGTGGAGAACCTATCCCCGATACTTGGTTAATCGGACCGGATGGCAAGCCAACGACAGACGGATCGTTGTACCCCGCCAACGCAGCATTAGCACCAATGGCCGGTCACAAAGGATACGGAATCGGACTCTGGTGCGAGGTTCTCTCTGCGATACTTCCAGGTGGAAACCATACTTGGCAAGTCGGAAGCTGGTTGTTCGATCCGCCGAACAAGCCATCGAATCACGGCGCTTCGTTTATGGCGATCGATGTATCGATTCTCGGTACTCCAGAAGCCTTCGATCAGCGGCTTGATGAATTGATTCAAGAAATCCACGCGGCGCCCAGAGCCGACGACTGCGATCGAGTGTATCTTCCAGGGGAGCGAGAATGGGATCGTCTCGAGTTGTCCCTCGCCGCCGGAATTCCACTTCCCTCCGATGTGATGGAAAAACTTCAACTCGTTCGCGATGCGACGAATATCCATTCCCCTTTTATGAACTGAACCGACTATGAAAATACTTCGTTATTTGGATTCTCAAGGTCAAACCCATTATGCGTCCCTCGGCGCCGATGCTTCGGCAAGGAAGATCGAAGGAGATCTCTTTGGGGATTGGACTCAAACCGACCAACGCGCTGATGTCCAAAAAGTGCTTGCGCCAATCTCCCCACGCGACATCATGTGTATCGGGTTGAATTACCGCAAACATGCCGCCGAAGGTGGGCAACCCATCCCGGAATTCCCTGTCTTGTTTATGAAGAACAGCTCGGCGGTGCAAAACCCGGGAGATCCGATTTATCTACCCCGCAAACTCGCGAGCAACGCCGTCGACTACGAGTGCGAACTGGCGGTCATCATCGGCAAACCATGCTATAACGTCTCCCGCGAAAACGCTTTGGACTACGTTTTGGGATACACGTGCGCTAACGACGTCAGCGCACGTGACTGGCAAATGAAATTCGGAGGTAGCCAGTGGTGCCGAGGAAAAACCTTCGCAACATTCTGTCCTCTCGGACCAGTCTTGGTAACTCCAGATGAAATTCCAAACCCAAACAATCTCTCGATTCGTACCGTTCTCAACGGGAACGTGATGCAAGATTGGAATACCAATGACATGATCTTTGATGTTCCCACGTTGATCGAATTCCTAAGTGGTTCGACACGACTCGCACCAGGCACCGTCATTCTCACCGGAACGCCACACGGTGTAGGTGGAGCCCGAAAGCCGCCGGTGTATCTGCAAGATGGAGACTCAGTTTCCATTGAAATCGAAGGGATCGGCACCCTGAATAATCCAGTCCTCAATGAACCGGTCTAATCGACGGTTTTCGATTCGGAAACAACATGATCAAACCCGGACTCTCCACGATCGCGCTCGATATCGGTAGCACTTCGATCAAGGGCGCACTGATCGAACCCGACTCCGGGGTATTGGTTCGTTGCATCAAACGTCCGTTTCCAGACCCCCTGAGCAACTTGCCAGCAGGGCACGTCGAAATTGATCCGAATGCCGTCGTGCAAGCCGTTCGTTCGGTGCTACTGGAACTTAGCGAACAATCCAGCGGCCACTGTTCGGTATGGGTCTGCGGTCAAATGGGTGGCGTCGTTTTGGCCGACGAAAAGGGGCGCGCGAAGTCGAATTACATTTCTTGGCGAGACCAACGCACGTCGGCACGATCACCCAAGGGGCGATCGTTCCTTGAAACAATTCGACTCGATTGGCCGGAGAACGTTTTTTCCGTATTAGGCCGCGAATTGCAACCCGGTTCCACCTCAGCAATCCTGCATTGGCTGTCGGAATCTCGCAAACTAACCGATGGCGTACTCCCTTTATCCATCGCCGACTATTGCATCAGCCACTTAGTACAGCAACCCGGCTCTATGCACCCAACCCACGCGATCGGTTTGCTCGACCTTAACAAAATCGACTGGCACTATGCGGCACTAGAGCGGATCGGGCTCGGTGATTTATGGTGGCCAGAACTGATGCACCACACCAATTGTGTCGGACGATACTCGGAAGGAGGAAAGGTATTTGACTTCCACGGTTCCTATGGTGACCAACAGTGCGCTTTGTACGGTAGCGGACTCACTACGAACGAGTTATCGATCAACGTCTCAACGGGATCCCAAGTCAGTATCCTTACGGATCAATTTCAATCCGGCCCCTATCAAACCCGATGCTACTTTCATGGCAAATGGTTAAACACCATCACTCACTTGCCAGCCGGTAGAGCCCTGAACGCTTGGGTAAACCTTCTTAGTGAACTGGCTGACGAAGAAGGCAAGCCGTTGGATCGCGTCTGGGAAACCATCGCTAAGAAGATGGAACAAGTCACCCATACGGACTTGCAGGCAGAACTCTCGCTCTTCCCAAGCCCGGTTGGTTCTACCGGATCACTTTCAAACATCACCCTAGAGAACCTAAACGTCGGAAGTTTGTTCTTGGCAGCTTGCACGTCGATGGTCGAAAACTACTTCCTTCAATCGCAACGATTGTCATCGAACGAACCATGGAAGAGCGTCGTCGTTTCCGGAGGGCTCGGAGCTTCCTTACCCAAATTCCTCGACTTGATCCGTTTGCGATTTCAACGAAACGTTAGGGAAAGCAGCGGAGAAGAAACTTTATTGGGATTGGCTCGGCTAGCGAGTCAACCTTCATCCCAACAGTAACCCAATGAAAACATCACTCGTTCGTTCCGATTGAAAATGTAACCATTGTTTTTGAATAACTCAGGACTCTGCATAAGGACCTCTCCCCGTGATGCATCCTAATCGACGATTATCAGCTTTATATTCTCTAGCTTGCATCGGTTGTCTATCGGCAGCTTGGACTCAGCCAGTCGCTGCACAAAGTAAAGAACCTCGATTCGTAGATCACTCGTTGATGATCGCATCGGAGTATCCATGCAACTGGCCCACCCATCCGTTCCCCAGATTTCAACTTATTCCGCAGACCCGCATCGGCCCTGCAAGCTCTTACAACACCGATGCGGTGTATGTCGATGGAAATACCGGAACTCAATTAGATGTCCCACCGCATAGTGTCGCTAGACCTGACCTCAATCGAGAAAAATCCGGACCGCTAGGATTAGCAACGACCGACAAGATCGAAGCTTGGCAATTTGGCGGTGAAGCTTGTTTGGTAGATGCCAGAGACTTACTCGATAAAGCCCCGAAGGGAGTCAGCCCTTTGATCGGTCCCGAGTACTTGGAACGATTCGAACAAGAATATCGACCTCTGAGATTCGGAGATGTTGTGCTATTTCGAAGCGATTACTCCGACCGCTACTATCGACCTTTTCCGGAAGGAAATCGTTTTATCAATGATGTGGTCGATCGACTCGCACCCGGATATCCCGACCCAAACCCAGAGACGATGGAGTGGCTCGGTTCGCGTGGCATTAAGGCTTGTGGGACCGATAGCGCCAGCATGGGACCGATGCCCGATCTAGCCGAACCGACTCACTACGCTGGATTGCGCTACGGAATGATATGGACGGAAGGAGCAACGCAACTCGGTGAACTACCCGCAACAGGTGCCTTTTATTGCTTCTTGGGCCCAAAACATGAAGGTGGCCCGTATGGTGAAGGTCGAGCATTCTCCATCATCGGTGGTGAGCTGCCGATGAAACTCATCGAAGCTTGCCGCGATCGACGGGCGATCGATCTATCCCCGACGATGACACCCCGATTTCCGATGACCAACCCCGCAGCACGCACCGGGCAACATCGCCAAGTCTATCTAAAAATCGATTTTCTCTATAGCGAATACCTCGACATGTTTCATCACGGACACATGATGGATTCGATGGCCGGAACCCACTTAGTTCCACCTTCATTCGCTCTTCCTCCGTCCGATGAAGCTGTTGGTGAAGCACCAGAGGTTCGCAGTTGGTTGAAGGAATACGAATCAAAATTCGGGCCTCGAGGCACAAGTACCATGACTGCCGAAAGCGTCCCGATCGAATGGACTTGTGGAAATGCTCGCGTGATCGACGTACGTTCGTTGATCGGATCGACCGATCGAGGTCGCTGGCCTACATCTCCCGAAGTCACCCCGGCGTTTCTGCAAAAGTACGAACAGGATCATGGAGCTATCCGTCCAGGAGACGTCGTCATACTCCACACCTCAGTCATCGATCGCTACTTGAAAATGCAACCCGATCCGCAAGGAAACGTCGGAACTGGACTTTGGACCGACGCGTTCACACGGAAAGCGGAAGGCTGGCCCTCGATTGGGCCTGAAGGAATCGACTACCTACATTCGAAGGGGGTTCGTTGTGTCGGTACCGATGCACCGGACCTAGGTGGTCTCGATCCAAAAAGTTCTTTGATGACTTACTGGGCTTTAGGTAGTCGCCAGATGGTCGGAGTCGAATATCTCTGCAACGTCGGAAACATTCCGAAGTCAGGTAGCTACTTTCTGTTCGCTGCACTGAAAATTCGCGATTGCCATGGTGGACCTGGACGAGCGATCGTTCTTCACGATTAGCGATTCTCACTAGACTATCCAGCAGCAAGTCGGACCCATTACAGTCCAGGAGCAACGCCATGCAAACGCCGAATTCAACACAACCGGACTCTACACCCCTGGATTCCATAGCACGGGATTCCACACCAGGGAATTCCACACCAGGGAATTCCACACCAGGGAATTCCATACCACCGTGGGGAATCGCAGAGTTACCCGAACCAAAACCGCTGCAATGGCGGAACTGGGCGAGTTTTATTGGTCCGGGTATCGTCATGATGGGGATTCAGATCGGTGGTGGAGAATGGTTGCTAGGTCCGGCCGTCACTGCAAAGTACGGCGGAAGCCTGATGTGGATTGCGACGGTAGCGATTGTCTTACAAGTCTTCTACAACATGGAATGCGGAAGGTACGCGTTGTATTGCGGAGAGCCTGTTTTTACGGGATTCATGCGATGTAGACCCAACCCACACTTTTGGGTCGGGCTCATGCTCTTGCTAAACATCTCCGCGTTGGTACCCGGACTCTCCACCCATGGGGCTGCGATGATAGCATCGCTAATCCTCGATAGACCACCGACTGTGGATGATCTGAAACTTGTTGTTCCCTTGGCATACGTATCTTTATTCGCAGTTGCCTTTCCCGTGGTGATGGGAGGCAAGGTCTACAATATCCTTCAATGGGTGATGACCGCAAAAATTGTCATGGTGCTCGGGTTCTGTTTCTTGCTCGGAATTACTTGCGTAGCTACCGAACATTGGTGGAGTATCGGAAGCGGGTTTTTACAGTTTGGCAATGTCCCTGTTGCCGATGGAAATGGCGGTGAAAGAATCGAGAATGTATTCACCTATTTGTTCGCTCACGGCGAACTACCAATGATTTCAACATCAAGCTTGATCGTCATCGGTGCATTCGCTGGATACGCAGGCGGGGGAGGACTTGCAAATTCAACTTACTCGAATTTTGTGCGAGATAAAGGCTGGGGAATGGGTTCGCAAGTCGGCGCAATTCCCAGTGCAGTAGGTGGACGCTCCGTGACCTTGAGCCATGTTGGCAAAGTATTTCCCATTACATCCGAGTCCCTAGAACGATGGCGAGGTTGGTGGAAATACATTGTGACCGATCAAGTCTTCGTGTGGGCACCGGGTTGCTTTGTCGGAATGGCGTTACCTGCACTACTCTCACTTCAGTTCACACCTAACTCCACGATCACAGAAAGCCAGATGAGCGTTGCTCAGTCGATCGTCATGGCCGATGGTTTACGCAATTCCGGCTTCTCGCCTGTACTTGCGAAACTGCTCTGGGTGACCGCCTTGCTCACCGGTTTAATGGTGATGATGCCCAGTCAAATGTCGGTCTTGGACGACTTTAGCCGTCGATGGACCGACGCGATCTGGAGTTCCAATCGCAAGGTACGCGATAGCTGGAAGCCGGATCAGGTGCGATGGATATACTACGGGATACTTGCAAGCTACGTGCTGTGGTCCTTTCTGTGTGCCTTTCTTTTCAGTAAAGCACCGAAATTGATGACCGATTTCATAGCTAATTTCAACAATTTAGCGATCGGAGTGACCTCCTTTCAAATCCTCTGGATCAACCATCGATTGCTTCCATCGCCCCTGCGTCCGCGATGGTACCAATCCGCCGGCTTGGTCGGATGCGGTGTGTTTTATCTCGGCTTAGCTATCATGGTAGTGCGATACAAAATCTTTCCCTTGCTCTTTGCTGCATGCGATGTGGCTGGGACTACGTGGAGTTGTTGATGACGAAATTTGATATGTCCATATTCGATGTTCCTATGTTCGATTTGCATGGCAAAGTTGCTCTCGTCTCCGGGGCTGCACAAGGGCTAGGGCAAGCGACAGCCATTGCGCTCGCAAAGTTCGGCTGCGACTTGGTTTTGGTCGACCGCAATCTACCAGGAGCAGAAGTAACAGCCGAAACAATCCGATCCCTAGGTAGACGGGTCGATTGTCACAACACCAACGTGTCATCCCCGGAAGCGATTAGCGAACTGTTTCGATGGGTCGACCAAGCGTACGGGCAAATCGATTTTCTCGGGAATATCGCTGGTGATGGTGTCCTTTCGAAACCGGAAGAACTTTTGATCACCGATCTGCAACGCGCGCTGGACAACTTGGTCATCGGACGCTTTAGTATGTGCCAGGAGGCAGGTAAGCGGATGCTTAAACAAGGACGCGGATCGATCATGAATATCGGTTCATTGGCAAGCACCACAGCATTAGGTCGCGGGCATGTCGCCTACAGCATGGCGATGGGTGCAGTGGTTCAAATGACGCGTGAATTAAGCACCGAATGGAGTCATCGCGGTGTGCGTGTCAACGCTGTCCTACCAGCTCAAGTCCTTAACCCAAGCTTGGAAGCTCGAATTGTCGAAGACCCAAACTTGGAGAAACGGTTCCTCGGCGGTATCCCAGCCGGTCGCCTCGGACGCCCCACCGATATCATGGGACTCGCTGTACTCCTAGCCTCCGACGCTTCGGCTTGGATCACCGGAGCACTGATCCCTTTGGATGGTGGCAACTTGGCAATGAACGGTGGTGGCACCCCGGGACATCAAGGGAGTAGCGTACAAACCTTTCGCCCCTAGCACGAGTTCGACTTCAGCCCGACCCCATCACAACAATTCGCTAACTACTAACAAACAACCAGCTAGACCAACGAGTGGATCCATGAAACTGACCGACCAAATCGTCTTGGATTTGTACCATCGGATGCAAGTCATCCGACAGACCGAAGAAGAGTTAGCTCGATGCCATCAACGCGGACTTATTCACGGGGCATGCCACACATACGTGGGACAGGAAGCCATTGCGAGCGGTGTTTGCGCGCACCTCACGAATCAGGATTCCGTTTTTAGTACGCATCGTGGGCACGGACACGCGTTAGCAAAAGGACTAACGCCACTTGCCCTGATCGCCGAGCTCTTTGGACGCGAAGCTGGATGCTCCAAAGGACGGGGAGGAAGCATGCACTTGTTCTCCCCCGAAATCGGCTTGATGGGAACAAGCGGAATTGTTGGCCCCTGTATTTTACAAGCTTGCGGAGGTGGGTATAGCGCCAAGCTCAAGCGCAACGGAGCGGTCGCCGTGGCATTCTTCGGCGATGGAGCAGTCAATAATGGCGCGTTCCACGAAGGCTTGAACATGGCGAGCATCTGGAAGCTACCTGTTCTGTTTGTTTGCGAAAACAATCAGTTTGCAACCGAAGTCCCCTTTGCTTACGCGAGTGGCAATCCAAGTGTCGGTTCCCGGGGAGCCGCCTACGGCATCCCCGGCTATGAACTCGATGGCAACGACGTTCTTGAGGTATACCGCGCGGCGGGCCAAGCCGTTGAGCGAGCGAGACGTGGCGAAGGACCAACGCTACTTGAATGTAAAACCTACAGGACACGACCGCACGCAGAAGGGATGGGAGACTTCACCTACCGCACGAAAGAAGAAGTCGACCAATGGAAAAACAAATGCCCCCTGGTTCGCTTGCGATCGGAGTCCGTCTCGATCGATCCTTCCGAATTCGATGCGATTGATCACGAAGTCAAAGAATTGGTTCAGCAGTCACGCAAAGAAGCTGAACAGAGTCGAGAACCCTCGAGCGATACCGCTCAGATACACGTCTGGTCTGAATCGAACCCAAAGCCAGTTGCTAAAGCTTCATCGGGTACGTCGTCGCGCAGTGTATCGTACTCCCAAGCCACCTTGGAAGCTTTATCGGAGGAGATGGCGAGTAATCCAGATATCTTTGTTATGGGAGAAGGTATCGGAGTACGAGGGGGGAACTTCCTCACTACCAAAGGCTTGTACGCCCTGCATGGTCCGGAAAGGTTGTGCGACACACCCATCTGCGAACGAGGCTTCGTCGGGCTCGCTTGCGGGGCCGCGATGACCGGCACTCGCCCAGTCGTCGATTTCATGTTCGCAGACTTCGTACTCGATGGCTACGGTGAGATCATCAATCAAATTGCCAAGATGCAATACATGTCGAGTGGTCGCTTACGTATGCCGGTCGTGCTGAGAGGATGTATCGGCATCGGTCACTCGGCTGCCACGCACCACTCAGGTAGCTACTACGGGATACTTGCTCAAGTCCCGGGATTGAAAGTTGCGGTACCGTCCATGGCTTCCGACGCAAAAGGATTGCTCAAGCGGGCCTTGCGAGGAAACGATCCGGTTGTTTTTCTCGAACATCGCGAACTTCTTCAGTCCAAAGAAGATATCCCCGATGGGGATTATGAAATTGAGTTCGGCCAAGCTCGCGTCGTTCGCGACGGCAAGAACTTGACCGTAGTCGCTATCGCTCGCATGGTACACCTCGTCTTGAGCCTTTGCGATAAACTCGAACAACAAGGGATCTCGGTCGAATTGATCGATCCGCGTACTGTACTACCACTCGATACAGAAACGATCCTTCAATCAGTTCGTAAAACCGGCAGGTTGCTCATCGTCGACGAAGCCCCTGCGGCATGCGGTGTGGCAGCAGAAATCGCTGCTCGCGTCGCCGACGTAGGTTTCGATGAACTCGACGCACCTATACGACGCCTATGCGGAGCCTTTTGCCCAACACCCTATAGCCCTTCTCTTGAATCGCAAGTCGTTCCTTCGGCCGAAATGGTCGAACATGCAATTCGAGATTTAATCGAGGAATAACATGGCTGAAGAAATACGATTCCCACGACTCGGCTGGTCCATGGAAGAAGGCCGGTTTATTAGCTGGCTGAAAAAAGAGGGGCAATGGGTCGAAGCAGGTGCGCCGCTATTTGAAATGGAAGGGGAAAAAGCGATTCAGGAAATCGAGTCGCTCACAGCAGGCTTCCTGCGGATCGCCGACGACGCTCCCGAGCCGAACTCGACCGTCAACGTCGGACGATTGCTCGGCTACCTCCTTGAGAAAACTACCGACGATATCCCACCAGAAGGGATAACTCCTTCTTCGTCCGCACAGACCGAACGCCCCAAGTCCGACTCTCCGGCGATTCCAGCAATGCAGGAGCCTGCTGCGTCCGCGACACAGTTCGCACGAAACACAACGCAGAACCTGTGCTCGCCTCGGGCTCGCCGGCTTGCACAAAAACTAGGGATCGACACCAGAGGTCTTCAAGGCTCAGGGCGAGGGGGACGGATACGCGAAGCAGACGTTCAAGCTGCGCGCCCCCAGAGTGTTGGATTTACTCCACGTCGCAAAGCGATCGCTGAGCGATTGCGCCGAAGTATTTCAAACACCATCCCGGTGACTCTTCACACCACGCTCGACGTTACACAATGGGTTCGATATCGCGAACAGCAGAAATCCCTAAAGTCGAGCTTTGTTCCCTCATACACTGACCTATTCGCTTTGGTCATTGCGAGGGTTCTACCGAATCACCCATCGGTCTGCGTTCGATGGAATGAAACACACACGGACTTGGTCCGCGTTGCCCCAGAAGCCATCGGAATTGGGATCGCAGTCGACACCTCCGATGGATTGTTGGTACCGGTGATCGCGTCAATCTCAAGTCTCACTCTTGAGGAGCTAGTGCAAGAGAGTCGACGCTTGATTGCGAAAGGACGAGAAGGTCGGTTAACGACGGCGGACATGGACGGTGGCACAATCACGCTGAGCAACTTGGGTGCTTACGGGATCGATCGCTTTACCCCGATATTGAACTACCCTGAAATCGCCATTCTCGGACTTGGAGCAATCCGCACCGAGCCGGTATTTGTTCGCGATACAAATGCGATTGAAGGCCGACGCCTAGAAGCTCGTGACCGGATGACCTTGAGCCTGACGTTTGATCACGCAGCGCTCGACGGTGCTCCAGCGGCGGCGTTTCTTAAAGACTTGGTCGATGCGATCGAAAAGGTAAGTCCCTAATTGCAAATGCGAGCGGTTGTTACGAATACTCGCATGGGCTTAGACGGCAATATTCTCGGTACTGTCCTCTGAATCCTCGTCTTCTTCAAGATTCTTATAATTGAGCGGTGATATAGCTCTCTTGATAGTCTTGACCATGACCTTCACGGGTGGCTCAAGACCTGTAAAGAGTTTGTATTGGTACGCTGCTTGGCGTACGAACATGCTCAAGCCCGTGATGACGGGACATCCAGCGGTTCGAGCGTTGCGGATGAGCAATGTTTGCTCGGGGTTGTATATCGTATCGAAGACCAAAGTGCGAGCGTCGAGTTTATCTCCACGGTACGGAGTGTCGTCCATTTCGGGGAACATTCCGATCGGAGTTCCGTTGACGAGAATGTTGGGTTGGACGCTGTGACGTTCGTCCCAAGGGATCGCACGTCCGCCGAATTCTTTTGCTAACTGGGTTGCCGATTCAAGATTCCGACTGGTCACAGCTACCCGTACGCGGCGTTGGGACAACCCCCAACCGATCGCGCGCGAAACACCGCCAGCACCAAGCAACAGCGCGGATTTGCCTTCGAAAGGATTTGGCTCTGGGAAAAGTTTAGTCAAAGCTTCGTTGAGGCAATCCATGGCAGCACGATAATCGGTGTTGTAACCGACTCGATCTTTGCCACTGAAGACGATGGTGTTGCATGCGCCGATCCCTTGTGCTGCAGCCTCGGCTTGAGTCAGCAATGGCAAAACCGATTGCTTGTGCGGAATCGTCACGCTCAAACCACCAATCTCCTCCCGCTGACACCAATCCAAGAATGGCGAGATATCTTCGGCAGAAACTCGGAACGGAAGGTAACGGAAATCGAGTTCGTTGGATTCGAATGCCGCGTTATGGATAAGGGGGCTATACGAGTGAGCCACTGGATCGGCGACGACTCCAAATAGTTTGGTCTTGCGAGTGATCGTCTCGACACGAAACACATTCTTCATGTCGTGAAAAGAAAGCTGTCCAGGCGCGACACGTCGATCGGGATTAAAGACGCAATAGGTGAATGGAGCTCCATAACGCGGACCAAGAATACGAGTGAGCGATCCATAATCGCCCATTGCGATTCCAATCGTCGGGACTTTCGCGTTCTTCATCAATTCGATGACACGCGCCGCATCTGCAAACGAGTTGGCCTTTACCGCAATCTTTACAATGTCCGCATCAAGCTTGCTTAGTCGCTGATGAATGGCTTCCAAATCATCAGGCGTCCCCTCAAAATTATGCAAACTCACGATCCGCTTGGTCTTCCCGTACCGGGGAACCTTTACTGCCGTGTCTTCCTCAAGATCGACGTACTCGACCCCTTGGGCAATGGTCTGCCTCAGAAGCATCAAACGATCTTCTTCGGATCGCTCCCAACGACCCCCGTCTTCCTTTCTGCGACACGTCACAACCACCGGTGTTGGACGGTTCTTGAGCAATCGCGACAAGTCGATCGATCGTGCGATGTAATCAAGCCTTAACTCGACTAACTTGGCACCTTCTGCCGCCACATCGAGATGTTCTTGAATCGTATGTTTATGACGCGTACGGGCAACGGTGACACAGAGCATGCTTCGTTCTTGGACGTTTATAAAATGACAGGATCAGGTAAGTAAACTCAGCGAACTAACCAGTCGGAAACTACCGCTGACTGGGCCCCGATGAGTAAAGTTGGATTGGATATCGTCGGTGTGGATATCATCGCTTGGGCGGAGGCGAATTCCACTTCAAAAACCTTGCGAGCAACGTAGGACCCGGTTCAGTCAAAAAGCTTTCTGGATGAAACTGCCAACCTTCGACCGCGTACTCTCGATGTCGAACCCCCATAATAATTCGATTTCCGCGTGAATCTTCTACCCACGAGGAAACTTCTAAGCACTCTGGCAAACTCTCCGGAAGAATCACCAAGGAATGATATCGCGTGGCGATGAAGGGGTTGGGCAAACCTTCAAACATACCGCGATCGTCATGGAATATGCGGTCGACTTTCCCGTGCATCAACTCCGGGGCTCGGACAATCGTCCCACCAAAAGCTTGCCCTATCGATTGATGTCCCAGACAAACACCGAGAATTGGGAACTCCCGATGCAACTGCTCGATTATCGGCACACAAATTCCAGCCTCATTCGGTGTGCATGGACCAGGGGACAGCAGTATCCGTTCCGGCCTGAGCGCACGGACTTCCTCGACACTTAGTTCGTCGTTGCGAACCGTCCGTAAATCCAACGTAGGATCGATCTCCCCAAGCCGTTGCACGAGGTTGTAGGTAAAGGAGTCGTAATTGTCGATCAATAAGATCATTGATCTAGTATTTGCTCGAGGAATGGAATAAGCTTTCGCCCCTATTCGGGGATCGCCAGACTCAGAACGCCAATAAGTTAACCGCAAACGAAGAAAAAAGGTACTGAAATCCCCCTCTGAATTTCGGTTCCCCTTTGTGATTGCGTTAGCAGTAAACACTTCGAGAAATTTATCCACCGCTATCGAATTAGCGGTCTGAATTTATCAAGTTGGCCGATTGAATCGACGATACCGATTGCGTAGGACCATTTTCGAGCTCAATCCCTCCCGGAACTCACTTTATGGGACGCCTTTGGTCAACGGATTTTTTCAGCGAAAATCCTCAAAAAGACTTTGTTGCTCGCCCTCGCGATTCTTGGTCCGGATCTCCCTCCGATCAAAACGACACGTTCGGCAGCTCTTCGGTCTTCGGCTCCTCTTCGGCAAGCCGCACCTCGAAGACCACGGCAACGAATTCATCCAACACGAACGCATCCGCGAAAACCGATCCGTCAAAGACGGTGAAGAATTCGAGTGCCGCGAAGAATTCGAAGTCGGTGAACAAAGCTCGCGAAGCTAGCTCAACATCCGGCCTGTGGGGAACGACAAGCAATCTCGGTAACTCCAGCGGTCAATGGCCCCTGGGTTCTAAATAGTGCCCGGGCTCTAAGTAACAATTGCGGAACATAACAATTGCGGAACGTATCGCCGGTGCTCTTTACTGAGCCCCGGAACTTCCCGTACGGCCAGTCGACCTTAGGTCAATCACTGCACCGGCCCCCTCGAGCGCACGAGCCAGAGCACTCAGGTCCGTCAGATGACTCCACGACCAACGTACCGCTCCTTCAAGCTGCGCACCGCAAACCCCCATGGCTTGCAAAACGTGACTCGCTGTCGCGCAAACACTCGTACAAGCCGCCCCATTTGAGATCGACACCCAAGGGGATAAAGCTTCGATCAACTCGTCCGCTTCCCATCCCGGAAAGGACACATTGACCACATGGGGTAATGTAGATTCTTGGCATCCATGGATAACCCCACGGTGCTGCTGAACCCAATCAAACATCCGCTGGCGAATGACCAAACAACGCTCATCGCGCTCTGGATGATTCTCCATCGCTAACTGAGCCGCCGTCCCTAGCCCAACAATAAGCGGGACTGGCAATGTGCCCGACCTGAGCCCAAGCTCTTGCCCTCCGCCAACCGAGAGTGGCTCAAGCGGAGGTAACTCGTTGCGAGTCCGCCTTACGATCAACCCTCCGATCCCCTGCGGGCCGAAAATCTTGTGGCCGCTAATACTGATCATCGTAATCCCTGGATGCGTAAGACTCGTCCACTCCCTACCGAAACCTTGTGCAGCATCCACATGCATGAGGATTCCTCGATCCTGGGCCATCGAAGCGACTTGTGAAACCGGTTGCACTACCCCCGTTTCATTATTCACATGCATCAAAGACACCAACAAAGTATCATGCCTCAACAGTCGCTCGATCCCCTCAGCTTCCACGACTCCGTCTGAATTCGGTTGGACAACACTGATCTCGAACCCTTCCGAACGCATGCGATCAAGCGGCTCAAGGACCGCTTTGTGCTCGATGGCAGAGCTGATCACATGCATCTTGCCAACCCGTTTTCCATGCGATGCAAGTCCGCTTATCGCGATGTTATTGCTTTCGGTAGCACCGCTGGTGAATACAACTTCGTGTCGTTTCACTCCCACCACGCGGCCAATACTATCGCGCGCTTGATGTACCGCACTTTTGGCCCGCTCCCCATGTCGGTGAGGACTACCCGCATTGCCATAAAACTCCCTAGCCGCCTCAAACATCGACTCCAAAACACGCTCTTCAACCGGATTCGACGCGTTGCAATCAAGATATAGTGGATCGCTTGTCATACTTGCATCTCATCACAATTTCAAACAAAACTCGACACGCTCATAGCATCAAACCCCACCATCTCGTCCATTCACCCCGCAAGAGTATAATCTGAAACTTGAAACGCTTGTTGATCGCGTGGTTGGGATAATTGATCCCTGGTAATTGAACCCTGCTAATGGAACAAGCTGTAACCGAGCCCGACGAGTTACGTACAGGAAAGCGCACCGAACTTGATCATCGAAGTGAAAACCAAGCCCAATGCGAAACAAACTCGCTTGGAAGAACTAGAAGACGGAACATGGATCGCACACGTTCAAGCGCCACCCGTCGATGGTAAGGCGAATGCAAAGCTCACCTCGATGATCGCCGAGCATTTTGACGTCCCAAAACGCAACGTGACGATCCTTACAGGTGCAACCTCGAAACGAAAACGTGTCGAGATTGAAATCGAAAACCAAAAAGAGCCCAACTAAGCGTTGGCCATCGCCATCTCTTCTTGACGCAACTCTTCGATCAGTGGCCACAATTCATCGACTTCGTCTTTGAACAAGTTCCCAATCAAGATGTCGGTGATCAAATTTTTCTTTTCCGGATGCTTGCGTACAAGGTGGCCGAAGTTCAATCCATCGTAGAAGGCTCGTACCAAGTTCCGCATGCGATCCATGGCTTTGCGATGCATGGGCTCCCAGGCTCGCAAGCGGGCTTCGCTCGGGTCGTTCACATCGAGTGCATCAGCGATCGCATCGCCGGCCATCTCGGCAGAGGTCAGTGCAAGCAGAATACCCGACGAGTAAAGTGGATCAAGAAATCCAAAGGCATCACCGACAAGTACCCATCCGTTGCCTGCCCCTTTGGATGCTTTGTATGAATACTCTTTGAGGATTCGGTACTCCGACACACATGTCGCATCGGCGATTCGAGGTTGCACACCAGGGCAGCGCTCAACTTCTTCTTGAAATAGCTTCTCTGCATCCTTCGTCGAACGGTTCTTGAAGAGGTGATCATAGTCGGCAACCACACCCACGCTGACGATATCATCATGAAGTGGGATATACCAAAACCAACCCTTCTTGCCTTGGGTCTGAATAACGATCGTCCCTCCGGCATCTTGCCCTGGCTCACGCTTCGCACCCTTGAAGTACGTCCAAATGGCCGCCTTCTTCAACTCTGGATCCCATTCGCGAAGATTCATCCGGTCGATAAGCAATGAAGATTGACCGCTCGCATCGACAACGACCTTCGACCTGACCACCTGCGTCTCTGAGTCACCAACTTTCACTTTGACTCCCACTACGCGGTCTTCTTCCGTGATCACATCCATCACCCGCGCACCTTCAACGACAGTCACACCATGCTCCCTCGCGTTCTCGACAAGCATCTGGTCGAACTCGCTACGCAGGACCTGCCAGGTTTGAGAACGCTCATGCGGATCGTATTGCGAAAAACGAAATGGTTCGGAGAGCTTTCCATGCTCGTTGATGAACTGCACACCATACTTTTTGGTGAAGTGACTCCCCTTGAGCTTTCCAACCAACCCAATCCGCTCCATCACCGAGTAACAATGGGGGATCAACGACTCACCGACGTGAAAACGAGGAAAGTGATCTCGCTCGTAGACCGTTACGCGGTATCCGCGAAGAGCCAGAATGGTTGCGGTCGCGGCCCCGGAAGGCCCGCCGCCAATGACAATCACATCCGGTTGGTTTTCTGCTTGGATCAAAATGAATTTACCTCAATTCGCGAGTCGAACTTACCAGTAACTCTCCGAGCTTTCGTGGGGCTTGCGAACCCTCTTTAGCAACCGACACAACTCCGCACTGTCGCTCGCCGACAGATGCCCAGCTTGGTCGCGATGCATCCGCTCCACCGCCCCCTGCAATTCATCAAGCAATTGCTTTCCAGCATCCGTAATGGTCACGAAGACCGTGCGACGATCCTCTTCGGATCGCACCCGATCGACGAACCCTCGCTGCTGGAGTTTGTCTATCATTCGAGTAATGTCCGGCGCCCTGGATATCAAACGCTCGGATATTTTCAATGTTGGCAAAGGTCGCGGCGAAGTCGCTTGAAGAATCCTCAAGACGTTGTACTGTTGCGGAGTCAAATCCAACTCCGAAAACAGGGCATCCTCAAGGACTCGCAAGCGATCGTAAGTCCGCCAGAGAGAGAGGTAGACCTCCTGCGCTGGGGAATCAAATTTTCGCTTGCGATTCTCTCGCTCTTCGTCCTGACCTCCACTACTCATAACCGTAAATATATTCGTCTGAACAACAAATGTCCAGACAATAAATATTGCTGATCCAGCGGATTTAGGTGAAAGAAACAGCCGCTGAGTCGCAGTGGAACCCCCTGACTGGCAAAGCAGGCGAAAAGGGAAGCCTGGGAAGCCTTCGCAAGTTTTATCGATTAAGCCGATTTTTCCATCAAGTCATCCAAGGAGCCGTGCCGATATTCCGAGGACGAGGAAGTCGCTTTTTCCACTTGCTCGTCAAAGTTAACGATCCCGCGAAACTTCACAATCAGTCATCCACAGGTTTGATCATGAACCGTTTAACCTCAGTCGTTCGACTCCAAGACTTCTCAAAGCGAGCCTCACTCGTCGCCCTTGGCGTGGGATTGCTCCTCGTCTGCAGCACCGGTTGCACGACGCTGTTTGGTCGTAAGAGTGGGCCGGGTGATGATCTAGATCTCTCGCAGATCAAGCGCGACGGATACACCGTCGGGCCGAACGGAGTGATGCAAGCGATGCCGAGCGACGACTCAAGCGTGGTGCTTGAAGTAGTCGATGGCAAGCGTCACTTTGAGAAGATCCCGTTGATCCAAGGTCAACCGATGTTTATTGCGGATGTGGTCAAGGATGCGGATTTGCGTAAGAAGCTCGGACCGCTCCATGTTAGGATTTTGCGACCTAACGGCCAAGGTGCACCGGTTCGAATGGACGTGGACTTTGACGACTCCGGAAAGCGGGTCAAAGATGGTACGAATTATTCATTGAGACCTGGGGACCACATCGTGGTGATGAAAGATGACCGTGGGTTCGCTTCCCAGATGTTGAGCAAGACACCGCTGTCTGGAATGATGCGTTAGAAAGTAGCGGCATGCTAGAGCAATGGTTCGAGTTGGTTTCGGCGGTCACAGGTGTATTTCTTGTGATGTTTGTCGGTGGGTTAGCGCGTCGATGGAAGTGGCTCACGAAAGAAGTTGATCAATCGTTAGCAACGTTTACTTCGTTTGTCTTGATGCCGAGTCTCTTCTTCCATCGCATCATCATCGATCGTGATTTATCGACCGATTTAGATGCTTGGTATCCTGCGTGGATAGGTTTTGTTTGCACCGTCGTCGGAGTGCTAATCGCTTGGGGCATCGCCAAAGGTATCGGAAAACCGGCCGGTTTGGAATCAACATCTGAGCAACGGACATTCGGGCTTTGTGCAGGTATTGGGAACTATGGCTATATCCCACTTCCGCTTGCAGACTTGTTCTACCCCGGGTGCGTCGTTACTTTGATGATCCACAACGTCGGAGTCGACATGGCGCTGTGGAGTGTGGGACTCTACACAATCTCGGGAAAGGGGCTTCGAAGCTCCTGGAAACGGATCGTATTTAGCCCCCCGTTGATGGCAGTGCTTATCGCGGTGCTCATTAAGCAGTTAGGGTTTGCAAGCTCCGTGCCGACGCCGATTTTGCAAATGAGCGAGAAGCTTGGACGTTGCTCGGTACCGATGGGATTGGTATTAAGCGGTGCGATTCTTTACGACTATTCGAGCTCGGTCTCCTGGGATCGCTCCATGCGTATCCTGAGCCTTGGTGTCGTCCTTCGCATGCTGATCCTTCCATGTTTCATCCTAGCCCTCGCGGCTTGGTTTACGACTTCGGAACCGTTGAAACAAGTCTTGTTATTACAAGCGGCCATGCCGGCAGCGACATTCCCGATCGTGATGACTCGCTTGCACAAGCAGTCTGTCGAAACGGCTTGGATCGTCGTCGTAGGAACCTCGATCCTGAGCCTGCTTACCATCCCCATTTGGATGGTCATTGGCAAGAACTTTCTAGGACTCTGAGGTTTTTCCCCTAATCCAGCCATTGATGAAATCCTTGGCCACCCACTAAACAAACGCAAAGGGCTTGATTCTAAGCACCCTTTGTGGGTATCGTACCACCAAGCAACGGCGGGGCTTGGGGCTGATTGCCCCGAAACAGCGCCCCAAAACAGCGACCAGACATACCGGCAACCGCCACTTGTGAAATCCTGTTGCTAGCATAACGAACTTTCGAACTTTCCTCTGCTCGGATGCCATGGAAAACATAGCGGACACTCAGACCCAAGTCATCGAGTACTTGACCAAAGTCGTTGGCAGTCCCCCCCACATGGACGATTCGTTGGCGATGATTGGCATTGATTCGGTGGCTATGGCCGAGTTGACATTTGAGCTGGAGAAGCGATGCGGGACAAAGATTGACGACGCGATTCTCGACGTCGAGACGGTAGGCCAATTGGTCGATTACTTGCACGCTCGCAAGAATCCTTCTTGATCGAGCTTTGCATATTCGATCCTCACTTGATCGATTCTGCTTTGGTTCTTAGACAGATGAACCTAACTCAGAATGTTCGTAATCACTTGGCCATGCACATTGGTGAGCCGTCGGTGAATTCCGTTGTGGTAGTAAGTCAGTTGCTCATGATCGATCCCAAAAAGGTGTAATACCGTCGCGTGAAGGTCATGCCAGCTCACGGGGGAGCTACCCACTTTCCATCCAATCGAATCACTTTCGCCAAAGGCCAAACCGGGTCGCAACCCGGCTCCAGCCATCCAACATGAAAACGCGTAACGATTGTGATCGCGACCGGGGCCTGCGACGTCCGCAGCCGACTGCGCGAAAGGCGTGCGACCGAACTCTGTGGTAAACAACACCAACGTATCCTCCAGCATGCCGCGTGCCGCCAAGTCATCGAGCAATGCCGCTACAGGTTGATCGATCCGCAACGCTTCCGCTGCATGATTTTCACCGACGTTCTCATGCGCGTCCCAACTAGTACGAGGTGAACCTGCAATTGGGCCACCGGAATAGACTTGAACAAACCGCACCCCTCGCTCCAACAATCGCCGCGCTAACAAACAGCGCTGTCCCATGTCGCTCGTCTCGGCACGATCCAATCCATAGGCACTGCGAGTCAATTCCGATTCTTGACCTAAATCCGCTACCTGCGGAACCGATCCTTGCATCTTCGCCGCCAGCGTATAACTCTCAAGCCGTGCTCGAAGTAAATCTTCCAACGCACGATCGGCTTGATGTTTGCGATTCATGAACTCAACAAGCTCCAGGGTTGCACGATCCTCCCTTGAAGTGATCTCGCGCGCTGGTCGCAAATCGCGCACAGGAGCCGAACCGCTATGGAACAACACTCCTTGATGCTGCCCCGGCAAAAACCCATTCGCCCAGTTCGATGCTCCACCGTTCGGACCACCCCTCCCATCGGGCAACACGACATACGCAGGAAGATCTTCTGCGATCGAACCTAACCCATACGACAACCAACTTCCCATCGACGGAAACCCATTGAACTCAAAACCACTGTTCTCGAAAAACAATGCGGGGGTGTGATTGGCTGACTCGGTGACCATCGAACGAATCACCGTCAACCGGTCAGCTTGTTCGGCAATCTTTGGAAACAACTCCGAGACCATCAACCCAGACTCACCTCGGGCTCGAAACTCCCAGTCGCTCTTCCTCAACAACCCCATCTGACCGAAGAAAATGTCTGGCTTCTCTTCCGTCTGCAACGTCTTTCCATGAAACTTCTCTAACTCCGGCTTGTAGTCGAAGGAATCGAGGTGACTCATCCCACCAACAAGACAAATCTGAATCGCGCGCTTCGCTTTGACTTCTTTCTTCGGCCTAGCTTCCGCGGCACCAGTTTCCGTTGTAGTTGCGAGACCTTTCTCTTCAGCCGACAACATCGCTAGAAGCGCAGTCGCTCCAATGCCGCGACTCGACCAATCTAACCAGCTTCTTCGATCAAGCATCATTGAATGGCTTGCCGGTTGATTCATTGATGTTCTTTTCATTACCGCTGGCTCCGTGATTACTCGATGACTAAGAATTCGCTGGTGTTCCATAACGCCCTGGCCAAGGCTCGCAAGCCGTGCTGGCGCACCAACTCAAGTCCTTTGACTAACTCTTCCTCGCTAGCGTCTCTCTGCAAGATCGCTCGGAAGCATTCTCGAACCACCGCTTCTTGATCGTCTCGGTCTGCAAACATCGCTTCGATACGATGCGCTAAAGCGTCCGACATTTGGAAGACAAATCCACTGTTGAGCAAGCTTAGGGCTTGCAAGGGTGTCGTCGTCATCGCTCGCCTTGGGGCCGTCGACGAAGGGTCTGGGCAATCGAGCGCATCGAGCAGTGAGACTCGCTCACAGCGCGGGCTGAAGCGGTAAATGGTCCTGCGAAAACATTCTGCGGGCTCCTCGGTCTTCGGATGATAATACGTCGTTCCGTTCACATCTCGGTAATCCACATCCACATATCCTGGCCCCCCCTGCTCGGGGCGCAACACACCGCTGATCATGAGCATCGCATCTCTTACCGATTCTCCATCTAGCCGGCGTATGGGATAACGCCATAGAAATCGGTTAGCCGCATCTTTCGCTAAACCATCTTCACGCGGAGTGCTGCTGCGACGATAGACGTCGGACAAAACAATCATGCGATGCAAAGCTTTTAATCGCATGCCACTGTCGAGAAAGGCCTGAGATAGATAATCGAGTAGCTCTGGATGGCTTGGCCGACTTCCATTGAATCCAAAGTCATTGGGTGTCTCAACAATTCCACTTCCAAAATGATAGTGCCAAACCCGATTGACAATTACCCTCGCTAAGAGCGATCGGTTCACTTCCGTGATCCAATTCGCTAAAGCGATTCTGCGGTTTCCATCGCTAGCCTTGTTGTCTAACCCAAAATCCGCTGTGACTTGTCCCAATCCCGAAATCCCACCAGCTCGCACCTCAGAACCCAACCGATCGATATCCCCTCGCATCAACACATGCGTCGGACCAATCGCTGTATTCGATACCACGGAATATACCTTCTGCTTGGCTTGCTTTCGCACTGCATCAAGTTCTGCATCGACCCCGCGTAATTCTTCCTTCCAACGATCTCGCTGCGCAAGATCTTTTGGATCAAGACTTTGCCAAGCAGCATCCAGATTCCACCGCGCTTCTCGATGCTCAGCAAGCCATTTAAGCTGCTCGTCGCTCAACGCCGAATCAAAACAAACAGCTTGGTGAATCACGCCGCGAAAGAGTCGATTCCCACCCGTTGGACCATGACGCAATCCGAACAAAAACTGAGCTCCACCCGCTGTATAAGTCTGGAATCCCGTACGATAGGCTTGACCATAGCGTTGGCCGTTGCGGAAAGCCTCTATTGTCCCGTCGGCTCGATAACGGATCGCGATATGCACCGCACCTTCTACTTCATGCTCTCCCCCAAAGGGCTGCGATCGCGAAAAACCGTTACTACCCGCCATCCATTGACGCGGTTCACGCTCAGCAAATACCACAGCATCAAACACAACTCCATCGAGAGTCTGAAGGCTTATTACCCCACCGCCAGACTGATCCAACGGATCTACCGTAACCCACGCCGCGAGCGTTTTCTCTCCGATGTTTTGACTGATCGGATCTGTCTGCCAAAAAGTCTGTCCATCAAGCACTAGCCCTCGGGCTTGCTCAGCCCCCTTGAGCGTATCGCGATTCCCTTGCAGGGAACTTCTCAGTCCACGGACACTATCTTCCATCTCCAACTTGGCATCGCTGAGGTTCTCAAAGTTCCATGCGTAAGCAGGGATCGGTAAGCTTGCTTTCGCTCTTTCACCTTGCGACCCCCCAGTTGGCTCAGATATTGTGGTTGGCTCAGATGCAGCGGTTGGCCCAGATGCAGCGGTTGGCTCAGAGACCGACCGTTTCGTTTCTAGTGCTTGCAAGGCATTTCGTTCAAGCTCTCGGAGGCTTACCACGAGACTCTGGCGACGCTCTTCGAGTTCGATGCGTTGTCGTTCGTGCTGAGTGTCGTGGACATCAATCTCACCATGCGTGATGCCTTGAATGGCCGCAGCTAGTCGGTAATACGATTCCGAAGAGATCGGATCGTATTTGTGCTCATGGCATCGAGCACACTGAGCAGTTAGTCCCAAGAATGTCTGAGAGATCGTCCCCACTTTCTCTTCCAATTCGTCTTGCAATGCCAATCGCTTCATCCGATCGCTCGAGCCTACCACCGTGTTGTGAACGCCGCTTACAAGAAAGCTCGCTGCGGCAAGACCTTCCTTCCCCGGTTGCAATTGATCTCCAGCTATCTGCATTTGAACGAATCGATCGTAAGGCATGTCGCGATTGATCGCATCGATCACCCAGTCTCGGTAATGCCAGCTGCTGAGACGTGGGTAATTGCGTTCAAAGCCGTCGCTTTCTCCATACCGCACAACGTCCAACCAGTGCCTTGCCCAACGCTCCCCATAAGCTGGTGACTGAAGTAATTGATCGACCAATGCCGCGTACGCTTCCTCAGTAGGAGCCGCCTGAAAGGCTTGGACCTGCTGGAAGGTCGGAGGTAGTCCCGTCAAGTCGACAAACAAACGACGAATCAATTCACGAGGTAAAGCAGCAGCATTGGGAGCCAACCCTTCGCGGTCTAGCTTTTGTTCAACCAAGGCATCAATCGTCGTCGATGGCTTGGTTTGTGCTAGGGGGCGGAAAGCCCACCAGTCATATCCTGCACGATAGTCGGAGGAGATCGCCAGGCGATCGATTGGTTGCTCAGGAAGCTTTGCGCCATCGGCAATCCACTTCTTGAAGACTTCTTTTTCCTCGACCGTCAACTTGGCCTTCGGTGGCATCTCTCCAGATTCGATCACTTGCCACAACAAGCTCTCTTGCCACTCCTGAGTCCAGACCGCACCGGAGTCTGAGCCGAGTCCTAGGCTGTCACTGGAACTTAAATCCAGACCTCCGGATCGTTCAGTAACGCTATGGCATTCCAAACAGCGTGCGGCGAGAAGTGCAATGGCTCGTTGTTCTTCACCAGCCGAAGGTTCGCTGGCGAGCAAATCGCGAAGGATGATTGCGAACAAGCAGCCAGCAATCAATAGAGCACCCACTTTGGGGCGGAAAGAACTGGGCATCATGGCGGGAATCCAGCTTGAGACTTCTTAGTCGGTCAGGACAACAGCGACAATTGAGGCTAGAAGCCCTTGTCGCTGAAGCGAAGGGGAAGGGCTTGCATTGTACCGTATGCCAGTCAGACTTGCGAATTCCAAGCAGAATTGCCTTACCAACCTTTGAAAAGTGCCCCTGCCCTAGCCAAACCGTAGACGAAATAGAGGGTTGCCAACTGAAGCATTGTCTTAGGTCCAAGCGACCTAGCGTTCTTCACAGCGAGCGCCAGCGCAGGAGCAAACCAGACTACTGCAGTACTCAGGAGACCTAGCCCCGCAGCCAAGTACAGATTTTTCAACAGCGCAACGAAAACCAGTAGCAGTCCCACGATTGGCACTAGCAAATGCCACAGCGGCCAGACCAAACTAGGAACTTCGCTCAGTGGAAACCCCAACTTAACCCATGACTTTATCCCGCTGCTTCCTCGCCAGTATTCCTTCTGCAAAAAGTTCCTGATCGACTTCGGTTCGCCATGGTGGTAGTTGCGGATGCTAGGGTCACAGATTACCCGACCGCCTACGGCTCGCAAACGGTGGCACAGATCCACATCCTCTGACGCGACGAGGTTTTCGGAGAACCCTCCGATTTCGAGAAAGTCGCGTCGATAGAGGATCATGTTCCCTGCGCCGAGCCATTCGGTTTCAAACGCACCATGATTCATTGCTCTCAATCGGTGAATGGCCCAAACGGATTGCACCCAAGTCGACTTGATCGGCGGCAAACAGGGTGCACCGACCATCGTTTTGCCAGGATGTTTCGCCAACGAAGCGATCGCTGATTCCAGCCAGTCTTCGGGGACTTCGTGATCTGAGTCGCAGAAAGCTAAAAGTTCGGCCTGGGTTTGTGCGACCCCGAGGTTTCGCATGGCACCGACACGTAGACCTGGACCATCGAGCACTTTCGCGCCATAAGGGATCCCTACAGATGGGCTATCGTCGCTCGATCCGTTATCGACGATAATAACTTCGTGCTCTACCGTTTGTTTGCTCAGAGAAGCAAGCATTACCGCGAGTCGCTGCGCATCGTTTTTTACGGGGACGACGACAGCGACCTTCTTACCCGCCGGTTGGTTACTAGGATAATCGACCATGGCTTATTGGGGTCTCGCAGAGTGAAAGGAATTCACGGCTTGCATGTATCGGACTAGTTCTTTCTTATTACTTACTTCCACAAAGCGTTGATCAAGACCCAGCCTAAGGCTGCTATTGAAACTAATCCGACGACGCCGCCGGCGAGAATAATCTTCTTTGCTCTGGCAATAGCTTCACGTCGCTGTGGGATGAAGGGTTGTTGCTCTGGCCATTGGCTTGGCAGTTGAATTTGCTTTGGAGCGAGTCGATCGAAATCACGAACCAAGCTTTCCCGTTGCCATCCACAGACCATCAATAACACGACAGGTCGACACAGGGACTTGGTTGGGAATCCATCGAGTGTTCGCATAACGTGGTCATAGAACCAATCGGCTTTTTGCATCATTGCGGAACCTTCCTCCCGCGTGGGGCACCATCTTGCGGCGTAAGCAAGAATATGCCATTTGCGGATATCTTGGGCGGCCCACGTCTCGGTCGGATATTGCAAGCGTTCTGGATGGTCTAGTGTTGGTCGTTCATTTTTGAGCATCCAGCGCGCGTAATGCAACAAGCTTGCGACGGCGTACTTGTGATTTTCTTCTTGACCAGGGATCGTCTCAAGTAGATCGATCACGCGACATTGGGCTTGAAGGTGCATCGTATAGAACCAACGCAATTCGGCATTGAGCAAGTCGAGGCTGTCGAGATCCTGATCGGGATGCACACAGCGACGCATCAAATAATTCACCATCTCGAGATACTTAGGTTCGCCCGTCAGTTCATATCCTGTGAGCAAAACATGAATAGTATTCCCTGAGGCACGCCCTGGGCCGTAGTACTCGTAGGAACTCGACGTCGCGTATCCAGTCGGTCGGCTTGAGAGCAAACGAAACCTGGTTTGTGAACCATCTTCGAGTTCCAAAGCATAGTTCGCAAGGTTAATGGCAGCTTCTTTGTATCTTGGTTCTCCGGTTAGATAATAAGCGAGCATCCAGCCCGTCGAATACATGTGCGACGCAGATGGACCGCCACCTTTCCCATAAACTTTCTTGAGGCTCTTTCCAGTCGAGCCCATTGAATCAAGATCCGCACCTTCAGCCGATAATTCTTCAACCAAAAGCGTCTTCGGATATCCACGATGCGTACCGGTGCCTGCATTGGCATAATGAAACGTGTGCCAATGCAACCCCAAGTTGTACGGATGCCGGTCTTGCGTGGTGTGGTAGGTATCGATGTCCCAAGCGTGATTTGCCATATCGATCATTTGCTCGAACCAACGCGTATCACCTGATCGCAAGAACTGAATGGCAAACCCCCAAGCGCAGTCGTACTGATTGTTCAGATGCGCGATCAACGGACTCGGCCCCTTGTGAAACACAGCTTCGTGATCGCTGTAAACATCCCCAAAGTTCCGCCAACCGTACTCATCGATCGCTTCGCGTTTGTCAACAAACGTATCGTTACCAACGATCGCTTGATTGATCAGCGATTCATACAAGACGCCTGCTGGTGAATCGGCGAGGCTGGCCACAACATCACTGACCGCGGTTGTACTTTCGGTGTAGTCGGAACTGAACACCGGGATTGGATTGAGCAAATACCCGTCGAGAGGAGCATCCTCACTTGCTATATCGCCATCATAGATTGCCCACTCGAAAGTCTTCTGCTCTCCTCCTTGAAGTTCGTGAGGATAGCCGCTTTCTTTTGGAAACAGAGCGATATCAATACAAGATCCGTCAGAGCGAATAGCACAGGGGAAATTCTCCCAGAATCTTCGTGCGGCAATCCCGATGGTTTGCTCGCCATTCTGCAACGCAACATAGGGAGTTGCTCGCAATCCTTCGACTTGGTTGTCATCAAGTTTCAGTCGGTATCCACAGAAAGGCAACGGAATCGAACCGTCGGCAACCACATGGGTTGGCGATTTCCAATTCTTGCCACCACTCGAAGCTTGAAATAGATGCAACGACTGCGAAGCAGTCTGAATCGTGGCATCAACAGCGGGCCGAACAACGATCTTGTTCGCGTCATGCCAATTCGAGGGTTGCGCGTCGGTTGGAGTGACGACAACCGAGAAGTTCTCGATCAGCACGGCCCCGTTTTCACCAAGGTCCCAATTACCACCTGGGTGATTTGACGGATTGGTATTGCAGATCGTGCAGGAGAGATCAACCTGACCATTCCTCCAAGCCTTGCCGCGCAGTCTCACTTCGACAGGGTATCGCAAACCAGTTGGTGAGAAACTTGTATCCACTTGGAAGTGGGTATACAGCTCCCGTGCGGAAGATCGAAGTTTGGCAGCATCATTTATGAGAGAAAATTCTCCCCAAGGCCCTGTGACTTCGAATCGCAAATCAATGCCCGATGCCGTCGTATTCTCGGCGCTTCGAGTAATCCTTACACCTTGGCGAACAAGTGTGACAGTCCTGAGGTTGATATCCTTCTTCGTAGATTCCGGTTGCCTAGCGCCATTATTCGTTCGTAATCTCAGCGTTCCGGTCGCTACCTTCGGCGATAGAGACGCATCGACCAAAACCCACTTGATCGATCCATCCGGCCAATGAGCCAACGGACGGAACTTTGAATGCTCGACAGGCCCTTTTTCGCCAGACAACTCGTAGCTCGCAAGTTTCTCGGCACTGTAGCCCGCAGGCAGCGGGAAGCCGAAAGATACTTGAACCGATGCGGGCTTGTTGTAGTTCGCAAGCTTTGGAAAGGAAACGAGAAAACGATCAAGCGTCATCGAACCACAACTTCCGTCAGTTTATGAACACACGGGGCTAACACCGAGACGACGACACACGCCGGAGTTATGAAAAAGAGTACATGCTTAACTTGTCCGAGCAATGACTTCAGCCATGCGAGGCATCGAATTCGCAATTCTTAAAATCGTATCGATGGACTCTTGATCGAGGTTGCCTTTCCACAATTCCGGAACTCGGTCACTCTGCCTGTTTACCGAGTAATAGCTTGAAGAATGTTTCGAAGTTGACGACTCGAGGAACATCTGTGTTTGAGGGGTAAATTCGAGATCAAGAAACGCAAAGACACGCTTGGCATATTCCTGGGAACTGATGCAAAATTCATCAAAGTATACAAGCATGTAATTCTCTCGTCCTTGAGCATCCTCCGCGGCTTGCTCATTGATGCATAGCCATAAATATGCGAGCCGTTCCACTTTGCTGAAGCGCAACCAATCTGCAGTTTGCAGTCCCAATCGCCTCGCCACTTGAGTCCGCATTGCGAAATCGAATAAGCCCGCGTCTTCGCTAGAGGGTATTTTTGAACCTAAGCGACCTGACTTCTCCCCTCGCAAGACAGAATCGATAAATCCACATGGATGACGAACTACGTGAAGTATCTTTTGCTCGGGCAAAGCTCGCAGGAATGTTCCTATGCTACCTGCCAAATTAACACTCTTCCAAAACAATACTTTGGCTCGACATGCCGAAGCAGGATATCGCCTTACGCGAACCCTGCCTCGGAAACGTAATTGATCTATCCTCAACTTCAGTTGGAAAAGGTAGTATTTCCAGCGTTCCGACGGGCTTTGGATGTATTCCTTAGGAAATATAGGACGTTTCAACGCCGAGCGGGAGCAACATAAAGACGGCAATGAGCTAACGAAATCTTTGACATACCTTCCCCAAACCTCGAAATCATTTGCATCCGAAACGTAGGGAACACACTCGACTCGTCGAACGTAGTCGGGCTCGTGTAAATAGAAAACAGACGGAGAACTATCCACCACCTTGCTGATCCAAGTGGATCCTGATCGCCCGAGCCCTATCATTGCGACGGTATCTTGTGTCATTACGAATATCCTTAAACTTCCTGCCCCCACGAGAGTCTTCTCGGCCGGGAAACGAAGATACCCTCAGAAAAAAAATCAAGTACTAGCATCTCACTAGGCCGAAACTGCTTTATCCAAGTGGCTTCGCTCGCGATCGATTTCCTCCAATTGCGGATGGAACGCCAAGTAGTTTCCAATCGCCAACATGTCGATTCTCCCATCGAGAAATGCTCGCACCGCATCTTCGGGCGAACATACGATCGGCTCTTCGTGCATATTAAAAGATGTGTTGATCAGAACGGAGAGGCCCGTGAGTTTCTTGTATTCAGTTAGCAACTTATGGAAACTAGGATTGCTCTGCGCCGTAACCAATTGGGGCCGAGCGGTCTTATCGATGTGCACTGCCGCAGGGCTCTCTTTGCACATCTTCTCGGTGCAATCGAAGGTAATCGTCATGAATTGAGCCGTTCGCTCCCCACCTTCAATGTTTTTGAATAACTCGTGCTTGCTCTCATCGAGAGCCGCAGGTGCGAATGGCATGAATTCGGTTCGCCCAAGCTGATGATTCAACCACAAGTTGACTTCTGGCTCTTTAGCTTGATATAGAACCGAACGATTGCCCAAAGCCCTAGGACCATACTCCATTCGCCCATTGAACCGACCAACAATTCGGTTCTTAGCAAGCTCAGCTGCGATCTCGACTTCAGGTTCCTGCAGTCGTTTGTAGTGAACACCCGCAGCCTTCAAGCAACTCTCAATTTCCTCATCGCTGTAATCGGGACCCAAGTACACACTGTTGACTTGCTCGGGACGAATCCCTGATTCAACACTTGCAACATAAGCCGCACCGGTACCACACCCTCCGTCACCCATGTTCGGGTAAACATAGATACCCTTTACACCGTCACACTCTTGAATGCGCTGATTGAGCTTGACGTTTGCATTCACACCGCCGGAAAGACAAACGTATTCGCAACCAGTCTTCTTCAGCCAATAGCCAGCAACCTTCTTGGCAACTTCTTCAAGAACAGTCTGGTACGCAGCAGCGACATCTCGCATCGCGAAATTCTGAGCCATGTAACGCGAAAGATAGTAGTTCGATGCATTGATGATTCGAATGTCACCCTCATCGAGCCCCTCGAATCGACTTCGCAAAATCGGACCAACAACTTCCGGGTTACCATAAGCCGCCAAGCCGACGATCTTTCCTTCGTGGCGACTCGGACGGAATCCCAACGCAGAAGTCACATATTCATAAAACTGACCTAACGAATTCGGGAATTTGAACTCGTGCACCTTCTCCAAACCCTTGTCCGAACCGACGTAAATCGCACCGCAATTCCCAGATCCATAACCATCGAAGGATACGATCAACGCGCGATCATAACCCGATGCATAGAAAGCGTTCGCAGCATGGCAAAGGTGGTGATTGTACCGCTTGAGCTTGCCCAACAATCCACGCTTGCCCAACTCGGACTCTAAAACCTCAGTCCACTTCATGTGGTCCGCAACCGCTAATTCAATCCACTTCTTGAAAGACCTCTCGTGCGCCATGCGATCGAAAGTACTCGAGCGCAACGTTTGCTCATAAGCCTTACGCTTCCACCAACTCTTCTTGTCTGCAAACTCCTTCGATGGATCCAAACCTGGAACGCTCGTCGATAAGTCTGGACGATAACTCCCGTCGGTTCTCTGACGCAAAATCGCTAACGACGGTTCACTCGAAGCGTTCTTCTGCCATTGCGTGTCGTAGTCTTGCGACTCCTTGATCAACCTCGCCTCTTCCTTGCCATCAAAAAACGAGTAAGCCACTACGTCAATCGAATCTAGGGTCCATCCCGTTCGCTTCAATCCCAACTCCAAAGCTAGACTAGGAAAACCATCTTGAAGCTTGACCCGACTGAGCCTTTCCTCTCCGCAGGCAAAGAGAATCCTCCCGTTTTCAACAAAGGACACTGTCGAATCTTTGTCCAATGGGCTGATTCCCAATACGCGCATAGTAACTGCCTTTCAACTAGTCTTCTAAAAAAGCTACGCTAATCCAAGGGCCGGTAGGCCTGGAGTTCCGCCACTCCAGCCTAACTCTTCCAGATGATGAGGAATACCATCGCACGAAAGTGCGAGAGAATACATGATCACGCTGCGTCCGAACGCAACTAGCTGCTGCGAATGGATAAGGAAAATTGACGTCGGAGGGGCGTATTAATCACTAGGATAACTGAAACATCCTTTTTTTTCAAACAGCATGCTCTCTAAGTCCTCGAAGACAAAAAGACACAATTTGCCGGTATCTTGACGATTTCCAACCAACAATGCCCGAAAGCCCCCGCCCTTAACCTTACATTCACACACGCTGACTGGGTGGGAAACGTGTAGGTTTCCTGCTAACCCATGAAAGGTTTTTTTGTAAAACGACCTCCGAGAATCGGCCGAATTGACCGAACGGATAAAGACCTCTGCTAGATGCCGGCGAAAAGCCTAACGCTGATAGGGGATCGCGACAGGAAGAGCATTTCCGAACCGATCAAAATCCTTGAACGACCAAACCACTTTCTTCTCCGGAGTGACTTCGAGCACCTGTGGGTTCTCGGGGCCTGCATGGCAATTGACGATCCAAGTATTGCCGTTCTCCAGCCGATCCACCATGGTGATCCACGCCAACTGCACCCCAGCAAGCTCCTTCTCCTGAATCTGCCAGAGAACCTCTTTCTCCGGACTGACTTCAATCACTCGGTGCCCATCGCCAGTCCCGATAAGGGTATTGCCATTCTTCAATCGCACCGCCGAATAAAGCTTGGATCCAACGTTGTACTCCCAAACAGTCTTCCCAGTTCGATCGTACTCTCTGGCTACTCCCAACGCCTCGTGAGCGACCAAGTAATTCCCGTTTGGCGTTGGACGAACCAATCGCGTATCGCGATGCGCATCAGGGTTCGGAACGCTTAACGGTATGCTGTGAACAATCTTCTTGTCGCGATCGACTTCGATAATCCGCGCCGCGCCACTCTCGGCAATCATGGTCAATCCATTCTCTAAACGACGAAACGCATGGATCTCAATCGGTCCCCCTCGCTCTGTCTTCCCCGCTTCGTATCTCCAAACCTCTTTACCCTCTGCGTCGACTTCGACGACATTGCCGAAGGTTGTCTGAAGCAACCAGTGTCCGTCGCTCAGATGTTGCACATCATGAATGTCTCGAATCCCAATCGTCCACTGGACTTCATTGTTCGAACCGACCACCGCCGCAAGCTTCTTCTGATAATCTGCGGCAAAAACACTTCGCGCCTCACCCGTCTGCTGCGCTCTCGCATCACTAACTAACCCCGCCAAAAAACTTCCGCTAAGAATAGCCCCGACACACACCTTTTGAAAAGCAACTTGAGAGAAGACCTTGAACATCATTAGCCACCGTCTTGTGTTGAGTGTGAATTGTTTGCTGTTTGCAGATCGATGCATCAAGGGGGATCCATCGAAGTCGTAAAGTGTACTTGACCTGCCAAGGTCGTGCCACCTACGGAGCAATCCGCAACCACATCCAACTTTGCTTCGTCCCCGTGGCGATCACTTTCTCTGAAAGATCCCTTCCCGTAGTTTGAATCTCTATCCCCACAGGCCCACTCCAAACACCCTGCTCCCCTGCTTGAACCGCAACCACTTTTAAAGTGACTTTCTTTTCACTCTCTTCTTTCATCTTCGAAACTACCGGTTCACAAAAATAGTTCGCTGGCAATCCCACCATACGCACCGTCGCTTCCGCGTCGCAACCATGAGTCCGTTCAAGCGTCACTTCGATCTCGATCGGCTTGTCTGGCTTCCCAACCAACACATCATTGCCGACCGTTCCTCGCACCACCGGGTACTCTTGAACAATCTCCAACCGATAACGATGCTCTGGCCCAAATCCACCATGCAAGTCACGCACAGCAATACGGTAAACCCCAGGTTGCTTCATCTGACCCGATAAACTCGGATCTATAACCTCCCCCGACTCCCCTTGCTTTGCCAATGACTTACCCTCCGCATCGAGAACCTCAATGACAGGATCAACCGGTGACCCCAACGATAAAGCCTTGGCGGTGACTTTCCAAAACCCAGGTTCACTTGTTTGCCAAAGTAAAGCATCTTCGTCTCGCGACGTTTCAAAAACTCCGTGCACGGCAACCGACGGCCCAGCCGTACCTGTCAACGAACTTGGCATCTCTCTCCCACTCGGCTCACCAATCCACTGTGCCCCTTGAGAGAATCCAGCAACTAAGTCATCCGTCGCGGTTGGATTCGCTGAAGGATCGTTCGCACTACGTATTGAACACCGCAGCCGATACTGATACTTATCCCCACCCGCATAACCGATCGTGCTGTCGGGAGCTTCTGGAAAAGCATAAACTCGCAACGAATAAATTCCCTCAACGCGAGCCCCAAATACCAATCGCGGATCGAGTCCAAGGGTATCGAGGTTTTGAGCCAGCACATTACCTCGTTGATCGACTAACTCTAAACAGCCATCCATCGGCGAAGCCAGCGAGCGACTAGCGTCCAATGTCGCCTGCAAAATTTCTCCTGCCATCAACCGAACTTGGTAGTGATCGACATCCCCAGACTTCTGCAACACGCCATTGATACACATCGGCAATGCAGTAACCACTTGCGGTTTCTCAAACCCATCGTTGGGCTCGACCTCTGTTACCTCCGGAATGTCGCCAACCACAAAACGCATCAACGGCGAGACACTCTCCGGACTGTGAATCCGCAAGTAATGAACTCCTAATTCCGCGTCCATCGGGATCTTCGCTGTGATCTTGCCAGGAACCTCTGTAGCAATCCACTGGATTTGCGCCGGCTCCCCCCAAAAACCAACCGGCCATTTCTCGTACTTGCCCGGTAACTCAATGCTTACCTCCGTGCCTCGCATCCCACCCATCGGCAGCAATCGTGCATTCTCTACATTCTGCCCACAGACTCCATTGAGCGAACCGAAAAGACACCAAAGACCACCAATCACCGCAACAATACAGAGCGACCTAGGAGAAAATCGACGCCATGCAATGTTCCTATTTTGCGAACCTTGCAATTCCAATTCCGGCCCGATCAAACAACGTCTACTGGGATTCATGCGAGATCTTACATCAATTCGCGGATAGGAGTCGGATCGCTAACCAAATGCGCTGGCCTACCCGATGGCGTGTAATACACTTTGTCTGGATCGATCCCCATCTTGTGATAGACCGTCGATACAAAATTCTCCGGTGACAGGATACGCTCACAAGCCGAATGGCCTTGCCGATCCGTCGCACCGATGACCTGCCCGCCGGGTGTCCGGCCACCAGCGAACAAAATCGACATGGCGTTCGCCCAGTGATCCCGACCCGGCTTGGATTGACCGGGCAACGTACTGATCTTCGGGGTACGTCCAAACTCTCCCAAAGCGATCACCATGGTGGTCTCTAGCAACCCGCGTTGATCGAGATCGTCGATCAAAGCCGCGACGGTCTGATCCCACGACGGTAACCGTGTCTTCAACGCTCCAAAAAGATCGGAGTGATGATCCCATCCACCGTCATAGAGTGTCACAAAAGGAACCCCGGCTTCGACTAATCGACGTGCCAATAGAGCCCGCTGCCCAAAGCTGTTGCGGCCATAAGCGTCGCGGGTCGCTTCGCTCTCGGTACTGATGTCAAAGGCTTTCTGCGCCTCGGGCGTTGTAATCAACTCCAAACCTTGCTGGAAGAACTCGTCGACCGCTACCACCGGATCGGCCGTCGCAGGGTCGCTGAAACGAGGCAAGCGATCCACTAAATGCCGCAAGTCGCGTCGTGATGCAAACCGCTCATCGTTAACCCCGCTGGGCAGTTCCACATCACGCACCCTAAAGTGCTTATTGTTCGGATCACCCCCAACCACAAACGGCGCATACTTTGCCCCCAAAAAATTCGGACCACCCGAACGAGACATGCTCGGCATCGAGAAATAAGGTGGTAACCCATGCGGTGCTTGCCTCTCCCTTGCTGCTACCGATCCCATCGATGGATGAAAACTCACAAAAGCCCCACAACCGACCGGAATTCGCGGAGGTGCTCCGGTCATCATGTAGTGATTTCCCGCTCCATGGTTCCCTTGGTTGTGACACACCGACCGAACAATGGCGTACTTGTGGGCGATACTCGCAAGCTTTGGTAAGTGCTCACAAATCTGAATCCCCGATACGTTCGTCTCAATCGCCTGGAACTCACCCCGAATCTCCACCGGTGCCTCGGGCTTCGGATCAAACGTCTCGAAATGTGTAGGCCCCCCATCCATCCAAATCAAAATGCAATTCGAAGGGGACTTTTGACCCGGTCGATCGGATGCACAAGCCTCTCGCAGCTTCAACAAATTCGAGAAACTTCCACCGGCCAAGCCAGCGACCCCGAGTTGGAGCCAATTTCTTCGGAGCATCATTCAATCCTTATAGGTGAATTCGGGAGAGTTAAGCATCGACCAGAGGATGTCTTCGACCAGTTTCCGACGATCATTGTTGGGTTTTTCAAATTCAGCTACCAGATCGGTTTGCTCTTGGGCAGTTGGAAGTCGCGAAAAACTTGTCAGATACAACTCTTCGACCAACTGCTGTGCCGTTCGGTCCGATTCTGCTAACCGCTTGCACAACCCCGAATCAGAGGTGAGCTTCGAAGCGATATTCGGGGCATTCATCAAGTGCAACGCTTGAACAACCGTCGATTCTGGAATCCGCTCGCACGGGGGATCTTGATTCGGATCCGGGCGACCAAAGGCATCGAGAATCTCGGACTCGGTTCGCACCGTCCACAACTGCATCGCTCTCGTACCCGTTGCAGCCCCAGAAAACTGACTGGACACTTCGGTAATGTCACAAATCGCATCCGCAAGAACTTCGGCTCGTAACCGCTGGCGGTAGTGCCTCGAATAATTGCGATGATCTCCCCGGTTCGTCTCGTTGGGTTCAGAAGCTAACGCGTAAACCTGCGACTTCATAATCGTTCGCAGCAACGCTTTCTGGTCGTACTTCACTTCTCGAAAATGATCCGCAAGGGCATCGAGCAACTTCGGATTGCTCGGAGGATTCGTCGCCCGCAAATCATCCACGGGATCGACGATGCCGACTCCAAATAGCTCCGCCCACACCCGATTGACCGCAACCTTGGCAAACGTCGGATTCTCTGGACTGACCATCCAATCGACTAACTTCTCCCGCGGATCCTCACCTTCGGCAACTTCTACCTCCGCACCTCGCAAAATCCGTGGTGCCAATGGCTTGCCCGTCAACGGATGCTTCACCACGCCTGTACTCTTCACCAATACGACTTCTTCACCACCGGAGATCGGTGGTGATAGCCCAGTCCCTTTGTATCCAACCCTCGAAAAGAACGCTGCCAACGAGTAGAAATCGCTCTGACCATACACCTCAAAAGGATGCTGATGACACTTCGCACAATCCAACCGAACACCTAAAAACAACTGGCTAGCCATCGTGACAATTTCGTCCGGCTCTCGGCGATCCCGAAAAATCGTCACGGCACCGTTTCGCCAAGTGCTCCCGCGAGCGGTTAACAACCCTCGCACAAACTGATCATAAGGAAGGTTTTTTCGAAAGGCATCGCGTAGCCATGTATCTAAACTCAACACCGCTTTGATCCCAACGCGATACGGATTGGGTCGCAACAAGTCCGCCCATTTGTTCGCCCAGTTGTCTGCATACTCGGGTCGTTCAAGCAACCGATCGATCAATCGCTCTCGCTTGCCAGGCTCAGCATCAGCAAAGTAATTCCGCGATTCCTCTGCAGTAGGCATTCGTCCTATCACATCGATGTACGCGCGACGCAAAAACTGAGAATCGCTCGCAGGTCCACTAGGTAATATGTTGAGCTGAGACAATCGTTCGTAAACATGATCATCGATGAAGTTCGCTCTGGGCAAACTCGCGTAACGCTCTGCCGGAACGGGATCTGGACGAGGGATCGCAGAACTCCACGTGGCGATATTACCCATGTAACGCGCCATGATCGTCGCTTCACCAGGCAACGCACCGGCGCGAACTTTCCCATCCACCCCAACGCGTATGATCGCCGGTTCATTGGATTGATAAGCACTCGTCGCCGTGACATCGCGGGTCGTACCATCGCTGTAACTGGCAGTGACCTGCAATGCCAACTCTTCCCCCGGTAACAATGGCTTGGGTGCCGGGGACATCGTCACTTGAACGAGCGTCGGGTCCGCCGATGATACTCGTTGAAAACCGCCCGCTATCCACTGGGCAAGCGTATGGTAGTCGGGAGAGCCCGGCTCGATCTTCTGCCCACCACCGTGAGGAACCACCCCCGTGGCCTTCTGCAACAACAAACTCTCGAAGGGAGCCGCCGCCGCGACTCTTCGCCCACGACCGTCGGTGACGATCGAACGAAAGTCCATATCCGAATCAAATCCTAGGAGTGATAAAGCAAATCCGTTTTGCCCCCGCGACTTTCCATGACATGGCCCCGAATTGCAACCTCGAGCTGTGAGGATCGGCTGGATGTCCAACTCGAACTTCACTGACATTTGAGGATCAAGCATCTTGGGATCAGGTGAACTCGTCTCACCCACCGGCTCCGCACTCTCAAGCCCCCACGTGCATCCGAGAACGATCGCGAAGATCGATGCAGCAACCGCTATGCCCTTTGCGGATGTCCTATTGGCAAACCGTGCGAAGCACGAACTACTTTTCCTCGCGCAACACGTCTTGGCGTCACTAGGGTCAAGGACACGATCGACCGAACATCTCATCGTTGCTGTTGGCCTCATAGGTGGGAGCGCCTCGCACAAGGCACGTGAGGTTATCGGAAGGGGGAGGGGTGCGGGGTGAGTAGGCCGTGACGTAAGCTGGCTAACTAAATAGCAAGCTAGTATCTGTCTTTAAGATAATCGACAAACGCCCTCAAGGGAAACACAAGGTTTCCGCAAAGTCCCTCTTTTTGACGATTTTGACGGCTCGCAGGAAATTCCTCCCAACCGTTCATACCAAAAAAAGAACTCCACCCTACGAACTTCCCTTGTTAGGACGATTACCGACCGATCCATTGCCCGTTGTCGCGCCGCTACTCGGGATCGGGATCCCAAGATCCCGCATCAGCATCTGCATATCCAACCAAGTTTCCTTTTTGGCTTCCGGTGTCCGCAATAAATAAGACGGATGGTAAGTCACCAAAACTTTGGCCTGATGATAACGATAGAACCTGCCTCGCACCCTGCCGATCGGCTCATTCGTCCCAAGCACCGCTTTCATGGCAACGACCCCCCAGCAAATGATGTAGTCGGGTTGTAATACCTCAAGCTGCGCTTCGAAAAACGGCCGACAGTTCTCCATCTCGCCTTCCGTGGGCGTACGGTTCACCGGTGGACGGCACTTGAGGGTGTTCATGATGTAGACTTGCTCGCGTTGTATCCCACTCGCCACGAGGATCTTGTCTAACAACTTGCCCGCTTCACCCACAAAAGGAACTCCACTGCGATCCTCCTCAGCGCCCGGGGCTTCTCCTACAAGAACTATCCGAGCATTTGCAGGCCCGGCTCCAAAGACCGGTTTCTCCCTTTGACAAACGATGTTGCTGCACAATCGACATTCCCCCACTCTTTGAACAAGAGTCTCTAAGGACGCGCTGCGGTCGAGTACCGGCAACGAAGCTTGAGTCCAAGCCGTCGGTTCGACTTGTATCTGAGCAACAGTCTTCGCAGATCGCGTAAAAAGAGGTGCGGGTTGCTGACGAACAGGGACGCTTGAAGCCGGTCGGTTCGCTCCTAGCGAACTGCCACTCGTTGCACTTTGTGAATCTTTTGAACTCGCATTCCCAGCCCCAGCCACAGCCACAGGCACAGCCCCAGCCACAGGCACGGGCGGCGCCCCCGCTGGGCTATCGGTTGCACCCTTACCCTGCAACAATCCACTGTGTGACTGTCCACTGTGTGACTGTCCACTGTGTGATTGCCCACCGGGTAACTGCCCCACCAGGGATTTCGCACCCGGGGATTTTGCACCCGGGGGCGTTTCAAGCACCCAATCGGGGAACATCTCGCGAGGATCACCCATCGACTTGGGCAAAAAGTGAACGCCGAGTCGCTGCAAGTGCCCAAGCAACTGGACACTCGCTAGTTTCCATTGCTCGGCTTGCGAACCTTCGATCCCTTGTGCCGATGGTTTCGATTCACTCATGCTCAACTCGCTGCGCTAGCAATCGTTTTACGGAAACTCTCTGCGGCATGCGCAAGCTGATCTCGGGAATGCGCAGCGGAGACTTGCGTGCGAATCCGCGCCTTGCCTTGCGGAACCACCGGATACGAAAAACCGATCACATAGATTCCTTCACCCAACATCCCTTGCGCTACTTTTCCAGCTAGTGACGCATCGTAGATCATCACAGGCACGATTGGGTGCACCCCATCGAGAATGGAAATCCCAAGTCGTTGCATTTCAGACCGGAAGAACACTGTGTTCGATTCTAACTGATCGCGCAGTGCCGTGGACTCTTGAAGCAATTCCAAAGCCCGAATCGCACCGGCTACCACCGGAGGTGCAATTGTGTTGGAGAATAAATAAGTTCTAGATCGCTGCCGCAATAACTCCACCATCTCGGCTTTGCCCGACGTATACCCACCACTCGCCCCTCCAAGGGCTTTGCCTAGCGTCCCTGTCATGATGTCGATCCGATCCGCTACGCCGCAATACTCGTGCGAACCGCGACCAGTAGCCCCAACGAAACCTACTGCATGGGAATCATCGACCATCACCATCGCATCGTACTCATCTGCCAACTCGCATACACCCGCCAAGTTCGCGATCGTTCCGTCCATCGAAAACACTCCGTCGGTAGCAATCAATCGAAACCGCGCAGACTTTGCTTCCTCTAACTTCGCTCGCAAATCATCCATCGAGTTGTTCTTGTATCGAAATCGTTGGGCTTTGCACAACCGAATTCCGTCGATAATGCTGGCATGATTGAGCTCATCGGAGATGATCGCATCTTCTGCTCCAAGGATCGTTTCGAACAACCCTCCGTTGGCGTCCCAGCACGAGTTGTACAAGATCGTATCTTCAAACCCGAGGAATCCACTAAGCTGGCTTTCTAACTGCTTGTGAATGGTCTGCGTACCACAAATAAATCGAACCGAAGCCATTCCGTAGCCCCAACGCCCAAGCGCATCGTCGGCCGCTTGGCGGACTTGAGGATCCTGCGCTAGCCCCAAGTAGTTGTTGGCGCAAAGATTCAAATACTCTTTGCCATCAGAAAGCTTGACCATCGTTCCTTGAGCCGAATCGATGATCCTCTCCCTCTTAAATGTCCCCGCATCCTGCATCGATCGATTGGCTTGGGCTAAATGCTCGAGAAACTGTACATTCATATGCGTGGCTTATCCAATCCTATCAAGTCATAGCCGAAATCAAATTTCATGCGTCAGCCACTCCGCTCTATATCGCCCCCAAGATGCTGCATCACGAGAGGTTTAAGTCAGAAACCGACACCTTTAATAGTACCAAGTCCCCCGAAAAGCCCAACTCTTTCCCAAAAGGTTTATTGTCACTACCAACAATGCTATGATTCTCTATCCCGTGACGGCCTAACCCCTAACCGAGCTTGTTTCCTATGCAAAACGAAGAACTCTACACATCCCTTAACCGCAACTCGGTGGTCGAAAGCATTGGCTCCGAAGCACTTACGCAAATGCAATCGGGATGGCAACACTCCACCCGCAGAAATTTCTTTGCCAAATCGGCCAGCGTGGCCGGGATCCTTTCGGGCGCAGCGCTGTGCCTTCGGACCGATCATCCGCTCCATGCCCAAGAACCAGCCACACCCGCACCACCCGCCGCGTCTAACACCCCGATCGAAAGCGCATTTGAAAGGGACTACGAACCACCCAAGTTCAAGCCGGCTTGGAAAAAAGAACAAATCAACCGACTTCTCGCCCAAGACTTTATCATTTTCGCCCACTCCGATTTGGACATGACCCGCAAACTCCTTGACCGCGAACCAGGTCTGATCAACGCAAGCATCGATTGGGGGGCAGGCGATTGGGAGACCGCACTCGGAGGCGCTTCGCACATGGGCCGTCATGACATCGTCGAGTTCCTGCTTAGTCGCTCTGCTCGTATCGACATATTCTGCGCGGCGATGCAAGGGCTAACCGAAGTGGTTCGCAGCTTCTTGACCCTGCAACCGAACCTTATCGATGCCAAAGGCCCCCACGGGTTCAGCTTGCATTTTCACGCACAAGTAGGCGGAGAGAAATCGCAAGGGACCTTGGATTATCTTCAATCGGTGAAAACGATCGAACTCAAGCCGGTACCGTTCCTGAAGAAACCTGCCGCAAAAGAGTAATCAGTCCGACCCTCTCTCACCCTCCCCTGCCCTCTCTCTGTGTCTCTGTGTTTCAAAAAAAGACACACATACCAAACAGCCTACCACATCAATACCCATCAAAAAATCCAATCCAACGTTTACCTTGCGCGATGCCCCCTAGTTCATCATCGCGGTAGGCAACGTCCAGATGGTGCAAGCACCTGCTGTACCATCGATCAGATCTGGGACCTAATAAAGGTTCATCACTTCCCCCAAGCGAGCTCTCGCGACCGATTCTCCACTCTCTTTCACGGAACCATAACCTGTTGAGCTTGTCGATGCGCATCGCGCGAAGCTGATGGCCGTAACACTTGCGGTTGTCTTGGACGAACCGAACAAGCTCCGTTCCGATTCTCACCGGTCTACCTCCGGGCCGAACGTCCCGCTTGCTGTAGAAACGAGCCACTAGTTGCCAATGAGCTTTCCAAGGCCCCAAAGGTGAATCCGCGTAGAACAATCGCATCCAATACGAATGCCAACCCGCGAACATCCAATAACGCCCCGCGTGCTGCACCAGCGTCGCATCCATATAGCGTCCATGTAGCAACGTCTTTACTCGCTCCCATCGCATCGGGAATTCCACAGCCCGATACAAATCGACTCGCCGCTGCGATTTCGATTCGGGCATCATGTACCAGTCTCCGGCATATTCGAAGACAAACGGGTACGACAGATGATGCCGCTCCTGCAACACAATCCCACCGAGAGTCCAGTTCTTTAAGTCACTGCTCCATGCCACTGCGATGACCGCATTGCTTTGGCCACGGACCAACATCTCAAAGAACACATAACAGACTCCCTTGACCCAGAGTGCAAAAGGATCAGCAGCTCCATAGCCTCTCCATGCATCCATGGCTTGCGGCGTGAAAATCGGTTCACTCGCAAGCCCATCGCGAACCCCTTCGAAGGAATCCGATTGAACCAAGCCTATCAACCAAGCATCATAGCGATGCATCGATTAAAAAATCCCATCACCAAAATCAGTCGCTTCGGTTTTATCTCCCTGCTCGGGACCTTGGGATGACGATTCGCTTGCCGGCACTCCATTCGTCTCAGCTTGTATCACCGTCGCATCGCGTGGCTCAACCTCCCGAGGTTTCTCAAGCATGTGCGGTCGAGGTACGGCAGACTTGCTGCCCGCATGAGAGCCGTGTCCACCTTGAGAACCGGGCCCACCCTGTGTACCGTGGCTCGTATGCGGGATCTGCTCGACATACTCTTCGTCGTACCTAGAGAAGTACCCGGGTTGCTTGGCCCGCTCAAGCTCCAGATGATACTCGCTGATTACCGATTCCTGGATTTGATCTCGGCAAGCTTGATTGATCGGATGCGCGATGTCGGCGTAAAACTTGTTCGGCGCACCTTCGACCTCACGCAAATCTTGTCCTCGCAACCGCGTTCCACACTGGTTGCAATAATTGCTTCGCATGTGGTTCTTGCAACCGCACCTACCACACCTCGCAGTCATCTTGCGACTCGGCATCGCGACGAAAGGACCGTTCGTCCCTTCGATGATCTTCAAATCTCTAACAACAAACGCTTGGTCAAGTGTAATCGAGCAGAAAGCCCGCAGGCGGTCTTCTGACTCCTCCATTAATTTGATTCGAACTTCTGTGATGTCCATCTTGATGCTTCTCATTCCATTGATGTTTAAATCCCGACCTTAAACCATCCGATGCGAATCCCAAGCACCCTAATTAAATTATGAGTGCATGCAATTCGCAATCTGAACGGACAACGCTGGTGTCCTCCAGCTCGATACCGAATAAGCTCGATACTCTTCTTCTTTTCTTATTTCTGTAGCTATTTCGTCGGCTTGCTCCCGACTCGAGCACAAGCAAAACCGGGCTGAACCGCTACCGGTTAAGCACTGACCGTACGGATTGTAGCGATCAAGCCGGTTCGCCGCGCTCTGTACCCAAGCCGTAGTCTGCTTGGCCGCCGCGTCGAGCCGATTATACAGTAAATGCCCAAGCTCATTCCAATGCTGCGAATCGAGTGGAGCTTTTCCATTCATACCGCTCAACGCTTGCAAGTCGACAATTCGCTTCAACAAATCCTCTGGCGAACGGCGTGGCCCATCGAATTCTCCCCCACTGCGAAGCTTGGCAAACACTTCCCCCGTATTGCAGCCTTCTCTAGGGTGGATAATGACACCATGAAGCGTCAGGTCGGAGCTTAGCGGCTCGACAAACTCTCCGCGCCCGGTGCATCGGGCACTCCAGCCTAATAACGAGTCCTTTCCCGAACCGATTCCAGCCGTGGTTCCTGGGGCCTTTTGAGCCAAGCATTGCCCATCGAGAAAGAAATTCAAATCGCTACCGAGCTGGGCAGCCAACAGACGCAGCAAGTCAAAATCGACGCTTTGTCTCCACAACAATGAACCGAGCAACAGAGCAGCGACTGCATCAGCGCTTCCCCCCCCAAGCCCCGCTTGTGCTGGTATCCTTTTGCGAAGCACCACGACGGCACCTTGGTCACGGCGATGAGGCGGTTCCAATCTTGCTCGGAGTTTTTCTAATGCCCGAACAACTAGGTTGCTCGAGTCGCTCGGGATTTGAAACGCTCGATCCTGCGAATCGGATCCGGGAATGCTACAAGCCCCAGGGATGTGGAGGGCTTGTGAATCATCGACGCGGAGTGTGATCGACGAGGATTCAGAGGGATAGATCTCCAACACATCAGTCAAATCGATCGCATGCATCAACGTATCGAGATCGTGGTATCCGTCTTCGCGACGCCCGAGCACTTCAAGAAATAAATTGATCTTCGATGGGACAACGCATCGCCAACCTCGCTTATGGTGCCCACTGAGCAATCGCGCGGAGCCGGTCACTTCCTCAAAGCCGAACCGCGGCTGAGTTTCAGATTCGGCAGGAACTGCTTGGGAATTCTCGATAGGTTGCAATAGCATGGAAATCAATCGCCGTTGATGAGATACTCTAAGTCCCCTCTAGGGTCAGGAACCTGTTGTCCTCGGATAGCCCGCTTGAGTCCACCCGCGCCACCCACCGTCGACACTGACAACTCGCGTGTAGCCCATCTTTTGCAAGTTATCGGCGGCGAGTGCAGATCGGAATCCCCCTCCGCACAGTAGATAGAGTTCGGTCGACATATCTGGAAACCGCGATTCGACATCTCGCTCGATGATCCCTTTGCTCAAGTGCACGGCACCGGGAACATGCCCGGCTTCGAATTCGCTTTCCTCGCGTACATCGATCAGGACGGGAGGGTTGGGGCCATCGAGCCGCTGCTTGAGCTCCTCGACGGTGCATTCGCGAATGTTGGCTCGGACTTGCTCGACGATCTTGAGGAATCCTGGTGAATGTTGTGCGGCCATAGCGTTCGATCTCACTTTTCAAAGAATTGGTTTTTATTTGTTGATTTGCCTTCGTACGACGTTTTAGCGAATCGTGTTCGTGTCCGAAAGCGACTTCGATACTCTATCGCCTCTGCGTCGATATTGGAAAGGATGGGAAAAAGGTTGCAATAGTCAAATGGGTACCCCAGGAAGGTTTAAGAACCAGAGCAGTTTAGAGAGTTTGCGGTGAGCGTTCAGAAAGTCACCTACGAGTTCTTGAAAAATTGTTTCAAAGGCTGCAGAGTCAGCACAATCTACGCCGATAGAAACTTGGCGGACAAAGTGTAGTTTCTTCGCCCGATGTTTCCGTCCCTGTTTCGACAGGGATTGGATGACAATAAACGAAGAACATGCATCGATGATCGCTTTAAAGGAATTGTAAATCACACTTGCGAGAACAGCGATGGCCCGTTTGACCGCTGCAACCTATGGCTTCCTAGCATTGATCGCCCAACTTGCGTTGGGATTGATTCAACGCTGGGATGCGGAAAAGGTTTTGGCTCAAACGATCCTAGCACTTTTGATCGCATCCTGCCTGGGATGGATCGTCGGCAATCTTGCACTGTTATTGGCGTTGGGAACCCCTCGCGGGGCATTTTCTGCATCAAACGAGCAACGACTCGGTAATCTGGATAAGTAAGACAATCCGGATTTCTGAATCTTTGCTTAATTGGTGTGGAATTCGCCGGCGGAACTCGGTAGAGTCCGCCTCTCGAGTGCCACAGTGAGAAATCGATCGGGCCGGACATGGATGTCCTGCTAGATGCGCAAGAGTCGGGTCGTTGTTCACCAAGTGGCGCACGACGAGATAGCCAAGAAAGCATGGAGGTTCGAATGGCGACAACTGCCGTACAAAATGTCGACATGACTGAGGTCTGGACGAAATTCAAAGCGGATCCGACCAGCATCGAACTGCGGAATAGACTGATTGAACGATACACCCCTCTCGTCCGCTATAACGGTGAACGACTGCGGTCCAAACTCCCTGAAGGGGTCGAACTCGACGACCTGATCAGCGCCGGGATCTTTGGCCTGATGGATGCCATCGACGCTTTCGATATGGAACGCGGGGTCAAATTCGAAACCTACTGCGTGCCTCGTATTCGCGGTGCAATGCTCGATGAACTCCGCACCATGGACTGGGTCCCACGACTCGTCCGAAGCAAAGCAAGCAAACTTAACGAAGCAACCAAGTTGCTCGAAGCCAGGTACGGTCGTGCACCGACCACCCATGAACTCTCCGTCACCATGGGCATCTCGATCGATGAGCTAGAGAAGATGAAGGCCGATGCGGCCGCCGTCGGCCTGGTATCGCTGAACAAAAAATGGTACGAAACCGATAGCTACAAAGATGTTCGCGAAATCGACGTCCTTGAAGATAAACGAAGCGAAGATCCAACACGCCGTATCGGTAAAAGCGATCTGATGCGTTTGGTCACCAAAGGTCTCAACCGCAACGAACGTCTGATCATCATCCTCTACTACTACGAAGAGATGACGATGAAAGAAATCGGTGCCACACTCGACCTGAGCGAAAGCCGCGTTAGCCAGATGCACACGAGCATCGTTCAGAGACTTCAAGAACAACTCGGACGTCGCCGAGTCGAATTCGGTTCCTAATTACGAAACCTAATTACGAAACCTAACTGCTACACTTCCACTGCAATATTTTTAATGTTGTGGCCATACTGGTAACCGGCAAAGTCCGATTGCACTTCATTCCTTAGCGAATTTTCATCGATCAACTCCAAAGAGCGTTGCAGGGATCCCCGATTCCTTGCAACGCTCTTTTTATTCACCCCCCCAGAAGCGGGGTTAGCTTTCCCGTTTTTAAGACGGTGGTTATCTTACCCCGTCGCTTGGCCACCGAAATCCGATAGCTTAGCAGGAACACACGATCCACAGTTTTGACCGGAGATTGCAATTGGATTCACTCAAACCAAACTTCAAATCAACCACAGGTCTGTCACTGCGGTTCGACCACGTTTCAGTGGACTCAAGCCAAAGTTCCACCAAATCCACTCACAGGATTCTCGAAGACATCAGCTTCGAGTTATCCCCTGGGGAATTCGTTTGCGTTTTGGGACCCAGCGGTGCCGGGAAATCTACCCTCGTACGCACATTGCTTGGCGAACACCGCGTAGCTTCCGGCATGATCCTCATCGACGGGAAGGACTTGGCGAGTTCTCATGAGTACTTGCGCGGACGCATTGGCTATGTTCCGCAATCTGACATCAATCCACCAGAACTGACCGTGCGCCGAGCGTTGGGGTATGCTGCCGAGATCCGTCTACCGGAATCCATAAGCGGCCAAGCCCGCGATTCGGCGGTGAACGAAGCCATCGATGAACTTCGTCTTTCCGAGGTTGCAGACCGCCCGATTCGGCTTCTCTCCGGTGGAGAGGCTAAGCGAGCGAGTCTCGCAGCAGAATTACTTTCAAACCCTGGCCTGTTGATACTCGACGAAGCTACCAGTTCGCTTGATCCGGCCACGGAGGCGAGGATTATGGGTTTGCTTCGCGAACAATCGCGACAGGGTACTTCCATCCTCGCTGTCACCCATCACTTGGATAACGTGGATCGCGCGGACAAGTTGCTCATTATCGGTAATGGAAACGTGGTCTTTTTCGGAACCTCTACCGATGCTCTTTCCCATTTTGGTGTCAAACGACTTTCCGATGTCTATCTGGAAATCGAGGACAAACCCATTGGATATTGGCGGGAGAAATGGACTACTTCCAAGTTCGTTACTGCCGCACCTTCAACTGATCCCGGTGAGGATGTTGCTGCTTCTGGAACCCAACAAGTATCGGTGGGTAACCTCCAGCGATTGGCCCCGATTTCCTTTGCCAAGCAATTCTCAACCCTCTTTCGACGAGGCATGGAATCGATGCTTGGGGATCGCGCAGCGATAAGACTTGCACTTTTCCTACCCGTAGCTCTCGCTGCATTGGTTCTCGCAAGCTTCTCCGCTACGTCGTTTCGCGGTCCGCTGATGATCACCAGGCTTCTAGATCCGCCCGAAAAAGAAGTTCTTGCGGATGTTTGGGGAGAAGTTCGCGACGCGATCGATGCGGAGACAATGCCCCAAGAATCAGCGATAGCTGGACAGATACGTGTCTTTCTCGACAGCCAGCCGAAGATGCTCGCACACTTGCGCGAGCCATCGACGGAACGTGTGATCCGAGACGCGCTGACCGACCGAGTTCCGATTGCTCCAGAAACGGAAGTCATCGATCCAGCTGGTACTTTCAAAGTGATCTCGCTCATGAGCATCATCATGATGATCCTTGGATTTGTCGTAGGCTACAAGGAGATTGTCAAAGAGCGTCCGATGTTCGAACTCGAACGCATCCACGGATTGCGTTGCGTTCCGTATGTGCTCGCCAAACTCTTCAATCTTGCGGTGACGCTTGCTGTTCAAGTCGCGATCTTCACCCTTTGTGTTGAAATCGGATTTCAGTTGCGCGCGGCCTTTGGCGGAGAGGTCCCTATGGAAATCTATCGACGGGGTGCACCGTTGGAATTCGTCTATAATTGGCTCTCTGCGTTAACCTGTGCAGCTATAGGGCTGATTGTCTCTGCGTTGGTCAATGCCACGGATAAGGGAGTGATGAACATTCCATTGCTGATCACTCCGCAGGTACTGTTGAGCGCGACGATTTTGCCGATACGCGGTGGGATCTTGAAATGGCTGGCGATGCTCTTCTCACCTCTTTATTGGGCGCACCGCGGTTGCCGCAGCGAAGGAGCGGGGGTCCCGTCCTTTTGGAAGAACCTCGGTGAATACAATCCATCGATCTGGATCCCAATCCTGGCGATGATTGCACAACTTTGTGTTGCAACTTTGCTGACTATCGCAATTCTGCATTACCAGGACAGAAGAAAATCGCGATGACAGACCGCAGATCAGATCTAGACGCCTTGCGTGGCACGGCAATGGTTCTCGGCATCGTTCTGCACACATGCGCGAGTTTCATCGGATTTCCTTGGAGTGTTCACGAGCAACAATCCAATACAATCTTGACCCTTCTGTGCGTTTGGATCCACGGTTTTCGTATGCCGCTGTTCTTTATGCTCAGCGGTTTCTTCACGCAGCTTGTTTACGAGCAGCGAGGGCTGAAGAAACTGATGCAACAACGATTCGAACGGATCGCGATTCCTCTCGCGCTCGCTTCCCTGTGCATTCTCCCACTCAACAACTTTGTGTTGCAACGCGCCGCCGCATCGCGGCATCGCGAACCGGTGATCGAAGCCATCGTACGCGGCGACATCGAGTTTCTAAAGTCTTGGTTGCTCTCCGGCGGGGAGGCGAATCACCAAGACGGAATCTTCTTTCGACGCCTCGTAAGTTGGGCCAGCCTGAGCGACAACGCGGCTGCACTAAGGCTCCTTTACGAGAATCAAGCAGACGTTAACGCACAAGACAGCACTGGAAACACCCCCCTTCATTTTGCTGTCTTCTTCGGTTCCGCAGATGCTTTTGAATTCTTGATAACCCACGGCGCAGATCCATCGATCTTAACTAAAAGCAGGCATGATCCGCTCGAAGGCATTTCCGCTTCGGCGTTTCTCGCATCCGATATCTCCGAGCTGATCGGACTGACGGAAAAGCGCAGTGTGACTGAAGTTCAAAGGGGGCGAGCGCACATCCGCGACTTCTTAACGCAACACCCTGAAGCATCGCCACAAAACCTAACTTCAAGCCCCCAAAACATCATCGATACCGTGGTCTCCCTCTACTGGTCAGCAAGATCCTCGGACCGATTTGTCGTCCATATTGGCAATACCCCGTTTCACCTGCTGGACTCCGAACTCTTTGATCATCTTTGGTTCCTGAATTTTCTGCTGTGGATACTCTTGGTTTATGCCGCATTGATCGCAATGAAGTGGAAACCTGCACCAAAACATCTTGGATATGCAGCAATCTGCACTCTTGCCGGACAGTTCTTTATGGGGACCTTCGGAGCCGGCTTCGGCCCAGACACAGAACTCGGTCTCGTGCCCGGCCCCCATCTGTTGATGTACTACGCCGGTTTCTTTTTCTTAGGGGTCATCATGAAAGGCTCCGAACCTATCCAGAAATGGATCGAAAAGCATTGGCGATGGATTCTCCTGGTTTCCTTATTCATACTCTTCCCCGCAGCGTTAGCGACTCGCTACCTTCGTTTGATCGCCCTGTTCCTCCAACCACTGTTCGCTTGCGGAATGTCTCTTGGAACCATCGGTCTGTTTCATCACTATGTTAAAACTCCTTCTAAGAAGCTGCGGTGGCTGGCAGACTCCAGCTATTGGCTTTACCTAGCTCACATACCTATCGTTATCATGGCACAACTCCTGGTCACAACTTGGAACATCCCGTCCTGGGCTAAGTTTCTTTTTGTACTAGCGATCTCTCACTTGATTCTCCTTGTGTCCTACCAATGGCTGATACGCTATTCATGGGTAGGACGACTTTTGCATGGACCGAAACAAGTTTCAACTCAAGCATCAACTATCTCCACGGTGAAACCGTCATGATCCGTTCCAACACCCTGTTCCTTTCCATCGGACTTTCCGCGTGCTTGTTGCTATCCGCTGCGATCTTGGGTTATGCGTGGGTGGGATATGCAATCGGCGGTTTTGTGCAACCGGAAATGCAAGAGAAAACGGTTCAACTTCCACTCGCCGCAATCAAAGCCAAAGATAGCGAAGGAAAAGAAGTTACCTTCGAAGATTTCCTAGGACAGGACGGCTCTGTTGTCTGTTTCGCTTTTCTCTATCCAGACTGTCCGTTAAGCCAGCGTTATGGCCCCGTCTTGCACGACATCCAACAAGCTTACCAAAATCGTGGTGTGCGTATCGTTGGCATCATCTGCGAACTGAAATCGCAAGATGAACTCCGGTTGTACAAAGAAGAGTATGGAATCGATTTCCCCATCTATACCGATGAAGAATTTCATCTGGTCAATCAAATGGGAGTCACCGTCACTCCGGAAGTCGTTGTAGTGAACGCTCAAGGGGGCGTGCTGTACCAAGGCCGGGTTGATGATCGATATCGGGAACGGGGCGTCAAAACCCCGGGTGAGCCAGAACCAGAATTGATAAACGCTTTGGAAGATGTGTTGGCCAACCGTCCAGTTCGAACCCCAAAAACAGAACCCGCCGGATGCCCGATCGATCGCCCGGAACCCGTTGCGCCTTCGCCCGATGCAACGCACGAATTTACCTTCTACAACGATATTCGCCCCTTCTTGAGAGCGAATTGCCAAGTTTGTCATAGCCCTAACAATACCGCCCCCTTCTCACTCTTGACCTACTCGGACGTCGTCGACTGGATCGAACTAGGTATCGACGAAATCGAAGCACGACGGATGCCACCCGCACAAATCGAAACCGAGACGACGTTGCTGGGACCAAAGAAACCGACCGATGCACAAATCAAGATGCTCAAAGACTGGATCAGCGCAGGCAAGCCAGAAGGAGACCCCGCAAGCGGTCCGACCTTGGAACCGATTCCGGATTTCTCGAAGTTTGATAGTAATCTTGGTCCACCCGACTTGATTCTTGAACAAGACGGGGAAACAACGCTCGGGGCAACAGGGATCGATCTCTACGCTAACCTGGTTTACAAGTTGAATAATCCTAAAGATCTTCGGGTCCGTGCTGTGCAGTTCCTACCGAGGAATCGGAAGATCGTTCACCACGCGCTTATTGGGCACGTCCCGCATGAGATTGCCGTTGAAGCAATCACGACGGCGTCTCCACTGATATCCGATAGCAAAGATGACAAAGTAAACGGCTTTTGGGATCCCCATAAAATGGGCTTTCGCAATCCCGTTCCACGTCCTGATGGTTATCCCCGGATGGCATTCTTGTGCGGTTACGTCCCAGGGACTCTGGCGATCAAATCTCCCGAAGATGCAGCGATTTTAATCCCCTCCGGTTCCGACATCATCGTTCAAATGCACTACTCGCGCAGCGGAAAAATCGAGACGGATACGAGTCGTCTCGGAATCTGGTTTGAGAAGTCGAACGATGAAGTTCAAGCGGAGCACAAACGGAACATGCAGTTGATCTACATGTCTGGTGACTTTGTGGTAATCCCCCCAGGCGTCAAGGACTTTCGTGTCAAAGCAGAATACACCCTCCCGCACGACTCGGATTTGGTATTGTGCATCCCACACGTCCATCAATTAGCGCGTTGGATCGAAATCAATCTATACGAACCGAATCAGACGCAACCGAAACTCCTTGTCCGGATTCCGCGATGGGATTTCAACTGGCAATCCGCGTACTATGCCGGTCCGCCTATTCCACTCCTTGCCGGTACACGCGTCGTAGCGATCGCATCGTACGACAACACGAATGACAATCCGTTCAACTCATTCAATCCGCCACACCCTGCTTGGCATGCGGAAAATACAGTCGACGAAATGCTGCTGCCGATGCTCGGGCTTAGTTCCAGTCATGTTCTCGATCCAACTCAACGGGGATTTGCCGATTTTGTCGGTAAAGTCGGAATGTCCCGGTTTGTCCGTCGACTTGTGGAACATCGCTACAAATACCTTGCAAACCCAGATGGTAGTTTGAGACGCTCACCAGATTTCAACTCGAGGACGGATGAGTAGCTTGCCCATTCGATTCAGATGAAATCAAGAACGCCGACGCTTGGGCAACCGTCTTGAAACCGACAGCCTGATAAAGATGCAGGCCGTCGGGAGTTGCCAAAAGAAGCATTTGAACTGCTCCCATTTCCTTCTCAGCAGATAATGCGAACCGAAGAAGTCGTTTGCCGATCCCCTGCCGCTGCAATGATGGTTCGGTCGCCATGCACCAAAGCACAGCTATTTGGCCTACCTGACTGATGCGAAGCGAACAGACTACCCTGCTAGTTCGATCCGATGCACTACTTCGATCCGATGCACTAGTTCGATCGGCAGAGCTAGCTTGATCCGCTGCGTGATCCTGCGTAGCGACACATTCCCGCTTGGCGATATAGACCCGAACGGTCGATTCCTTCGGTACTCCGTTACCAAACGCATAATCGATCGCTTCGACCGGTAAACCAAAAGCTGAACTGACGACGAGGTTTCCTTCTTGCACCTCGTAATCGCAAGTTGCAAGCTTGCATGCACCGTCGTCCTCGTGTTGAGCGACGCAGTTCGCGCTCAGATGCATCAGCGGAAAAAATCCCACCTCCTGCATTCCCATTTCACGGCACAAGTCATCTGCGTCATGCGAAAGAATCAAGCATGGTATTTTCCGTGCGTTGCATCGCTGAACCACGTTGTTCATCGAGTTCTCGCGGTTAGCTTCTGCCGAGACGATTCCCATATTCAAGTCGGGGTAAGGAAGTCCGGTCAGGGCCCAAGCAGCGGTGCCCAAATTGCCTGAAAGTTGCGCAAACGTATCGTTCGTTTTGCACTCCCCTCCAAACAATTGCACCAGCGATTCACCTGTCGTCCGCCACATGGATTCGTTCGTTAAACTCATCGGATCTTCCGTTACTTCGTTTCAATAAAGCATCTACTCAACCAAAAAAGTGTATCCTATGCGTCAATTCAACCCCACATGAGTATCCAAATAACAAGTGAACAAATCGAATGCCAGCAACGATTCGTCCGTTGTCCCCTCCTCATAAAGGCTTGCGAAACGCCCTCGGATTACTAAGTTTTTATTCAGGAAATTGCGATTACGCAGATCTCGCTAGCGTCCAACGTCTGAAAGAGTGCGCTTTGGATTTCCATGCACTTTGCATCGACCATGAAGCTAACGAGGAACGGTACGTTTTCGAACCACTGACTCAGCGCTCCGAGATGAATTTAGAGCCGTGGCGAAACGAGCACAAGGAACTTCACAATTCCCTGAGCGATATGCTTCATCCAATCCTGAATTCCACGATCCAGTCGTCCGATGAGCTTTACCAACAACATCTAAACCTATCGAACTTCCATGCTCGATATCTGAAACTTATGCATTGGGAAGACACGGTCATAGAGCCACTGATGCAAGAACTCTTCAGCGATGCAGAGCTTCAAGGGCACCAGATTGCAATCATGCAAAAGACCACTTCAGATTTGTTGCTATTGTGGTTCAAATATATCGTGCCATCCCGGCAATTGTCGGAAAATCTTCAAGTCCTCACCGCGTATCGCGCAAGCGTGCCTAGCGACCAATTCGATATTGTGATGAGACAAATCGAGCAAGCTATGGATCCCGATTCATTCCAAGCTCTTGATCGCGCACTGACGGGCTCGTAATCGAAAGCCAACTGTAATGATCGTGTTTCTGGCTCCTCACACGACCTTCCTCCCGATCCAATACGCACAAACATTTTCGGTAGATACTGCGTTTCCACTCACAGCACTACTATCTAAAGTGCTTCCACTCAATCAACTCTCCTTCGATACACACGACGATTCGATCCCCCTTCTTCGGTTCAATCGCGTGAGCTCCCACCCATCCGCCGAAAGCCGGTAACACAATCAACTCCGGGCCAATCCAAAAACAAGCTGCGCGCACCGTTCGCCGCGCATCGACCGGCACGCGATAACAAGGATGCAAATGACCAGCGAGCGTCGTCCCGATACCTCCAACTCGATCACCCATCGCTTCGATGTCGCTTGGATCATGAATCCATCGCATCGCACCCTCGGCTGAGGATCCCTCAAGCACTTCCCACCCTATCTCACGCAACCGACCATGCGATCTGCGATCGTGATTCCCCGCTACCAATTTCCATTGCAATGAACTATGACGCTCCATCAATCCCTGGAATGCCCCCTCTAATTCGTCCGTCCAACCCGTCGGTGCATGGAGCAAGTCTCCCAAAACCACCAACCGGTCGCAAACCCCTTCCCAGTCCCTGACCAATCCCTCAAGGCGAGAGAGTGTTCGTTGCGTTGCACCGCTGGGAATCGCAATCCCGGACTTCTGAAATACGGTTTCCTTCCCTAGATGCAGATCGGCTACTAACAACGTCGACTCCCATCGTATCGCCCCACACCCCAATAACTCAAGCGAATGCCCTCCATGCTCTATCCGTAATGACCTTGTCATGTTGCTTGCTCATCCCAAGCCGCTGTGGCTTCAAGCTGCCCCTGCATCTTTCGGATTCGATCCGCTAACGATTCACTGCCGATTCGATCGCGCACTCGCTCTACCATCAACGGAAACGAAAACGGAGTCCATTGATCCAGTTCCCTCACCTCCCAACGCTGTGAATGCATCCTATCCAATGCTCCCTTGAGCCTGTCGATCTGTAATTGATCAGCTAACACCTCTTGCCGCGCCTGATGCAACAACAAATTCTCTGGATCGTATTCCTTCAACACATCGAACACCATCGTCGCAGATGCTTGCAAGTGCCGCATCGACTTGCTGCGACCCGGCATCCCGTGATGGATCAATCCAGATATCCTCGCGATGTCCCGAAAACCTCGCCGAGTCATCTCCGTCGCATTTAAACTCGACAAGATGTCTTCTTCAATACCATCTCTTCTCAGCCAATAAGGTAACGTATCGAGCTTAATCGGAATCGACTCAGGACAAAACAGCATCAACGCATAATCGTTGACAGAAATGCTGATCGAAAGAGGGTGAAACTTTGAGATCCGATAAGCCAACAATGCCCCAAGCCCCTCACTGACCGAACGGCCTTCAAAGGGATAAATCATAATTGCATCCCCTTCGCGGCTACGATGACGCTCGACCAGCAACTCATCGAGCTTTGGCAAATGACTCCATCGACGTTGCAGCCGCATCAACCCCTCCAAGACCTTGAGCCCTTCAGGAACGCCCGCACTTGCCTTCTGGTTATTCGGGCCGGCATCTGCACCGGTGGCTGACTGAGTATCTGCACCAGTAGCTGCGCCTGGTTCGCCAGAAGGCCCACTGAGTTTCCTTGCCATCCGATCGATCAATCGACGAACCCCTGCGGAGAGTTCACTCGACAGGGGTAAGTTCCCTCCGAGCCAGCGAGGAACCGCGTTCGGCTCTCCCTTCCCCTTCTTGACCCAAACGGCTCCCTCACGGATCCACTCGAGCTGCAAGACTCTCCCCCCAAGGAGAAATCGGTCACCCGGCTTGAGCTTCGATGCAAACGATTCTTCGACAAAACCAATCTTGCTTCCATTCATCATCTGCACTTGCAGCATCATATCTGCGGTAATGGTACCTATGGACATCCTATGACGCTTCGCAATCGATTCCTCTTTAACACAATACCGTTCAAACTCACAAACGACGCGACGATAGTCGGGATACGCATGCAGACATCCACCCGTGGTCACAAAATCGAGCACCCAGTCGATTTGCTCTTGAGTGATGTCCCGATAGCTATAAGCCGAACTGACTTCTTCAAACATCTCTTGCCGTGTGTAGGGGGAGCCCAAAGCCATCGTCACGGCGTGCTGAACTAAGCAGTCCAGCGGAGCGCGCAACGCTCGCCGTTCCTCGATCTGCTTGGCCTCAATCGCTAATCTAGCTGCCTCCAACTCGATGATCTCAAAAGCATGGGAGGGAACGAAAGCCAGTTTGCTAGATCGGCCCGGGGAATGCCCACTGCGTCCTGCTCGCTGCACAAGCCGTGCAGTTCCCTTCGGCGACCCGATCTGGATAACTTGATCCACCGGTGCGAAGTCGACCCCAAGGTCCAAGCTTGATGTGCAAACCACTGCAATGAGTTTCCCCTCCGAGACCGCTTGCTCGACCCACGTGCGCAATTCATGCGCCAACGATCCATGGTGGACCGCAAGACGACCTGCCCACTGAGGCCTCGCATGCAAAATCGCACGATACCACAATTCGGTCTGATTACGTGTGTTGGTAAATACCAACGTCGAATTCGCCCCTTCGATCTGCTCGATCACGCGCGGCAACATCGACAAACCGATATGACCCGCCCATGGAAATCGTTCGATGTGTTCAGGCAGTAACACTTGTAAATCAAAAGCTCGCTGCTGCCCCCCTGCGATTAACGACAAAGGTCTACTCGGTCTCGTACCGACCAACGTATTGAGGGCTTGGTCGGGATTCCCGATCGTTGCTGACAAAGCCCAACGCTGCGAGTTCGGAGCGATCCGAGCAAGATGAGCAAGAGCCAACTCCGTCTGGATCCCGCGCTTAGAACCTAGCAACTCATGCCACTCATCGATGACCACCGCTCGCAGCGACCTAAACGTCTCTCTGGACTCCGGATACGAGAGGAGCAACGTCAAACTCTCTGGAGTGATAACCATCGCCGTCGGTGGCGCTTGCCGCTGCCGCAGTTTCGTCGAACTCGAGGTATCCCCCGTTCGCTGCTCGAGCGTCCAAGGCAATTGCAGCCCATCGATGCACTCCTGCAATGCATGGCAACTATCGGCTGCTAACGCTCGCAAGGGAGTAATCCATAGAGCTTGAAGAGGTGGTGAGACATCTCGCTTGCTCCGTCGAGTCCATCCAGACTCCTCAATGGGGTCTTTGATCCATTGAGCCAGCGGACCTAGCCAAGCCGCACGAGTCTTGCCCATCCCTGTACTTGCAAGAATCAATCCATGATGACCGGCAAGATACTTCGTCCAAGCTTCGCGCTGCCAGTCGAAGGGCTGTTGCCCCATCTGCTTCATCCAAGCGACGACTGGCTCGAGCGGATTGAGGTTAGCCAATGCATTCCACCACGATCACTTGGGACCCCGCTGCAAAGAAAGTCCACTCTCCATCGCTCCACTGCGACTGTGGTATCGCAAACTCGGTGCTTGCGACTCTGCTTGCATCGTTGCCTAACTCTTGATCCGCTGGCCAGCGATCGACCCACGTTCGCGATCTAAATTCCCGTAACCATTCAGGGATAGCGATGTTTCCTTGCGCTTCATGCACCGCCAGATTGACTACGCACAGCATGATCCTTGCAGTGGATTGCGATTTCCAGACCCAAGCGACCAAGCAATCGGAGCTCCAATTATCGTGCCAAGCGCGTTGCACGTCGAGCAGTTCCCATTCCCCTTCGTGAAAGATCGGGTCCTTGAGTAATTCCGTGATCCGCCGATAGAGGACTTGGATTTCTCGGTCGCTGGGTTCTTCGGGTGCTCGGATCAAATGCGGTGAGACTTTCAATCGTTTCCCATCGAATTGCCCATCATGAAAAAACCGTAGGCCGGGCGAAAGGTACGTTACGACCGCTGCAGGGATATGTCGAGCGAGAGGCAGAATCGATGCCGCGCGAGCTTCGTCGTGATTCTCAAGAAACCTTGCCAATCGCGACTGGTAGCCGATGTTCGCTTCGAGATGACTTCGCACACCTAGTTTGTCGTCATCGCGTAACCGGTCGTATAGGCATTTGTCATAACAGTAGTCAAATCCTTCTTCTTGTAACTCCCACTCCATGTCCCAGTAGACTTCCGCCATCATGAGAAAGTTCGGGTGCCGTTGTTTCGTCAATGCGATCGTCTCATTCCAAAAGGGCTCGATCCGTCGTCCCCAAGTTTTCTCAAAGACACGGGGTGTTAGCAACATGGCCATATCGCATCGCACCCCATCGCACTGATCCGCGATATGCAGAAGCTCAATCCGCATTTTATTCCGCAGATCCGAACAAGAATAATCGAGCTGTACGGTATCGACCCACCCTGAAAAATAAGGATCTCTTCCGTGCGCGAAAACTTGACCCGTCGGTTCGTAAACGAAGTAATTCTGCGGTTCGCTGCGCAACTGCTCGAGCGAACCTTGAATGAAATACTCTGGATTCGACTCGAGCCATGGGTGATCGAGCCCCATATGGTTCGGCACAAAGTCCAACATGAGTTTAATTCCACGGGCGCTCAAGCGTTCGCGCAAGGCGGCGAGAGAATCCGGTCCACCAAGCTGATCGGATACTCGGTACGAAGCGATAGCGAACCCAGACCCGCCGATATCTTCGGTCTGCAGAGAATCGAGCGTGTGATGAAATTCAGGAACCCACTGAGGATTGGTCCTTGAAACCATTCGCGAGCGCTCGCCCGTTTGCCAAACACTTAGCAACCACAAGATCGACACGCCCGCATCGCTGAGAAAATCCAAGAAGGATTCGGGAAACGCATCAAGTCCTATCGGCGACGAAGTTTGTTTAGGCAAGTTCAGAGCGAACTGCCTGGCGGCGATGCGAGTATTGCACTGATAGAGGACAGGATGTTGAAGCATCAAAGCCGAGTATATAAGCGTCAGAGTTGTGGATTATCAGGGTTCAGGGTCTTTGTTCGTTGTTCGCAGTTCGTTGTTCGCAGTGATATTCTACGTGATTTTGCCGTGATAGTTGCGGTGATTTTGCCGTGATAATTATGGCGATTGCATACAAAAAGCCGATCGTCCCGAGGGATCGATCGGCTTCGATGTCTTTTCATCAAAAGATCATAGATAGGTGCTTCGACTAAAAAGTCTTAGACCATGTCTTTGAGCTTCTTTAGAGGACGAACCTTGACGGAGGTTGAAGCTGGCTTTGGATCAGCCCACTTCATTTCGCCGGTTTGTGGATTGCGAACTTGGCGCTTTGGAAGAGCCTTCTTCTGGATACGAACAACTTTGCAAAGATCAGGAATCACGAAAGTCCCGACACCCTTCTTGCCAATTGCGTTGGCAATTTCAGCCTTCAGTGCATCGAACACTTCAGCAATTTGCTTCTTCGACAAACCGGTCGCTTCGGCAACGTTGGTGTAGATCTGGACTTTGGTGAGAGGCTTTTCTGCCTTCGCTGCTGCTTTCGCCATGTGAGGATCCTTTGTATCTGACTCTGTGACGGACTTGAACTGCTCCAGGTGTTCGACGGAGAACAACTCTGCTTGGCTGAATTAAAAGTCCCAGCAGACAAAATGCAACCGGGATAAGCTCAAAAGAGTGGTATTTCCCTAGGTTTTTATCAAAATATGTGAAAAAACCTTGGGAAAACCGCTATTCCAAATAAGAAACACGGTGAAAAACCAAAGAAAAACCCCTGGAAAGGGGTTGATTTGTCGTGTGTACGTCTTGTAGGTGGCGTTATCAGTTTCAGATCAATCTTCCCGAAACCGGTAGCCAACGCCTCGAACGGTCTCGATGGCATCTGCATTCGGGCCGATCTTTTTTCGCAAAGCGCGGATGTGTACGTCGATCGTTCGTTCGAGCACGAGGGTATCTTCGCCGAGTGCCGAGTCGATCAGTTCAGTTCGATCAAAAGCTCGTCCCGGTTGACGAATCAACGTATCGAGCAACCGAAACTCGCTTTTCGTAAGCTCGACAGGCTGGCCATCGACACTGACCCGATAGCGACGACGATCAAGGGTAATACCGGCTCGAGTCACGGTATCGCTCTCGTCATCCGGCTTTGCAGTTTTGCGCCGCTGCAACGCTTTGATCCGCTCCATCAATACTCGGACACTGAACGGCTTGGTCACGTAATCATCGGCACCTACAGAAAAGCCGATCAGTTGGTCGGCTTCTTCTGTCTTTGCAGTCAACATGATGATGATCGCGCCAGCCGTCTCGGGCTTCGATCGCAATCGTCGGCAAACTTCGACGCCATCGATAATCGGAAGCATCACATCGAGCAAGATGATATCGGGCAGCTTTAGCTGTGCTTGACTTACGCCGTCCCTGCCATCGATGGCTAAAGAGACTTCGTAACCAGCTTTGTCGAGATTGTAAACGAGAATTTCGGAGATCGCTCGATCGTCTTCGATCACCAAGACTTTACTTTTCGGCATACGATTTCAATTGGTGTGGTTCATGGCGCAGGGCGAGAGGGTTTGTGTGCGAGGTCGCGTTGAAAGACTTGCCGATGCCTGATAATCACCCCGTCGACCATATAGATCACATCCTCTGCGATACTTACTGCCAAGTCGCCGATCTGCTCGAGATGCCTCGAAGCAGAAAATGCGTGCAAGGCCGTTTCGACCGCCGATGGATCTCGCTTGATCGCATTCGCCAGAACCCCAATCACCTGAACGTTCATCGCATCCAACGGGTCATCCATCAAGATGACGCTGCGAGCCATGTTCGCGTCGTTATGAACAAACGCATCCAAACTCGAACGCACCATCTTTGTGACCATTCCCGCCATCTCGTTGATACCATCAGGGATCGGAAATTCCGGATGGGGACACAGGCTATCGGCCCGCTGCGCTATGTTGCAGGCCAAGTCTGCCATCCGCTCGAGGTCATTGTTGACTTTCATCATGGTCGTCACGCGGCGCAAGTCCGCAGCGACCGGTTGGTGCAATGCCAACATCTTCAGACAGTCTTCCTCGATCCGAACTTCCGCCCTATCGACATCCGAATCGCGCCGGATGACTTCGCTCGCTAAAATCCCTTGACGCTGCATCAAAGACTTCACTGCCAAGGCAATCATGTCTTCGACCATGCCAGAGAGCTTCAGCAACGATACGCGGGCTTCGTCCAAATCGTGGTTTAAATGCAATGACATCGTCCTCTTCCAATGCTCCGAATGTTAACACTTAGGTGTGAAGAACATGTTAACATAGCATGAAGAAGGCGAGGAGTGCGGTTCTTCTCTAACGAAAACTTCCTACACACCCGCCAAGATCTCGCGAACCACTCGCTGCGATTCCACCCCCGTAAGCCGCTGATCAAGCCCTTGAAAAGCAAAGGCAAACCGCTCGTGGTCGATCCCCAAGCAATGCAAAATCGTTGCGTTGATGTCGTTGATGTGGACCGGATTCTCCGCCACGTTGTAGCTGAAGTCGTCCGTTACCCCGTATTCCATTCCGCCCCGAATTCCCCCACCAGCCATCCACATCGTGAAACACTTGGGATGATGGTCCCGCCCATAATTCTCACGCGTCAATCCACCCTGGCAATATACCGTCCTACCAAACTCCCCTCCCCACACGACCAAAGTCGAATCAAGCAACCCTCGCTGCTTTAAGTCCTTGATCAAAGCCCCGGCCGCTTGATCCACATCCCGGCACTGAGCAGGTAAATCCCCAGCGATGTTGCCGTGTTGATCCCACCCACGATGCAGCACTTGAACCACCCGCACTCCTCGTTCCACCATCCGCCTTGCCAATAAAGCACTGGCCGCAAACGTACCGGGCTTGTTCACATCCGGCCCATACATGTCGAGCACTTGCTGCGTCTCATCGCCAATCTGCACTAAGTCTGGCACGCTGCTCTGCATCCGATAAGCCATCTCATACTGCGCAATGCGAGTTTGTATCTCTGGATCACCAACCACTTCATACCGATGCCGATTGAGATTTCCCAACGCATCAAGCATCGCGCGACGATCCTGGGAGACCACCCCCTCGGGATTCTTCAAATACAACACCGGATCCGCACCCGAACGCAACGCCACACCGGTATACCTCGTCGGCAAAAATCCACTCGACCACATCCGGGAAAACAAAGCTTGCGCCGGAGCCGTCGCCGACCAAGTTGGCGTTAACACCACAAACGCGGGCAAATCATCGCTCTGACTACCCAATCCATAAGCTAACCAAGACCCCAAACTCGCTTTGCCGGGCACTTCGCTCCCCGTCATTACAAACGTACAAGCCGGATCGTGATTGATCGCATTGGTATGCACCGTCTTGATCACCGCCAACTCATCGACCACCTCAGCCGTATGCGGCAACAATTCACTGACCCACCTGCCCGACTCCCCATGCTGCTTGAAAGCAAACTTGCTCGGCGCAACTGGCAACCTCGCTTGACCACTGGTCATCGTCGTAATCCGCTGCCCCTTGCGAATCGAATCCGGCAAGTCCTTATCGAACTGTTCAGCAAGCGCCGGTTTGTAATCCCACAAATCTATCTGAGAAGGGCCTCCATTCATGTGCAAATAGATGATCGATTTTGCCGTCGGTGCAAAATGAGGCAAACCTTCCAATGGGGGATGTACGATTCCTTGAGGAACACTTCCTTGAGGCCCCCCAGCGGCTCTCACCCTACCTAACCCAGGACTCCCCAAACCTCCCTGAATTGCAGCCAACGCGATCGGACCAAGCTGCAGTCCCGTACGGCCAAAAAATGCTCGGCGATCAACTCTCATCGTTTGTTGCTGTGTCATGATTTATTGCTTTGTTTTCTTCGTTGCCCTAATTGCTCTGCTTGCCCCAGTTGCGTTATTTGCAGGTTGAGTCAAATACCAGTAACGCTAGTTGCCAGTAACACTAGTTGCGAGTGACGGTCTCATCTAAGTTCAATACCAGATTGCACAGAAGGGTCCAAGCAGCGATCTGCTCAGCAGATACATTCGCTCCCAACTCGGTATCGATCCAACGCTCTCCAGACCTCGCAAGACGCTTGGCATCCTCCGGATTGGCTTGCATGCGTTCTAGCGACTTATCGTATAACCGCGCCAACTGCTGTTGCTCATAAGCATCCGGAGCGCGGGCCAGAACCCACTGAAATAGCCTTTCGATACGAGAATTCTCGTCCTGCGGAGATGCCTTCAACACCCGTTCAGCCAAACACCTTGCGGCTTCGATATGCTGAATGTCATTCATCAACTGCAAAGCTTGCAACGGCGTGTTGCTCCGCTCCCGCTTTGTACATGTCGTCTCGCGATTCGGTGCATCGAAATTCGACATAAATGGTGGTGGCGCCGTCCGCTTGAAATACGCATAAAGACTTCGGCGATAAAGCTCCTGACCATGCTGCTGTATGTAATAACGCGTATTCGAATCCCCATACCCTACCGGCTCCCAAATCTTCGGTGGTTGATACCCTCGAAATCCTGCGCCGCCAATCCTGCGATCCAATATGCCACTAACCGCTAACGCATTGTCGCGTATCTGCTCAGCATCAAGCCGGATGCGAGGCCCCCGGGCTAAATATCTATTCTCTGGATCCTTCGAATAAGCTTCTTCATCCCCTACCCCTCCCCGTTGAAATGCGTCGGTCAATACCATCTCTTTGAGCAACGCTTTCACGTTCCATCCACTCTTCACAAAATGATGCGCTAAATCATCGAGCAACTGCGGATGGCTTGGGGGTGCTCCTTGGGTTCCAAAATCATCCGACGTCTTGACTAACCCCACGCCAAAGACCTGCTGCCAAAACCGATTCACCGTCACTCGAGCCGTCAAAGGCTGCTTGTCAGACACAAGCCACTTCGCAAGATCGAGTCGCGTTAACCTCTGCGCTCCCTGCGAATCATGCTTCGAATCACCACTGGGCGAACCACTGGCCGACTGAATCGGAGGCAACGCGGAAAGCCCTCCAGGCTCGACCGGCTCCCCTTTGGCGTCATACTGACCGCGCAACATGATGTGCGCTTGACGCGGTTTGCCCGCCTCGCGATAGATCATCGTCCCCGGTATGCGATCATCAAGCTTCTCTCGCTGTGCTTTCAATGCTTGCCAAGCCTCTCGAGCTTGCAGGATCTCCCTCGGAACATCGCTCGCAACCCAAGCCACAAAGTACGCCTTAACTTGACTCTCCAACCGCTTCCCTTCCTCGGAGTCAGGCCCCTTCTGAATCGCTTGCGTTAACTCATTGGCCTCCGCTAGCTCTTTCGTTACGTTGGGTACCGGTTTGTTGCCATGCTGTTTCCACCAAGCACGCCAGTTGGTGCGTAGCGAATCTTGCTCACGAAGCCCACCGCTGATCGATAGACCATCCCAATAACAAATCCCACCAAACAAACCGACTTTGATTTCGTTCACCATTGCACCGACTTCAAGCTCGGTAACGGGGAACGAAAGAAGCTGCCACTCACCAGGTCGAGGCAATGGACCGATCACGCGATCCGCATTCGCATCAACCTTTCTGGCACGCTCGGGATCGTCACACCATACCCAACGCTTGGCTCCCTTGTCGGTGCGAACTTCGATGTAAATCGCTTCGGGCGGTTCCTGAAGATCCGTTTGCGCCCAGAGACTGATCCGTGAGTTGTCCAAGATCCATTTGGGGACCAAGCCACCCGATATCGTCTGATCGAACTTGTCTCCAAACTCTGTAACCAACGCCCGAGTCCCCATCGGTGCAGTCACTTCGTCTACACTCCAACGATCCGCATTTCGACTCGTGTTCCGCTGGGTCGCCCCAAGCGGCAGAGCATCGTCAAACCAAACGTGCGTGGCGGACTTCGACGCGACAGCTTGTTCGTCGGGCATCTGCGACCCCCATCGCTTCGATAGATCGTAAAGCTTCGACAACGACGCACCTAATTGAGCCTCTAGCTCTTTGAGCTGTGCGGACTGTTCCTCTGTAGGCAACTTCAAAAATGGTGCCGTCGTCGAAACATTACCATCCATCGCTGGATCGGCGTTGCTATAGAAAAACGAATACATCGAATAGAACTCGCGAGTGCTAACCGGATCGTACTTGTGATCGTGACAGACTGCACATCCCCCAGTCAAACCCAAAAATGTCTGGATCGTCGTACTCGTCCGATCTACGGCATAGCGGAACTGAAACTCGTCGTTGATAGCACCACCCTCAGATGTCGTGACATTGCAACGATTGAAACCCGTTGCCACCAATTGCGAAGCAGTCGGATTCGCAAGCAAGTCACCGGCGAGCTGCTCGATGGTAAATTGATCGAATGGCATGTTCTGGTTGTAAGCATTGACCACCCAATCGCGATAAGGCCAAATCAATCGGTCGTTGTCCAAATGCAATCCATGCGTATCGCCATAGCGTGCTACATCCAACCAATGCTTGGCCATCTCTTCCCCGTAATGCGTGGAAGCAAGCAGCTTATCGACGTAGGCTTCATACGCTTCCTTCGTCGGTGAATTCGCAAACCGCTCCACATCCTCAATCTCCGGTGGCAATCCCGTCAAAGTAAATGCCACCCGGCGCGCTAATGTCCTCGCATCCGCAGGTGCTTGTAAGACCAACCCTCGCGATGAAGCTTCCTTCGCAATCTCAGCGTCGATCCATTTCCTCGCGGATGTTCGATCGGAAGTCGCCTGCTGGTCAGCAACGGACTCGGTAGCAACCGACTCAGTAGCAGCTGATGGGGAAGGACGAATTGGCTCGAACGCCCAATGGTTCTCGTATTGAGCCCCCTGCTCAATCCACTGCTGAATGGTCCGCTTTTCTACCTCCGTCAACTGACGCGTAGCATTTGGTGGCGGCATGACCAAGTCAGGATCGGTAGAACCGATCCGTTGCCAAGCGGTGCTGGATGCCGGATCGCCGGCAATCCAAGCCGCCCCGGTATCTGGTTTATCGAGCCGCAGGTCCGCTTGGCGATGCTCCGCGTCCTGACCATGACATCGAAAACATGTCGCCGCCAGAATGGGTCGAACATCGCGATTGAAACGAACTTCAGAATTCGTCTCCTCGGCTTTCAAACCCTCTGCCATTGGAAAAACAGCTAAAAAAAGAAACAGATAGTTGCTTACAGCTTTCGCGCAACAAGATTGAAATCGGGAGAGACCAAGCATAATCTGGAGCTACGTGAATCGGTGTGTGGATCGAATAGTTTGGAAAACCAAGGGGCGGTAGCCGAAGCTAACCGAACCCTAATTGTACCCGAATGATCCTAAAGTGAGGGCACTTCCTGTACCATAATCCCTTATGGCCGAAAAACGACTCAAACCCACAACGTTCGACTACGCGTTAGCCGCGATCTCCCCCGTCTTGATCATCCTCATGATCGGGTCGCTGGTCTATTTTCTTATCCTTACGCTCTATCGGGGTGAATTCCCTGCCCGGCTGACGTGGCTCTTCGGCCTCTTTACGATGGCCTCTGTCCTCATTACTCGAATCGCTATCGAACAGTCTCGCACGCAATCGTTTGTCTACCTCGCACTCCTGAGCGCCGCGACCCTCTTTGTTGCACCACCTTACTTTGTCCTAGACGGATGGCTGGCACCTTTAAGATTTCCGATCCTCATCGCTCTTCTGTCCCTGATCGTCTTCCTCGCTGACCGCATTACGATGGACACCACAAGCATCGATGATGCATCGGATGCTCACGGACATGGCTTATTGCAGTCGCTCGGGATCTTTCGTCGATCTATAGCTACTTCAAGCACAAACTCTTCGCGCCGACATCACAACCCGGGTGTCTGGGTTCTCTACTTCGCGATACTGGCTATACCTATCTTTGGACTCGGCCAGTTCTTCCTCCCAACACCCACCTCCCAACGCTTCGGTTTGGCTTGTGTTATCACCTACCTTGCATCCGCTTTGAGTTTATTAGTCGTCATCTCCCTGCTCTCCCTTCGTCAATATGTAAGGCAACGCGATGTGGAAATGTCTGATGAAATGCCATTCATCTGGCTCACCTCTGGCATCGGCGCCGTCCTCGGACTTGTTCTGCTAATGGCACTCCTACCCCTGCCAATGATGGATTCGAACAGCTGGGAACTTCCCTTTCGCATCTCCAGCAAACCAAATTTGAATCCAAGCCGCTGGGGATGGGGAAAAGAACCCGCAAATAGCGGCGCACAGCAACCACAAGCACAGCAACCACAAGCACAGCAACCACAAGCACAGCAACCACAAGCACAGCAACCACAAGCACAGCAACCACAAGCACAGCAACCACAAGCACAGCAACCACAAGCACAGCAACCGCAAGCACAGCAACCACAAGCTCAACAACCACAAGCTCAACAACCACAAGCTCAACAACCACAAGCTCAACAACCACAAGCACAGCAACCACAGGCACAGCAACCACAGGCACAGCAACCACAGGCTCAGCAACCACAGGCTCAGCAACCACAGGCACAACAACCGCAGGCACAGCAACCGCAAGCACAACAACCGCAAGCTCCGCCGCCGAGCACCACATCCATCGAGTGGAACCCCACCGCTACTTTTC